>Ga0210394_10004409_pt1 | contig 16485 bp, 11 predicted proteins | sample IncBWC12MmetaG_FD_160121 | JGI IMG/M metagenome (GOLD analysis project Ga0210394, IMG submission 160121) | Forest soil microbial communities from Barre Woods Harvard Forest LTER site, Petersham, Massachusetts, United States - Inc-BW-C-12-M | ecosystem: Environmental > Terrestrial > Soil >... | reverse complement strand
CTGTCGAGCGGGTCGCTGCCCTTAATAGTGGCAGCGAGTTTGAGAGCGGCAGCCTTTTGCGCTCTCGTTTCGTTGGTCTCCTTGGTCGACCCGCGGTAGCGCTCGCCGCGCACCGTGAAGTCATACTTAGACTTGTTCTTTCTGTACAGTTCCACGAGATCACCCCCAAACAGCCCGCACGGAAGCAACTCGTGTGTTCCGAACGGATCCGCGCGGAACAACAACATCGTACATCAGCTTGACTTCGATCCCAATCCAGCCAGAGAGCACACCTACGCAATGCCAACGCTCGAACACTGCGGCCGTGGTTGAGGGTGGCCGGCCGCATCGTAGATGCCCGTACTGGTTCTCACGAACTCTGCCAGCCGTTCTTATCGTCTGCGGCCGCCTATTCAAACCGAAGCCTGCCACCAGCAAGCGTGGAGTATGAGCAGCCTCATCCGCGCCGGAGGCGGGTCCGGACAAGCTCCTCAGAACCATGTACGCTTTTAATAAGTACACAAGGAGGAATCCAAGCCTAGAGTGGCCGTCGACGGCAACCCACGAATGAACCTCCGGCTGCGACCGGAACAAAAGGCTACGCTTGTGCGCGCTGCGGCGTTGAGGCACACGGACCTGACGGAGTTTGTTCTCCAACCCGCCTTGCGGGAGTCCAAGGCGGTGATCGAGGAGTCGGAACGTATCGTCTTGTCCGAGCGTGACAGCCTTTTGGTGCTGAACCTGCTCGAAAATCCGCCAGCGCCGAATGTTAAGCTGCGGGCAGCCATCGCTCGAATGCCAAAGGCCACGCGGAAACGGCGGTGAGCGTTCCCGCCTGGCACGAAGAGCCAATCTCGAAAAAACATGATCGGAAGTCTTTCGATTGTGGCGATCCGGCCATGAATGACTTCTTCGAGCGTTACGCCATCGAATGAATCTCAATAGCTGCTGGACTACCGCATCAATTGCCCGCCATTGACTTCGATCGATTCCCCGATGATGTAGCTGGCGGCATCTGAGGAGAGGAATACGATTACTTTGGCGCATTCCATCGGATTGCCCACGCGACCCAATGGAATCATCTTTGCAAAGTTCTTCATCGCCTCTGGCGTAGAGAACACCTCATGAAAGGGAGTATCTATCACACCGGGATTCACGCAGTTGACCCTAATGCCATGAGGTGCCAGTTCCTTGGCCAGCGACTTCGTCAGTGTGATGACTGCGGCCTTGGCCGCTGAATAAGCTCCTGATCCGGGACCACCACCGTTGTGTGCTGCAATTGAGCCAACGTTGACGATGCAGCCCGCCCCCCGCTCGATCATTGAGTTAGCGACCGACTGCGCACAAAGGAACGCGCTCCTGAGATTGAGATTCATTACCGAGTCCCAACTCTCAAGTGTTTGTGTCACGAGATTAGCCCTTTCGATCAACGAGCCCGCGTTGTTCACGAGAACATCGATCGGTCCTAACTCCGCCACGGTTCGAGTCACGAGTGATTCGATTTCCCCCGGGATCTGCACATCTGCCCGAAAGCAGACAGCGGTTCCACCAGCAGCACGAATCGCATCCCGCGTTATTTCCGCTCCCTTCTGGTTGGAGTGGAATCCGATGGCGACCTTGGCACCGAGGCCGCCAAAAAGAGTCGCAGTCGCCGCGCCAATTCCCGACGAAGCGCCGGTCACAAGCACGATCTTTCGTTCAATTTTCAAATAGTTCCGCATTTCTCTCCTTTGATCTTTAGCATGAAAAATCAAATCCTTGTAGGAGCGGTCAGCAGCATTAAATCTATCGATCGCCCGCTTTACGGTGTTCAGCACCATACGCAGAAGTGGGCATTCTACGGTTCCCGACTGCACGAAGGTCTCAGCACGCTGCGCGGTTCAGAGTTTCTTCCGAAGTGGGTGCCTTCTTTTTCAGGCTAGCCAAGACACCGGAGACAAACCCTAGGGTATGTGCCATTCCCGTGTGCCAGGGAGCAGCACAGGACATCTGCGGAGTATGGTCAGGAATGATTACCCCTTCAAAACAATTCCTGTGCAGGATTGATAAGATCCGAACCATGTCGACGTCACCTTCGTCGATGAATGTCTCGCGATAGTTTGGGACTTTGCCCTTGACGTTGCGCAAATGAACATATGCTATCTTTCCTGCGCGGCTGTATTCGTCGACGGAACCGTAAACATCGCCCCTGGTCATCTCCGCCAACGTACCGACGCATAGTTCCAACGCGTTGCTGTGACTCGGAAACGCATTGAGCACATCTTCATACATGTAAGGCTGGTGAACCAACCTGGGCTGGCGGCGCATCGTGGGCATCGGCGGATCGTCCGGATGCAGAGCGAGGCGGACTCCCGATTGCTCCGCGATTGGAATCACTTCGGAGAGGAATTCAGACAACCTGCGCCATAACTCCTCGTGCGTGATGGAAGACAGGAAGCCCGGTGCCGCATTCTGGTCGTACACCATATTCCAGACGGTTCCATTTGGTATCGGTTCGTCGTCCGCGGGGCCATCCATACCAACAGTAATTGCACCACCGCGCCCAAACGGGCCGGAGACTCGCCCGCACACGCCTGCGATGCTGAAGTTGTAGCCAAGAACCGGAATGCCAACCTCTCCCATTCGCCGCACTGTCGTCTTGACGTATTCGATCTGTTCTGGACGCCTAGGGCCATCCAGGAGAATGTCGTGCCAGATGCCGGGATCGAGGTTTTCAATTGCGGCGAGACTCAGACCAGCCGCCTCGATTTCGCGTCGGACCGATCGCATCTCCTCGACAGACCACAATTTGCCCGGCTCGCTGGCCAGTCCCCATGGAGCATACTTGCTCCCGGTCGGCTGATTGTTTGTTGGATTCGAGGAGCCATCCCGAAAATAATCGACCAGATGAATGACAACCTGCGTGCAGCCCGCCTGCACGGCAAAGTCATAATTGTCCCGAGATAACATATGACGGTAGAGACCCAAGCCAAGCTTCATTCGTCAGCCCCTTCCAATCCCGATAAACCCTTCCGCAAACACTAGAGTCCTTTGCCGTACCCCGGGATTGCCCAAACTCACTTTGGCGATTTGTGTTTTACTACAGCGTATTTTGGCAATTGAACTTAAGAGGTTTTACATGATTCCGTGCTTTTTGAAGACTGCCACCGCGCTAGAGCCTTCTTCCAACTCTCGCCTTACCGACCGTTCTCCTCGCATTTTATCCAGCGCGAGGGAAAAGGTCTCGGTTTCCACCTCGGATGGGATAACGACAACTCCATCGATATCGCCGAACAGAATGTCACCGGGTCGGATAAGCACGCCGTTAATCTCAATGGGGATTCGGAAGTCATGAACCTTATACCGAGGTGCGGAATCCTGTCCATACGATCCAAAGCCAAATGTGGGGTATTCCATAGCCAAGATTGCTTTGGTATCGCGCACGTAGCCATTAAGAACTGCGCCTCTGGCGCCGCGCTTTCGAGCCCTTACGCTCATTAATTCTCCCCAGAGAGCATTGCGTGGCGATGAACCTGTGTTGACGTAAATCTCGTTCTGGTTTAGGTCATCAACTGCCTCAAGCATCAGGCCGAAAGGTTTCGCACTCAGTTCGTTCGCGCTCCCTTCGATTTTTTCCTGAAATACGTCGCCTGAGAGAACAGGCATCGCACGCCCAATCAGAACCATATCCCGAGACAATGGCTGAATCTGAGGTGGAAGATACTGATGGAGCAGATTCTGCTTATCAAGAGTGTCACCCACAACACAGGTGAACAGTTCCTTTTGCGCAACTTCGAAAAGTTCTTCATCGGACTTCCACGGTGGCATCAATCCCTCCTGCGCTCTGCAGCGGCTTCCCGCTCTATTGCCTGATCGCGTCGCCAGTCTGAGCCGTCTTTTCAGTGGTAAGTCGCACCGTGACGATCTCATGAGGATGCACGGTCACAGTGAATTCCTTGCCATCTTTGATCGATATCGGGCTCTTATTCCTTTCCACCGCATCCGTCTGCCACGCGTTCGTGACGTGGAAAGCCGGCAGGCGAACCGCAACTGACCTGACGAGTCCTCCAAGATCGAGGAATCGGAGAATGGTTCCATTGCCATCCTCCGCGGGCTTCCAGGTATCGAGGAGCAGGTTGGGGTCGTTGATTTGAGCGAAGCTCCCTTGCCCACCGCCCAGGGGATAAGGTTGGTCCTGAGCCTTGTCCTCGCGGCTGACGTAGTCGAACTCCAGCGGCGTGGCCTCGTCCCACCCCATGCGGCTCAATTGTCCTTCGATTGTCGATGGCGCGCTCGTGACTATATAGCGGAAGTGGAATTTACCCCCCTGACTTCCCACATAGTTGTCTTCCCAGTAATTATTCATGACGAAGGAAAAGATCGTGGCTCGTTTCTCCCCGAACTCCTTCAGCCATTGGCCGCGATCCACATCGCCAAGCGTTACGAGCGGAACATCGAGGGGCATGACCGTTGCGGACACCCCGTCCGCCTGAACGCTGACCCAATGCTGCACAGAAAACCATTCATGACCTGCGCCCGGATACATATCCTTGGAGGGGTCCATAGAAGTTGTCTGAAGTTCAAATTGAAATTGCGGATGGTTGACCGCAAATGGAAAAGCGAAATAAACGGCCTCTTTATCAAGTACCTTGTCCTTCTCGATGTCTTCGACAAACTCGATCTTCTTTTCGTGCTCGAATAACCGGATACTGGTCCCAATTGCCGGCGTGTGAGTAGCCGTGCTCTCCATCTGTGCTTCCCACCCGTATGGCGTGCGCGTGACGGAAAGAATCTTGCCATCATGCGCGGGATGAATCTGCAAATCCAGCTTGCCGCTGTACCACGTCAGGTGCTGGTTGTTGGCAGGGTTTGCATCTGTTACATAGAGATACTGACCGAGCCGGTAGCTGCTCTGCTGGTCAACTAACTCCTTTCGCAGGTCTTTGTCGTAGATACTGCGCACCGCCCCACTCGCCGGATCGAGTTCAACTCGATAATAAGGGCTTTCCAATACGCTGGATTGAAGGGGCGCTGGACGCGTAATCGATGCAGCGGCATCTCGAATCTGATAAACCTTATAACCCAGTGCGGGAACTTCCTGTGCGACGAAACGGACATGATTGAGCTGATTCTCCTCGCGAACGAGTTGAAGCGGAACTACGGAACTCGAAGCAGGGTCGACTAGTTCTTGCTTCTTGCTCAAGTCGAACTCAACCACGCCGCTGCGAGGCCAATTGAGCGAATTGAAAACGACTAAGCTGCCCGCTCCCGCCGGGATGGAATCGGCCAAAGTCGCCATGCCGGCTTTCATCAGCGAATCGACCGCGGCCTGTGCGCGAATTGGGAATGAATCTTTGACCTCAAGCTGACTGGTTGCCTCGCTGCTCTCCGGGTCGATAACGCTGTTCGCGGCGCCCCAGGTGTGCTCGTCCATGAGAAGAATATTTCTCCACATGTCATCGAGCGCCGCTTTATCAACGGCGATCCGCGAGTTAACCAACGATGCAATCGTGAGCAGCTTCTCAGCCGACGGTCCGCGGCTCTCACTGACCCGCTCCATGGCCGCGTAGTACGCATCCGAGCCAATGCCGAGTTCCCAGTAAGGACCGCCGTCTCCACTGTAAGTCGGAATGTTGTTGTCGCCGAACTGTTGGCGAATGGTCTCCAGTGCGTCATGAAAGCCTGAGTATTCTATCCGCGGATATGCCCATTTCGTGTTCCATTTGCCCGCAAGCACTGCTTGCTCGGGGAACAGATCGTAATTTTCGGCCTGTGTTCCGAAGATGATAGCCGCCGAGGCGCGATATTCAGGATGCTCATACTGATGCAGGAATAAGGGAACGGTGTCCTCGCCGGCAGAGACAACTGGTGGCATTCCAAATAAATAGGTCATCTGCAGGTACGGGTGAGCATACCAAAAAAGGATCTTCTGACCATCGGGCGCATTCCACCAGAAGGGCGAATGTTCATTGAGGTGGCCCTGCATCAAAACCGGCGCGCGGTGATTATTTGCGCCTGCAGCAAAGTCTTTGATGCCCGCGGCGGCCAATACCGAAGCATAGGACCAGGAGTACGAGGGGACGTCAGTAATGTTGGCGTAGTTGAACGGTGTTCCGTATTCGCGGCTGAAGTTGGCGCTCGGATAGAGGGAGCGAATCAGCGTCTCCGCAGTAGGAAAGCCTGTAAGGAGATTTGCATACTGGGCGGGAATATAGATTTGCTCTTTTTGGATTGCGGAAATGACTCGCTTCCGTTCTTCCACGCTCCGAGTCTTTAGAAATTGCTCGAGGGGCCATTCCCCGTCCGTGCTAAAGCGAAAGTCTGGATGCCCTGCAATGAAGTCCATGGCCTCGTCAACTGCTCGCGCCTGTACCACTGCGACTTTCGACTGATAATCTGTGAAGCCAACATCCACGTGGATATGAGGCACCATGAAAAGCGTCCACTTCTTCCGAGGCGCAATGACTTGCTTCGCCTTAACTGTGCTGTCGCCGGCATGCCAGCTTACTTGAGCGAGCGATTGGGGAGGAAACTCTTCCACTTCAAACAAAACCGTGGCTTCGCCAAAATCCTGAGAAATTCCAATTTGTTTTTCGTACTTTTTGCCGCCAAGAACAAGCGCCACTGAATTTTCTGGGCGAAGTCTTTGTGCTGTGTGTATGGTCACTTCCACGAGTTCAGAGAACCCGCTGCCATGCTTCGTAAAAAAAACTGTGGGTTTAATCCGAGTCGACGATTTGAGGTCCGCGGATCCTGCTCCGATGTCATCCAACTCGATCGCGTCATAAGTAAAGCCAGCGTCAGGAACGGCCTCATCTGCCTCCTTTACGGCCTGAAACGTAACGGTGTTTGGACCTTGATGTAGAAAGGACCCGGGGAATGCAAATGATATGTCAGCATTTGAGTAAACAGTGTCGTGGGCCCCGACAACATCTCCCAACCGCGAATCAAGTTGCGGCTCGGGATAAAACGTCCCTGTCCTTTCATTAAGGGTCACGCGCAGTGCGGGCATGCTCGGGCTCTCAAAAAGAAGAGCCACTTTTAATCTGTATGCAGGCGAAGGAGCATCCTGAAGTTGAAACACGATCGTTCGGGGACCCGCTGTTTCTTCGCCAGGTTTCGCCACTTGTTTGGAGAGTACTGCCGGTTGAAAGGCATACCAGTCTCTTGCAGCGACGCTTTGACTCGCAACATATCTTACGTTCCCCTTAGGCTGCCCTTCTGCGAATTCCGCGGAAGAGCCGTCAAAGACCCCGACACAAAAGACCTTGCGCCCGTCGTCAGTCTGAGCTGTCACCACACGTCCGTGAGCGCTCCCAAGCAGGGAAATTACTATCGCAAGGAAGAGCGTTGACTTGCGAGTGATAGACAATTTCTTTCTCCGTTCAATTGCAATTGAGGACCGGTTCAACCACGAGATCCGCTACTCTTGCAGCAGATTCGGGAACAGGGATGGAGCGTTGAGAGTTGACGAATGAACGTTCGCAGTAACAGATTGGCGACCCGCCATCGGGTGTGGGTTCTTTGCATGCGGGCGGCTGGAAATGCGCGTGTTATGCATCATGCGGTCTAGAGTCAGGCATGCGTTTGAGAAAAAAGGAATACAGCTACGCAAAGAATCGCAATCCCAGCGAGTTGGAGACGGATCGGGCGAGCACTCACATGCCGCCATTCGCCCGTAAGAAAGCCATATCCACTGGCAGAAATGACCAGAAGAGACATGTAAGCTGGCCAGCCGATAACCGGCCCCAGAATGCCGAGCAAAGAGGTTCCCATGCCATAGAACAGGTGGCCGCCAAACCAGAGCACCCCCATCAGTACAGAGAGCAGCCAGGAAAACCACACACCGTTGGCGCAGTAGTGCGCAGCGCTACGATGCTTTCGCAGTAAATGAAGACAATAGAGAATATTCGGGATGGCTCCACCGGCCAGGAGTGGTGGCCAAATGACATTCGCGCACCAGATCGGGTTGGCGCCGTGTTGGGCTGCCAGATTGAGCAGCGGTCCGGCAAAGGAAATGCCTAAGTTCATTGAGCAGGCCAGCAGGCCGCCCAGCACGGCAAACGCCAGTCCCATCTTGAACGAGGTGGTCTTTCGATTTGGACAGTTCGCCAACTCCAGTTCCCGACCTTGGCCAGCGGCTGCACAGAAGCCCACACCCAGCACGACGAGCGCCAATCCGGATAGCAGTATTCCTCCGGTCTGTGTCGACAGCATCGCCCGGTGCAAACGGATAAACGGAATTAGGGTTCCCATAGCTGCGGAAACACCGAGCACGATCGAGAAGCCCAGTGCGACACCAATTGACTCGATTGCAAGACCTAGCATTCCTTGAGCTATCCCCCAACCTACCCCGTATAAGCACATCCTCAGGATTGTGAGCTTGTCGACTTCCATGTACACCGAGGAGAGATTCGGTATGGTCAGCTCCGCCGCCAGTAAAGGAAATAGTACAAGCGCAGTGAGTGCCCAAATGAGCCAAGCATTTTCCCATGGCCAGCTGCGCATGCGCTTGAGAGGCAAAGTGAAGCCCGCGTTCACCATCCCCGCAGCTGCAATCAGCAGTCCGCCTGCTGGCATCGATACCGAATTTAATGCAAGCGATTGCATTGCTCAGGTGAGACTACCCCTGGTCCGATGACACCGTCAAGATTATTCTGTCGAACTGTCTTTGACGGGCACCTGTGGCGCCTCATTGCGATGAATGAGATTGCTTGAAATACCGGAGGAGATTAGACTTCGCCTTCGAACTGCCGCAGTTCATCTGCAGAAGCCCAGGCAGTCGTCTCCGACCAAGTGACTGGTTGCTTACTCAAACTTCCCGCTGGCCTAAAATATGAGCCAATGTTGCTTTTCATGATCAGCAAGGGCGCAAGCTGAGTTCGCGGCGCCGGCCATTTCCCGTCGATCAAATACTCACGGAGGAGGCGCAAGGCAAGACGTCCCTGGCTATAGGGGCGTTCGTAGAGCGTCCCAACCACGGTTCCGGATTCAATCCTTGGCACAAGATCTTCGAAGAGGCTGGTTGCGAAGACAGTCAGCTTTCCCGCTAGTCCCGCATCCTCAACTGCGCGCAGCACCGGGGCAGCGCCGTATCCGGTGCTGATGTAAAGCCCACTCAAATTAGCCTGGCCTTTGAGGAACGTGAGAACGCGGTCATAGGCCTCTGAGGGCAACCCATGATTCTCCACCGCAGGACAGACCTCCACATCCGGATAGAGAGAAGCCATCGTGGATTTAAAGGCGCTGTACTTCTGTGCGTGATCGGCGATGCGAAGATCGCCGCTCGATACCGCAATCCGCCCCTTACCACCCATAAAACGTGCCATCAATTCAGCTGCGATGGCTCCGCTCGATTCCGTATTTACGGAGACAGAGGCGAGTTTCTTGGCGTCCGGTGCATCCGAGACCACGCAGACAACTGGAATCCGGGCTCTGGAGGCTCGCCTGAAACAGCTGTTCAGTCGTTGCGGATCGCCGGGCACCAGAATGATTCCGTCCACTTCCTCTTTTAGGTTTTCCTCAAACGCCTCAAGCTCACCTTCGAACAGGCTGGGGAGAATCCTGTGCTTCACCTCGATCCCCGCCATTTTGAAGGGTTCGGCCTCATCCTCAATTCCACGTCTTACAAGCGCGTAAAAGTTGGCGCTTTCCTTCGGTAAATTAACCGCAATTCTCAATGACCGCTTTGAAGAAAGGAACCGGGCCGCCATATTCGGCCGGTATCCGAGTGTCTTGGCAACGCTCAGGACCTTGGCCTTCGTCATCGCATTGATGGCGGGATGGTCTTGCAGCGCCCGGCTGACAGTTCCGGTCGAGAGACTCAGCTCCCGCGCGATGTCGCCGAGAGTAACCTGTTGTCTTTGTTGCGCCATTCGTCTTCTCGTCCGTTCCAGACAGACACCTTAGCCTAAGAGTCGCAGCCTTGTCTTCATATTGTAAACGATTGCATAGCTTCGTCAACTCCTCCACCTCGATTCTGGCGACAGGCAAACTAGCGCAACGAGCAATAATCCAGGAAGTGATTGGGGCACCTAAACGGCTTAAATTGAGAAATATGAGTATCATTGTGACGCTTGAAAGATTCCGTACTACCCGATAGCACCTTTTGGTTTCTATATTTTAGGGTTGACACAATTAGATAAGCCGGAGTAGCGTGAGATCTCGTTCACCTACCCCATCGGAACGACGCCAGCGTGGAACAATTGAGGAGGTAGAAGTGCGGAAACTGCTTAGGAACTTCAGGTCTGTATATGCAATCGCTTGCATAACTTTCTTGACAGTGAGCGTGTCGATTAGCGCTTACGGTCAGGCGGTCAGCGCCACCCTTCTGGGCACAGTGACTGACAAAACCGGCGCGACGGTACAGAACGCTGAGATTGTCGTCACCGAAGTCAGTACTGGACTAACCCACTCAGGTGTGTCGAACAGTAGCGGCAACTTCACATTCCCGGATTTGGCTCCGGGCACATACTCATTGACCGTGATAGCAAAGGGCTTCAAGAAGGAACTGAGGCAAAATATTGACGTCCCGGTCAACTCCGCAACCCGCGTTGACACCGCATTGGAGGTAGGCAGAGCTAGCGACACCATTACCGTGTCTGACGAACCGCCACAATTGCAGACCGACCGTGCAGACATCAGCGTTACGCTCGAGTCACAGCAGGTTGCAGATATGCCGCTTTCGGTGAATCGCAACTTCCAGGGCCTTCTGAACCTGATACCCGGCACATCCCCGGCCACTTACCAGCATTCCCAGTTCTTTAACGCGCAGGGCGCGCTGCAGACCGAGGTAAACGGTTTGCCTCGAATGGGCAACAGCTACCAGATCGAAGGCATCGACGATGACGAACGGACTGGCTTGCTTCAGATTCTCATTCCTCCGGCAGACGCAATCCAGACCGTCAACGTGTCCACCAACAACTTCGAAGCGGAGTTAGGGCGAGCCACGGGCGCTGTGACCAACGTGATTATCAAGTCGGGAACAAATGACCTTCATGGCTTTGCAGAGGAATTTCTGCAGAATCAGGCGTTTGACGCCAAGAACTACTTCTCCACGACACTTCCGCACCTGGCTTACAACTACTTTGGAGGCGGCGCCGGTGGGCGGATCATAAAGGACAAATTATTCTTTTATGGAGACTACCTGCGCACGGACGACCATGAAGCCAATAACAACAATGCGACCATTCCGCCCAGCGCGCTTTACACGCCGGTACCCTGTACCGGGGGCGGCGGTCAATGCATCGACCTCAGCAGCGCCATCAATCCGTCGACCGGGGCGGGCATCGTATACGATCCGGCAACTGGGAATACGGCAACTGGTGCGGGAAGAACTCCATTTCCAAACAATCAGATTCCGCTTGCCAGGGTAAGCACTGTATCGCTGAATACTCTGAACATGATCAACGCCTGGACGCTGGCTAATGGGACTCTGCACCCTCCAGCCAACAACTACACCGTTGCGAACAACTACAACGAAAACCTGGCCTTCCAGAAAACTTTCAATACCTACGACGCCAAGGTTGACTGGGTGCTCGACCAGAAAAACAACTTCAATTACCGATTCGGCCACCAGACCGTAGTATCTTTTCAGGCCCCGACGTTTGGAGCATTTCTCGGCGGCCCGGCGCAGGGTGGATTCCAGGGTACTGGCAATCAAGCTTCCTATAGCACCGGGGGAACGTACAACCACATCTTCTCGCCCACGTTTCTGACGGAAGTCCGCATCGGCGTGGCTCACCTCCGCAATTCGTCTCAACCGAATGACTACGGAACAGGGGACGCAACAACACTCGGCGTACCGGGAGCGAACATCTCCTCGCTGCCTTACACCTCGGGACAGATCGAGTTTAACCTTTCTGATTTTTCGAGCCCGTTTATCGGTTATAGCGCCAGCGTTCCGTGGCTGCGCGCCGAGTCGAACATCGACCTGGTGAATAACTGGACTAAAGTTCTGCACAACCACACGTTCAAATTCGGCGTCGACGTTCGCCGCATCCGCGACGACCTCTTCCAGTCGCAGAACTTCGGCCAACGCGGTGAAGAGGTCTTCGGTGAAAACCAGACCGCTCAAGGAGGTGGCTCAAAAACTAACCTTGCGAACAATGTGGCCAGTTTCCTGCTTGACCAGCCCAGCCAGGCCGGCCGCGACCTCAACGGCATCTTTCCCTGCTACCGCCAGTGGTGGATCTTCGCATTTGGCGGTGACAAGTGGCAGGCGACTCCTAAGCTCACACTCGATCTGGGCATCCGTTGGGACTTCTACCCGCCCGCGGTTCCGAGGCAAGCGGGCGGGTTCTCAAATTACGATCCGGTCGGAAACCAGCTCATCCTGGCGGGAATCGGCGGCAATCCCTCAAATATGGGGCTGACGACCTACTATCACTACTTCGCACCGCGCACTGGATTTGCCTACCGGCTCAGTGAGAAGACAGTCGCGCGCGGAGGCTTTGGCGTCAGCTACACACCCTATCCCGACAATAACTGGGCTTACAACTATCCGGTGCGCTCAAACAATGCCTACAACCCTGCCGGAGGCAGCGCCTACACTCCCGCAGTTCTTGCCGATGGCGTGACAGTGGCTACGTATGGCGTGGGCTTCCCGGCTCCGGTGCCGATTTCTACACCCAGCAACGGGATCTTTGCTGCAAACACCGCAGTGCTCGTAGCGCAAAACTACAACATCATTCCCAAAAACTGGAAGAATCCGTATGTGTTGTCCTGGAATGTTGCTGTGCAACAAACACTGCCCTGGAACTTTACCTTGCAGTTGGCCTATGTAGCCAATCACGCTGTGGACACGCCCACTCAACAGAACATCAATTTGCCCAGCGTCTACGGCGGCGGCGCAAAATCCGAGCCTGAGTACAACATACCAAACCAGCTGACCGGCAACACCTATGTCCGGACAGCATCAACCACCGTATTCTTCCTGGGCTACTCCAGTAACTATGACTCCTTGCAGCTTCAGTTGCAAAGGCGATTTACGAAAGGGCTCACAACCCAATCGGCCTTCACATGGGGAAAAGGACTCAACTATCAGAGCGGCGACGATAGCGGCTTGACATTCTTTATCAACCAGCGCGCTAACTACGCACGGGACGATTGGGACCGCAAGCTGAACTTCGAGGAAAGCTTCACCTACCCGTTGCCCATAGGCCAGGGCCAGATGTGGCTATCGAAGGGTCCTGCAGCTAGGGTTTTGGGCGGCTGGAAGATCGCCGGAATCGTTTCCATCGTTTCCGGTCTTCCGTTTACAGTCACGGCCAATGGCGGCCCGCTCAATACCCCGGGGACAACCCTGACAGCAAACATTACCGCCTCATTGAGTACGCCGAAGCACATCGGAACCGGCAATCAATGGTTCAACAAGGTGAACTTTTCGCAGCCGGCCGGATATGTTGGAACTTATCCGAACGGAACGGTAAGCTTGGGGAATACGGGACGCAATCAGTTCTCAGGCCCGGGCTACTGGCAGGATAACCTCTCGTTCTTCAAGGATTTCAAGCTGACCGAGCGATTGATCCTGAACGGTCGTGTTGACGTTTTCCAGTTGAGTAACACACCACAGTTTGCCAACCCGAACTCCTCATTAACGAGCGGTACGTTTGGACAGGTAACCAGTACGGTGGGGAGCGGAGCCGGAGCCATCAACGCCGTTGGCGGCGCCCGAGCTCTGCAGTTGTCGGCCAAGCTTTCCTTCTAAGTCAATCTGACTTCATGCAGATCGACAGCGAAGGCAGCATTGCTGATCCTTTGAACCGTTAACACCGAAACAAACAGGGCTGTCGTATTTCGCGAGAGCCCTGTCATGGCCAGGGCCCAGAAATGCCATTGGAGCGCACTTCGCGGGGAGAAGCTGGACTACGCCCTTGTGAGTTCGCTGGAGCGGGACCCGCTGTTGAGCTCCGGAATGCTGATCCGGCATCAGCCTGCGCGGACCGTCTGATTTCGCGTTTCCTGAAGTTGCGCGTCGCTCGGTGCACAGAAAGTGTGCCGAAAAGGAGCAGGGGGGAAGGTAAGGAAGCCCGCAGTGCCTTTCCCACCGGCGCCTGATAAACCGCATGCCCAGGTGACGCTGGTTCCCGAACACACCGTCTCGCTCATGCCCGATCCCGTGGAAAATGGGCTATGGCTGCTGGGTCTCGGAAATCCTTATCCGTTATTAAGCAGTGGGCGGCCCTGATCCTTTTCCTGGGGTTTTTCCCCTGGCCTCTGCTCGCCGCGCTCGACTATTACCGCGACTACAAATCCATCGAGCACGCTGTCGATGTGCTCGCTTCGGAATGCAGTACGGCACCGGGTTCTGAGGCGTCGGCATTCTCTTGCCGTGCTCCGGGTCTTTCTCTAAAGACTGCGCATCCGTCGTGCGATATCGGACAAGGCGCTAGTCAAGGCGAGTCAAGGCGTAGTCAAGGCGCTGGGAAATAGGGTATTTGTGGCAATCGTGGTAACATGTTTTCTGTAACTTACGGATGGTGAAGGGCCGATTCGAGTTCGATCCTCACTAGCCGCCCCATTCGAGCCGAGCCGCCCTTGCGGCTTTTTCTTTTTAATAGACAGGAACGGTGCCGTCACTGGTGGCTGCAGAAACTCAAATGCTCGGCATGCATACCGACAACCGCGAAGTGTCGAAGGCTCCAAAGGACCTGGCTGCCACGGGGAACTTGCGGGAGACGGCCTTCATAGGCACCTCCGGCTGGGCGTATACCAGTTGGAAGCCGGGATTCTATCCTCAGACGCTTCCCCAAAAGAAGTTTCTGGAATACTACGCGACTCAATTGAACTCCGTTGAAGTGAACTTCACCTTTCGGCAAATGCCTACCGAGAGTATGCTGGCCGGCTGGCTGGCCGCGACGGGCGCCTGCTTTCGCTTTTCGTTCAAAGCTCCGCAGCGAATCACTCACATCCTTCGGCTCAAGGAATGTTCAGATGCAGTAGCCGCCTTGTCCCGCGGGCTCGCGCCGGTGGCTGCCGCAGGACGCATGGGAGTGGTGCTCTTTCAACTCCCGCCCAACTTCAAAGCCGATCCGCCTCGCCTTGCCGCATTCCTCGAGGATGCGAGCAAGTGCGGACTGCGGATGGCCTTCGAATTCAGGCAGAGCACGTGGTTTTGCGACGAAGTATATGCCGTGCTGCAGCGTCATGGCGCTGCGCTTTGCGTTGCCGAGAGCGAAGATCTGGAGACGCCGGATGTTGTGACCGCTCCCTTCACGTGCTACCGGCTGCGTAAGAGTGGATACTCTGCAGCGGAGCTCGATGTGGTCGAGGGCACCCTGCGCCGACGGTCTTCGGAGGGTGAGGTCTTCGCCTATTTCAAGCACGAGGAGCAGCCAACCGGCGCCATCATCGCGGTTGATACGCTCCGAAGGCTCCTGCAACAATGACCTCTACTCCTAACCGGATCGGCCTTCCCCTGCAACCGATGTCGTCAGCCTGGTTTGAGGAATTTGTGCCGCGCCGCTGGCTCCTCAACGGCCACCTGCAGACCATCGTCGGCAATTTTCTTCCTCGACCGCCGTTTCGGCTCATGTCTGTCACCGAAACTGTTGAGGTCGACCCCACCGATGGAAGCCGAGTTCTTTGCCACTGCAACTGGCAACCCGGCAAGAATGCTCATCGCCGTCTGACCGTGGTGCTTGTCCACGGCCTGGAGGGGTCGTCTGATTCACGTTACATTCAGGGACTCTCAGCGCGGGCCTGGAGTGCGGGTTGCAACGTAGTGCGCATGAACATGCGCAACTGCGGCGACTCAGATGAATTGACCCCCACCCTTTATCACTCCGGCCTCTCGAGCGATGTAGGCGCCGTTGTCGAACATTACACGAAGCTCTTCGGTCTCGAGCGTGTGGCACTTGTTGGCTACTCGATGGGGGGGAACCTGGTGCTGAAGCTGGCTGGGGAGTGGGGCGCAAGGCCTCCACTCAGCACGGTGGCTGCAGTGTGCCCCGCGCTGGACCTGGCGGCCAGTTCCGCCGCTCTCCACGAACCCGTAAATCGGCTTTACGAATGGCATTTTCTGCGACGTCTGATGCGCCGCTATCGCCGCAAAGCCTCGCTGTTTCCAAGTATCTATCAGAAGGACGGCCTCGGCCCGATTCACTCCCTTCGAGACTTCGACGACAAGATCGTGGCTCGGTATTGCAGCTTCAGAGATGCTGACGACTACTACTACCGCGCCGCCAGCGCAAGGGTAATCGGCTGCATTGCAGTGCCCGCGCTGATTCTGTTTGCATTGGACGACCCGTTCATCCGGGTGACCGCGGAGAGCCGCGCTAAAATCCTGGCTAATCCCAACATCCAATTCGTCGAGACTGCCCACGGAGGGCATTGCGCCTACCTGGGGAACGATCCCGGTGACGATATTCACTGGGCCGAATCTACCATTGTTCGTTACTTGCTCCACTCCGGCGGCGCTTCGGATGGAATCTGACTGGGAGATCGAGATCGGTGATGGAGCCCCCGTGATCGACGCCGTTTGGGAGGGATACATCGATCTGCGCGGCGACACGAACCGTGTTGCTG
>Ga0210394_10004408_pt1 | contig 16485 bp, 11 predicted proteins | sample IncBWC12MmetaG_FD_160121 | JGI IMG/M metagenome (GOLD analysis project Ga0210394, IMG submission 160121) | Forest soil microbial communities from Barre Woods Harvard Forest LTER site, Petersham, Massachusetts, United States - Inc-BW-C-12-M | ecosystem: Environmental > Terrestrial > Soil >... | reverse complement strand
GCCACAGAGAACAAACCGCCGCGGCGTGTTGCGTAACAACCGCGGCAAGGGTGAAACGGTGCGGTAAGAGCGCACCGCGCCGGCGGCAACGCCGGCGGCACGGCAAACCCCACCGGGAGCAAGACCGAATAGGAACGGCGCGAGGCTTTGCGTACGCAAGTGCAAGGGGCTTCGGGATCAATGCCCAGATCCGGCCGTTCGGGTAGGTTGCTGGAGGCGCCGGGCGACCGGCGTCCCAGAGGAATGGCCGTCACGTATGCGGGCAGTGTCCGCATGCCATCCAGAACCCGGCTTACAGGCTGACTGACGTGAGACTACGGGCGCCCGGCGGAAATCCCGGCGGGCGCCCGCCAAGTCTTTGACCGCTCGTTGGCGGCCAGTAGTGGCACGCCGTTTGAATGCAGATGCCGGGGCGCCGGCAGACAGGTTCGCGGCACGTTCGAACTCGTCGGGAATGGCTGGTCAACTGAAACAATCGTGTCAGAGAAGCCTTTGCGTCGATACGATTATTCCAAGATGGCCGACTGTAGTTGCCGCCAAAAGGAGAACATTCTATCTCTGCGAGAGCTTAGGATAGACGCATGAGCCGCGCCCCCACGGAAATTGGTTCGACCCGGATGGCCGCCCTGTCGCGGCTGCCGGCGTTCTTCGCGCTGCAAGGCAAGCGCGGGCTGGTCGCCGGCGGAACGCAAGCGGCGGTCTGGAAGGCGGAACTCCTCTCCGCCGCCGGCGCGCAAGTCGACATCTTTGCTCCGGCGGCGACGCAGGACATGCGTGCGCTCGCTGCTGCGCCGCCGGTCGGCGCGGTCTTGTTGCACGAGCGGGAATGGACCCCGGCCGACTTCGCTGGCGCGGCGATCGCGGTTGGCGATTGCGCCGACGACGACGAGGCCACCGCCTTCGCGACGGCGGCACGGGCGGCCGGCGTGCCGGTCAACGTCATCGACCGTCCCGCGTTCTGCGATTTCGCTTTCGGCGCCATCGTCAATCGCTCGCCGCTCGTCATCGGCATTTCGACCGACGGCGCCGCGCCGGTCTTCGGCCAGGCGATCCGCGCCAAGATCGAGGCGTTGATCCCGAAGGGCTTCGCGCGCTGGGCGGACGCCGCCCGGGCGTGGCGCCCGCACGTGCAGGCGCTGACGCTTCCCTTCCGCGGCCGCCGTAACTTCTGGGAGAAATTCGCCGACCGTGCCGTCGCCGCGCCCGACAAATCTCCAACCGAAGCCGACCTCGCGGCACTCCTGGTGCCGGGCCGCTCGCCGCAGGAAGGCTCCGTCGTCCTCGTTGGCGCCGGTCCCGGCGATCCGGAGCTGTTGACCTTGCGCGCGGTGCGCGCGCTGCAGTCCGCCGACGTTATCCTGTTCGACAGTCTGGTATCGACCGACGTTCTCGATTTCGCGCGCCGCGAAGCAAAGAAGATGCTGGTGGGCAAGACCGGCTATGCGCCGTCGTGCCGTCAGGACGACATCAACGCGCTGATGGTCTCGCTCGCCAAGGCGGGCCGCCGCGTGGTGCGGCTCAAGGGCGGCGACCCGATGCTCTTCGGGCGCGCCGACGAGGAGATTGCCGCCTGCCGCAATGCCGGGATCGCAGTCGAGGTGGTGCCGGGCGTTACCGCGGCGCAGGGCGCTGCGAGCCGGCTTCTGGTCTCGCTGACGCGCCGCCTCGAGGCGCGGCGGGTGCAGTACATCACCGGCCATGATCGCGGCGGCAAGCTGCCGGACGACATCGACTGGGCGAGCCTCGCCGACCCGACGGTGACGACCGTTGTGTACATGCCGACGAAGACGCTGCCCGACCTCGTCGCCAAAGCCCTCGCCGCCGGGCTCGATCCGGCAACGCCGGCGGTCGCCGTCGCCCGCGCGACGCGCGCCGATGAGCGCGTGATTGCCGGCTCGATTGCCGCGCTTCCGGAACGGCTCGCCGCCGAGGCGCCGTCGGGGCCGGTCGTGGTGATGATCGGACGCGTGTTCGCGGACTATGCGCAGCGCACCGCGCAGGCGCCGGATGAGACCGACGTATCGCGGGAGGATGAAACATCCCCGCGGGTGAATGCAAAAGGCCGATCGGGCCGTTAATCGAAAGCAAAGAACGGGTTGCGCACCCCTAAGGGCGCCGCCTATCTATCCCGCATGGACACGATGACCGCACCTTCCGTCGCCGCCGGAACCGCCGCGCCCGAAACCGCCCGCGCCGCGAATTTGATCGAGGTAAGGCTGACCGACGTCGAGACCGTCGCCCGCGACACCAATGTCTACACCTTCCGCCGCCCCGATGGCCGCGGGCTGCCGGCTTATCAGCCGGGTGCGCATATCGACATCCACTTGCCCAACTCCATCACCCGGCAGTTTTCCCTGCTCAATCCCGATCCCGATCCGCAGAGCTACGTCGTCGGCATCAAGCTCGACGCCGCCAGCCGCGGCGGCTCGCGCTATATCTTCGAGGAGCTGAAAGTCGGCGACACGCTCAAGATCAGCGCGCCGCGCAACAATTTCCCGCTGGCGGCGGACGCCGAGCACGTGGTGCTGTTCGCCGGCGGCATCGGCATCACCCCGATCTGGTGCATGGCGCAGCAGCTCGCGGCGCAAAACCGTTCGTGGAAGCTCTACTATTCCTGCCGCTCGCGCGCCGACATGGCGTTCCTCGCGACCCTGGAAAAACTCGGACCGCAATCCATCACCCTGCATTTCGACGATGAAGCGGACGGCAAGTTTCTCGATCTGGCCGGCGCCATCGCCGCGGCGCCGCCGAACGCGCACTTCTATTGCTGCGGGCCCAACCCGATGCTCAAAGCGTTCGAGGCGGCCGCCGCGAGCCGGCCGCGCCAGCAGGTCCACGTCGAATACTTCACGCCGAAGGAAGAGGCGGCGACGGGAAAGCTCGGCGGCTTCACGGTCGAGCTGGCGCGCTCGGGCGAGGAGTATTTCATCCCCGAAGGCCAGAAGATCCTCGAGGTCCTCTATCAGGCCGGCGTCGATGTCGATTACTCGTGCGAGCTCGGCATTTGCGGCGAATGCGTAACCCGCATCATCTCCGGCATTCCTGAGCACCACGATTCGGTGCTCAGCGAGGAAGAGCAGGCGGCGAACGAAAAGGTCATGATCTGCTGCTGCGGCTGCAAGACCGAGCGGCTGGTGCTCGACATGTAGCGCCCGCATTGCTCGGCGCGCGCAACTGCGCTAAGCACGCCGCCGGCGAAGCCGAGGTTGGAGGCATAGATGGTCGAGCATGGCGAATTGGAATATGCGAGCGCGACCGGCAACGATTACGCCGCGCACGAACAGACCTATCGCGGTTTCGTGACCTTGGTGAAGTCCGTCATCGCCGTGGTGGTCGTCATTCTCGTCCTGATGGCGATTTTCCTGACCTAGACGGCAGCGCGACCCCTTTCGGAAGACCCGCTTCCGCTTTTCCGGATCATGCTCTACAGCAGGCGCGAATGGCGCCGGAGAACTCGCCGCATACGCCTCCGACACGCGGTTCCTCGCGCTGGGCCGCAGCGGCATCCTCGACCGTGCGGCCTTACCGCCTGACCTTCCGCCTCGTCGGTATCCCGGCTCTCGCCGTCGCCGGGGTTCTGCTCTACAGCGGCCTGCGCGACTACTTCGTGCTGCCGGCATGCGATTCGGGGCGCGCCAGGAGCACGCTCGCCGACGTTTTCAAGCAGCTTAAATTCGCGCCGCAGCGTTTCGAGCCGATCAAGACGCTGTCGACGAGCAAGGACGAGGTCGTCTGCAACGCGGCGCTTCCGCTTGCCGACGGCGCGACGCTGAACGTCGATTACCGCTTCTTCTGGCAGGGCAACAAAGCGAACATGAAATATTCGATATCGCGCACGCCGCCGCAGAGCTCGGCGATCCGTCCGTCATTGACCTAAGACTTGCACCTAAGACTTGGCGGGCACGCGATAGGCGGCGAGAAAGACCCTGACCGCAATCTTCACACCGTGCTCGACCTGCGCCTGGCTCGGCCCCGGCGCGGCGTTGAACATGACCGGCCGAAACAGCGCCGCGTGGCAGGATTCCATGAACTGTGCCGCGGCGATCTCAAAGTCCTCGATCGCAAGGACGCCGGCCTCGACTTGCGCCGTGAGATAGGCGGCAAGGCGGGCGATGCCGCGCGCCGGTCCCCGCTCGTAGAATCTGCGCCCGAAGCTCGGCATCCGCTCGGCGATCGCCATCACCGTGCGGAACGCCGACGTTTTGTTCGGATCGCAGAGGAAATTCACGTAAGCGACGCCGAGCCGCTTGAGGACGGCTTCGACGTCGTGGTCGTTGGCGTCGAGATCGAAAATCCCCAGCGCCTGGGCCTCGCATTCCTGCTCGACGATGGCTCCGAACAAGTCTTCCTTGCTGTCGAAATAGACGTAGAGCGTGCCCTTGGACACGCCCGCCGCGCGGGCGATGTCGTTCATGCTGGCCGCATCGAAACCCCGCGCCAAGAAGACGGCATGGGCGCCTTCGACGATCTGGCGCCGCTTGGCGCTCTCATCATCGGCGGTTGCGGCGGGATTTCGCTCTAGCAATGCTTGTTCGCTCATTTGTCGATATCCAGCCTTTTCTTCAACCGTTTTGGTGTTTTCGTAACCGGGCGAAATCACTCTGCAAATCACGCTGTCGGGTATATAATGACCGAACGGTTCGGTCAATATTGACATCATCACAGCCTAGCCTTATCAAATGACCGAACCGTTCGGTCAGACCCGGACGGGGGACGGGAGTGCGAACATGTATCGCAAAAAAGAATGGGATAGCGGCGCCAACCGGTTCCAAGTCGTACCCTCAGACGATCCGGTCTACCCCGAGGGGGACTTCCGGGCGAGCGAGCCGGCGCTCGACCAACCGATGCCGGAGACACGCGCCCCGCTTCCGGCGCAACCGATTGCCGCCCCGGCGGCCGCCGCTGCATTGGCGAGCCGGCGGACGCGCCAGCTTGGCCGCCGCAAAGTCGCGGTCGGCGCGGTGGCGGCCGTTGCCCTCGGGGCGGCAGCCTGGTTCGGCTACGACTGGTGGACGGTCGGCCGCTTCACCGTCGCGACCGATGACGCCTATGTGCAGGCATACAACAACACCGTGGCGGCGAAGGTCGCCGGCTACATCGCCAGCGTACCGGTCACAGACAACACGCGGGTGCGCGCCGGCGACGTGATCGCCACGCTCGATGACGGCGACTATCGCCTGGCCGTCGACTCCGCCCGCGCCAAGGTCGCAACCGAGCAGGCGACCATCGCGCGCATCGGCCATCAGATCACCGCACAGGACGCGATCGTCGCCCAGGCGAAGGCGCAGCTTGCTTCGGCGCAGGCCGGCGCCAGGCGCATGGAACTCGAGCTCGACCGGCAGAACTTGCTGATACAGCGCGAATCGACCAGCCGGCAGACGGTCGAGCAGGCGCAGGCGAACCGCGACCAAGCCATCGCCGCCGTGCAAAGCGCACAGGCCGCGATCGATTCGGCGGTAGCCAACGTCGACGTGCTCAAGGGCCAGGAGCAGGAAGCGGTCGGCAGCCTCGATGAGCTCAAAGCGGCGCTCGCCCGCGCCGAGCGCGACCTGTCGTTCACCGTCATCCGCGCGCCGCTCGACGGCGTGATCGGCAACCGCGCCGTGCAGACCGGCGACTATGTGCAGACCGGACAGCGGCTGGCGAGCGTCGTGCCGCTCGACGCCGTCTACGTCACCGCCAACTTCAAGGAAACGCAGATCGCGCGGCTGCGGCCCGGCCAGCCGGTCACGATCGCGGTCGATGCGCTGCCCGAGCACGCGATCCAGGGCACGGTCGAAAGCTTCTCGCCCGCCTCCGGCGCCATCTTCTCGTTGCTGCCGCCGGACAACGCCACCGGCAACTTCACCAAGATCGTGCAGCGCCTGCCGGTGCGCATCCACGTCCCCGCCGGCGTTGCCCGCGAGGGGTTGTTGCGCCCGGGCATGTCCGTGGTGGTCAGCGTCAACACCAAGGCAGGCGCGCTTGCCGACGGCGGTGCGCCGTCGCAGGTCACGGAAGCGCCCTGATCGCGCGCGGGCCCGATCGATGACCTCCGCAGTCACAACTCTTCCCGGCGGTCCCTCGACGCTGGCGCCGTCCGCCGCCGAGCGCGTCGATCCGATACGCGTCGTCGCTTTCCTGGCGATGTGTTTCGGCATGTTCATGGCGATCCTCGACATCCAGGTGGTGTCGGCGTCGCTCGCGGAAATTCAAGCCGGTCTCGCCGCTTCGAGCGACGAGATCACCTGGGTGCAGACGGCGTATTTGATGGCCGAGGTCGTCGCCATCCCGTTGTCCGGCTTCCTGTCGCGCGCGCTCGGCACCCGCATCATGTTCGCCGGCGCCGCCGCCGGCTTCACGCTGTCGAGCCTGATGTGCGGGATGTGCAGCTCGATGGAGCAGATGATCATCTGGCGCGCGATCCAGGGCTTCATCGGCGGCGGCATGGTGCCGACGGTATTTGCCTCCGCCTTCACCATCTTTCCCCGCTCGCGCATGGCGACGATCACGCCGCTGATCGGACTGGTCGCGACGCTGGCGCCGACCATCGGGCCGACCGTCGGCGGCTATCTCACCGACGCGTTCTCCTGGCACTGGCTGTTCTTCATCAACATCGTGCCTGGGATCATTGTCACCATCGCGGCGATCACCCTGATCGACTTCGACCAGCCCAACCTTTCGCTGTTCGAATCGTTCGACTGGCTCGGGCTTATTTCCATGGCCGCGTTCCTGGGCACGCTCGAATATGTGCTCGAGGACGGCCCGCGCTACAACTGGTTCGAGGACTCCACGATCGCACTCGCGGCAGTCGTTTCGGCGAGCTCCGCCGCGATCTTCCTCGTCCGCGTCATCATGGCGCGCAACCCGATCGTGGATTTGCGCGCCTATCTCGACCGCAACTTCGCCGCCGGCAGCGTGTTTTCCTTCGTCCTCGGCATCGGCCTCTACGGGCTGACCTACCTCTATCCGATCTTCCTCGGCCAGATTCGCGGCTACAACGCGCTGATGATCGGCGAGACCATGTTCGTGTCCGGCGCCACGATGTTCTTCTGCGCGCCGGTGGTCGGCCGGCTCGTCTCCCGCACCGACCCGCGCATGATGCTGGCCGCGGGATTTTTGATCGTCGCGCTGAGCAATTGGGAGATGACCTACGTCACCAAGGATTGGGACTTCTGGGAGCTGCTGCTGCCGCAGTTCCTGCGCGGGTTGGGCATGATGCTCGCCATCGTTCCGATTACCAATGTGGCGCTGAGCACGCTGACGCCCGACCGGCTGAAGAACGCCTCCGGCCTGTTCAATCTGACGCGCAATCTGGGCGGCGCGGTCGGGCTCGCGGCGCTCAACACCGTGCTCGACGATCGCATCGATCTGCATCTCGCGCGCCTGCACGACGCCATCACCTGGTCGCGCCCGCAGGCGCTGGAGATGCTGTCCAACCTGGCGACGCGGATGCGCGGCTCGGACGCGCAGAACATGGCGCTCAAGCAGCTCATGGCCTTGGTGCGCCAGCAGGGGATCGTGATGGCGTTCGCCGACGTGTTCCTGCTGCTCGCCCTGTTGTTCGTCGGCTTTGCCGGCCTCGTCGTCTTCATGCGGCGGCCGGCGCAACCGCCCGGCGCCGCCCAAGGCACCGGGCACTGACGAAAAAGGCCGGACCTTGCGGTCCGGCCTTCGCCAACCAGAAGACTGAAGACTAGTGCGTGGCGGCGAACGCGATGCCTTCGCGGACCTGGCCGATCGCGTGGTCGATCAGTTCCAGCGCCCGTTCCCGGTGCCCGCCCTTATTCGGCGCCGCCTGCGCCAATTCGGCGCGCGCGCTTTGCAAAAGCGCGAGAGCCGCATCCATGTGGGGCTGCGCGCCGAGCGCGTAGCCCAATCCGAGGCTCGAGGCGATGGCAATTCCGATCAGTAACTTCTGGTTTGAGGCAAATCGAAGCATAAAGCTCTCCCTAGGTGTGAATTCCGCCGCCCCAAACATTTGCACTCATCCCGCCACGCAAGTGCGGCGACGGAACAAACATCCTAACGTGGCGATTTCGAGAGGCAATGGATCGGCAAGGACCGCTCGGCGGTCATTCGCCCCTGGGTAGCCGTGCGCCATAGCCGCCCGCGGTCGGCGTCTGGATGATGACCGCTTCGCCGGCGTCGAGTACCGTCGCGTCACAGCCGGCGAGAGCTTCCACACTCGCGTCGCGGCGCCGCACGGCGTTGGCGCCGACTTGACCATCCCCACCACCGCCGAGCCCGAAGGGCGGCACGCGGCGGTGCCCCGACAGGATGGTGCACTCCATTTTTTCGAGGAAACGGATGGTGCGGCTGATGCCGTCGCCGGCGTTCCATCGGCCGCGGCCGCCGGAGCCTTTGCGGATGTGGAAATCCTCGAGCAGCACCGGATAGCGCAATTCCAGGATTTCCGGGTCGGTGAGCCGCGTGTTGGTCATGTGGGTGTGCACCGCGTCGGTGCCGGGAAAGCCCGGCCCCGCCGGCGAGCCGGAACAGATCGTCTCGTAATACTGATAGCGCGCATTGCCGAAATTGAGGTTGTTCATGGTGCCCTGCGCCGCCGCCATGGCGCCGAGCGCGCCGAACAGGCAGTTGGTCACCTCCTGCGAGGTCTCGACATTGCCGGCGACGACGGCGGCGGGAAACGACGGCGACAGCATCGATCGTTTCGGAATGACGATGCGGATCGGGCGCAGGCAGCCGGCATTCATCGGAATGTCGTCATCGACCATGACGCGGAAGACGTAGAGCACGGCGGCCCGCGTCACCGGCTCGGGTGCGTTGAAATTCGACGGCAGTTGCGGGCTGGTGCCGGTGAAGTCGACCGTCGCCTGGCGCCGCTTCTTGTCGACGCTGATCCGCACCTTGATGATCGCGCCCTGATCCATCTCGACGGCAAACGCGCTGTCGTGCAGCCGGTCGATGACGCGGCGCACGCTTTCGGCGGCGTTGTCCTGTACGTGGCGCATATAGGCGCGCACCACCGGCAGCGTGAAATGCCGCACCATCTTGCCCAATTCCTGCACGCCCTTTTCGTTGGCAGCGATCTGCGCCTTGAGATCGTTGATGTTTTGCAGCGGATTGCGCGCCGGATATTCGCCGCCGGCGAGGAGCGCTCGCAATTCCTTCTCGCGGAAACGGCCGCGCTCGACCAGCTTGAAATTGTCGATGTAGACGCCCTCCTGCTCGATCGTGGTGGCGTTCGGCGACATCGAGCCGGGCGAGATGCCGCCGACATCGGCATGGTGGCCGCGCGAGGCGACCCAGAATAGGATTTTCCGACCGTCAAACACCGGCGTGCAGACGGTGATATCGGGCAGATGCGTGCCGCCATTGTACGGCGCGTTGATCGCATAGACGTCGCCGGGACGGATCGTTCCCTGGTTCTCGCGGATGATCGTCTCGACCGCGCGGTCCATCGAGCCCAGATGCACCGGCATATGCGGCGCGTTGGCGACCAGCGAGCCGCTGCCGTCGAACACGGCGCAGGAGAAATCGAGCCGCTCCTTGATGTTCACCGAATAGGCGGTGTTCTGCAGCGCCACGCCCATCTGTTCGGCAAGCGACATGAACAGATTGTTGAACACCTCGAGCATCACCGGATCGGCCCTGGTGCCGATCGCCTTGGCGCGCGCCAGCTTTTTGCTCCGCCGCAGCAGCAGATGATTCTTCGCCGTCGTTTCCGCGCGCCAGCCCTCCTCGACGACGACGGTCTGGTGCGGCTCGATGATGATGGCCGGGCCGGGCAGTTTCTGGCCGGGCATGAGCTGATCGCGGGTATAAACATTCGCGCGCCGCCACTTGCCGCCGGAAAAAAACTTGGTGCGGCGCGCCGGCGCCGGAAGCTTCGCCCGTTTGGTCCGCTGGGCTCTTTCTTTGAAGGTCGCGCCGCCACCGACGGCCTCGACCGAGACCGCCTCGACGACCAGCGATTTGCTGCGATCGATGAAGCCGAACTGCGCCTTGTGCGCCCGCTCGAAGCTGGATCTCATTTTCTGCAGCGTCACTAACTTCACCTCCCCCTGGAGGGGGGAGGTCGCCGCGCGCAGCGCGGCGGGTGGGGGTGATGTCGTCGCTCGGCTGTGCACCCCACCCCGTCGCGCCGCCAAAGCGGCGCGCCGACCCTCCCCCTGCAGGGGAGGGTAAAAAGTACCGGCTTCGACGATCAGCGCCGTATCCGTCCCGGCGTAGCGAAGATGCGCGCGCACCTGGACCTTGATCTTCGCCGTCGCCACGCCCTGTCCGGCGACCTCCGCGGTCACGTCGCGCGCGAGCTTGCGCGCGACACTCGCCAGCGTTCCGCACGCCGTTTCGCCGAACGGCTCCTCGATCGCTTGCTGGCGCACGCTGCGGATGTCGGCGAGTCCCATGCCGTAGGCGGAAAGGAGCGACGAGAACGGATGGATGAGCACGCTGGTCATGCCGAGCGCGTCGGCGACGAGGCAGGCATGCTGGCCGCCGGCACCGCCGAAGCAGTTGAGCGCATAGCGCATCACGTCATAGCCGCGCTGCACCGAGATCTTCTTGATCGCGTTCGCCATGTTCTCGACCGCGATCTTGATGAAGCCGTCGGCGACCTCTTCGCCCAAGCGGCCGTCGCCGATCCGCTTAGCGAGCGCGGTGAACGCCTTCCCGACGGCGGCAGCGTCAAGCGGCTCGTCCTGGCGCGGACCAAAAATCTTCGGGAAGAAATCGGGGATGAGCTTGCCGACCATGACATTGGCATCGGTCACCGCCAGCGGGCCGCCGCGGCGATAGCATTTCGGCCCCGGATTGGCGCCGGCCGAGTCGGGGCCGACGCGAAAGCGCGCCCCGTCGAAATGCAGGATCGAGCCGCCGCCGGCCGCGACCGTATGAATGAGCATCATCGGCGCGCGCATGCGCACGCCGGCGACTTCGGTCTCGTAAGCGCGCTCGTATTCGCCGGCAAAATGCGACACGTCGGTCGACGTGCCGCCCATGTCGAAACCGATGAGTCGCGAGAAACCCGCCTGCCGTCCAGTCTCGGCCATGCCGACGACGCCGCCCGCCGGCCCCGACAGGATAGCGTCTTTGCCGCGAAACAGGCCGGCCGCGGTAAGGCCGCCCGAGGACATCATGAACATCAGGCGGGCTTGGTCTTCACCTCCCCCTGGAGGGGGGAGGTCGCCGCGCGTAGCGCGGCGGGTGGGGGTGATGGGCTTGCCCAGTTGCTCACCCCACCCCGTCGCGCCGCCAACGCGGCGCGCCGACCCTCCCCCTCCAGGGGAGGGTGGACTGAGCTCGCCGGCCACCTGCGTCACGTAACGGCGAAGGATTGGCGACAGGTAACCATCGACCACAGTGGTGTCGCCGCGGCCGACGAGCTTGATCAGCGGCGAGACTTCATGGCTCGCGGACACTTGCGCGAAGCCGAGCTCGCGCGCGAGCGCTGCGATTTGCCGCTCGTGCTCGCCGTAACGGTAGGCGTGCATCAGCACGACGGCGACCGCGCGCAGGCCGTCCTCTTTGGCTTGCGCGAGGTCGGCGCGCACCGCCGCGAGGTCCACCGCGCGCTCGACCGTACCGTCGGCGCGCACCCGCTCGTCGACCTCGGCTACCCGTTCGTACAGCATGTCCGGCTTGACGATATGCCGGGCGAAGATTTTCGGCCGCGCCTGGTAGCCGATGCGCAGCGCGTCGCGAAAGCCCTTGGTGATCAGAAGGAGCGTGCGCTCGCCCTTGCGCTCGAGGAGCGCATTGGTGGCGACCGTCGTTCCCATCTTCACCGCGCCGATGCGCGCGCTCGGAATAGGCTCGCCGGGCTTGAGCCCGAGGAGACGGCGGATACCTTCAACCGCCGCATCGCCATAGGCCTCGGGGTTTTCCGACAGCAGCTTGTCGGCGACGAGCGTGCCGTCCGGCCGTCTTCCGATCACGTCGGTGAAGGTGCCGCCGCGGTCGATCCAGAATTCCCAGGCTCCTCGCGCGTGGTCCATGGCGCCGAAGATACATCTCGCTCATTTCCGCGGAAGCGGGAATCCCGCTGCGCTCCCCGCTTGCCCCGGGGACGGGCGGAAAAGCGGGCAGCTACTTGTCGTGCGCCAGGATGCCGGCGATGGTCCGGATCTCGTTGCGCGCGTATTTGGGAAGCCCGGCGCTGATCGATTCGCCGGAATTGAACGAGGATTTGCCCATCAGCACCTGCGCCGGCACCAGATTGCGCAGCACCGGCACGTTCTCGAATTCCTTCTTCTTCTCGAGGACCGCAGCCTCGATGGCGAGCGCCATGAAAGCAGTGACCACCGTCTTCTGCGGATCGGCCGGATAGTCCTGGAACACGCCGAAGAACTTGCCGAACTTCATGATCTGGTTGACGTAGAAGAGGTTCTGCTCGAGCACGCCGATCACCGGCGTGTCGAGCCAGGTGAGCTGCATGAGACCGGTCTGGTCGACGTCGGCACCCGACAGCGACGACAGCTCGCTCTCGAAATCGATGTGATCGGAAATCTTCTTGGCGCTGTCGCGCAGCTTGTTCGCCAGCAGGATGCCGATCGGAATCTTGCCTTCGAGCTTGTAGGTCGACTGGATACAGATCAACGTCATGCGCCCGGTGCACCATTTGCGCTCCGGATTGTCATTGCCGATGCCGTGCTGATCGGTGAGCGGCAACACGTCGGTCGCGGCGATGACCTTGTGCTTGATCGCCGGGTCGATCCGCTCGAGAAACGGCAGCGTCACGTAGCGCGCGAGATCGAGCGCGGCGGGCGGCTTGTCGAGGAGGAAGCGCGCCTGGGCGACGTACATGTCGAGCCTTTGGACGGGCGGGCCGGTCTCGCCTTTCGCGTCAGGCTTCGGCTCAGGCTTGGTGCCGGTCTTGGTCGCGGTCTCGTCGGACGGCTCGGTGTAGCTCGGAAACAGCGATAAGAACTTCTTCTCCTCGGGACGCAGGCGCGCCCAATCCTCGAAACCGATCAGATTGGTCTCGCTGGCGGCGGCGCTGCCCTGGTCGCTGAACACGATGATCCCGGGCTTGAGCTGCGTCACCTCGAAGTTCTGCGCCGAGGCAACCTCTTCGACGCGGAAATCCTGCGCCGCAGCGGCGGAGAACGATCCGAACAAGCAGACAAGCGCGATGCCGTGGCGCATCCACATTCGCAATGGCTCTTCGTCGCCCGGGTTCAGTTGAAGCGTCCGCTCCAGAAATAATCGGGATCGCGGCGCGCGCGATTACGCGGGTCGCCGGGATCGGCCGGCGTGAACAAGCCGCGCGCCATCGGCCGCGGCGCCTGCGGCTGCGGCGGCGCCTGCTGCCAGCCCTGCGCCGGATAATAGGAGCGTCCCGCCGAAAAACCGCCCGGTGCGCCGGGGCCCCAACCGCCCCAGCTCCGATCCGTCTCAGCCGGATCCTCGCTGCGCGAAATATAGGCGTCCTCGCGCGAAACCAACTGATATTGCGTCTCGTCGACCTTGCCGTCGGCGCCGACGCGGAAATGCTCGACGAAGCCGCCGCGCCCACCGGCAGCGACGCGATCGCCGCTCACATAGTCGATCGGCAGATCGATGAGATGGCGCTGCGCTTCGGGCGAAGGCCCGTTGAGCGCGGCCTTGGGCGCGACCCCCTCGGCCCACACCGCCTGGATGATCGGCTCGAAGATCGGGAGCGCCACCCGCGCCCCGGTCTCGCTGGTGCCGAGCGAGCGGCGCTTGCCGTCGCCATTGTCGTAGCCGACCCAGACCGCGACGGTTACGTCATTGGTGAAGCCGACGAACCAGCCATCGACTGAATCCTCGGTCGTTCCGGTCTTGCCGGCGACATAGGGCGAAAGCGAAGCGATGGCGCGGGCGGTGCCGCGGGCGACCACGCCCTGCAGCATGGTCTTGAGCTGATAGAACGAGGTGTGGTCGGCGGCGCCGATCAAGGGGAGCGGCGTTGCCGGATACTGATAGACGGTCTTGCCGTTCGCCTCGATCGAATCGATGGCGTGCGGCTGCGGCCGTGCGCCCTCATTGGCGACCGCGGCATAGAAGGCGGCGAGATCGATCATCCGCACCGGCTGCGCGCCGAGCACGAACGGATAATAGCGCACGCAGTCGCTATAAATCTTCGCCGCGACCGCGGTGGCGCAGACATCGTCGAGGCTCTGCTCCGGCTGCTGCTCGATGCCGCCCTCTAGCAGGCGCGCGGTGATGACGTTGCGCGAATATTCGAGCCCGCGTCGCAGCGTGAAGATGCTGCCGGAGCCGTTGTCGGCGTTGCGCGGGTTCCAGAAATCCTCGGCACGGGCGAAGCCGCCCTCCTCGCGGGAGATGGTTTCGCGGCCGTCGCCGCCATTGCTGCTGATCGGCGGCAGCGTGATCGGCTCGTCGCGAATGAGCGTGTTCGGCTGCAGCCCTTTTTGCAGGGCGGTGAGATAGGTGAGCGGCTTGATCGCCGAGCCCGGCTGGCGCTGCATCTGCGCGGCGCGATTGAGCTGGCTCAGCGGATAGGAAAAGCTCCCGGCCATGGCGAGGATGCGCCCGGTCTTGTTCTCGAGCACCAGCGCCGCCCCTTGCACGGTCGGCCGCACGCGCAATTGCGCCTGGGCGCTGCCGCTCGGCGCGGCGGCGCCGGCCGCCGCGCCCCTGCCTCGCGGCGCCTTCGGCGCGTTGCCATCGATCACCCGGACATAGACCACGTCGTAGAGATTGAGACCGCGCCTGATCTGCGCGCTCCATGCCATCAGCGGCATTATGCGTCCGTCGGCGAGACCGACGCGGATCGCATCGTCGCCGCGCTTGCCGCCCTTCTGCACCACGACGGCCTGCTCCCAATGCACGTCGTAGAGCGGCAGCCGGACAGCTTGCAGTGCCTGTTGCCAGGCCGGCAGCGCCGGCGCGCCGGCCACCGCGGCCGCGGGTTTCTTGTCGGCGGCGAGCTTCTGCACGGCGTCGGCGATGTTTGCTTCCGGACCATGAAACTGCATCCGGCCGGACGCGATCTCGTAATGCGCGAGGCCCTCCTGCAGCGCCGTTTCGGCGTGGCGCTGCAAAGCCGCGTTAATGGTCGAATGCACGGTGTAAGGTTCGGCGGTCAGGCTCTCGACGCCGTCGGACTTCGCCTCGCGGCCGAGATAATCGACGAAGTGGAAACCGCTGTCGCGGTGCGGCCGCTCGAAGGCGACGAGCTTCGGCGGCGCGGCGAGCGCCGCCTCCTTCTGCGCGGCGGTGATGACGCCGTCCTCCTGCATGCGGCCGAGGACATAGGTCAGACGCTCCTTGGCGCGATCGGGATGGCGATCGGGATTGAAGAAGCTCGGCCCCTTCAGCAGCCCGGCGAGCATTGCGCCTTCGCCCAGAGTGAGCGTCTTTGCCGACTTGCCGAAATAGCTACGCGCGGCCATCTCCACGCCCCACGAGCCGCGGCCGAGATAGGCGGAGTTGAGGTAGAGCTCGAGGATTTCCGGCTTGCTCAGCGTGCTCTCGAGCCGCGAGGCGACGATCATCTCGCGGATCTTGCGCTCATAGGTCACGTCCTCGCCGACCAGGAGATTCTTCACCACCTGCTGGGTGATGGTCGAGCCGCCCTGCGGCCGGCCGGGTTCGGCGAGATTGCCGATGAAGGCGCGGATGATGCCACGCTCGTCGACGCCGTGATGCTGGAAGAAGCGCCGGTCCTCGGCGGCGATGAACGCCTTCTGCACGAAATCGGGGATGTCGGCGAGCGCCACCCAGACGCGCCGGTTGCCGGGCTCGAACACGTCGGCGAAATTTCCGCCCTTGCCGTCGAGCACCGCGCTCATGCTCGGCAGCTTGCGGCCCTTGAGCCGGGTGTGGTCGGGCAGATCGGCCGCCGCGTTGTTGAAGTAGGTGATCGCCTCGCCGAGATCGACCGGGCTCGCGACATTCTCGTTCTTGCAGAAGCGGCGATAGGCGGTGTTCAGGTCGGCGAAATTGATGCCGTGGAAGGCCTTGATGTCGGCGCCGAGCGCTTTCGGATCGTCGAGCGCGGTGGCGATGAGCTCGTCGAGGTTGATCGACTCGATGTCGAAGGCCTGGCGCATATGGGCGCAGCCGGCGCGCAGGATTTGCACCACCTCGTCCTGGTCCCGCACCGGGTCGAATTGCGTCTTCACCGCCTGCGGCTGGGTCATCACCTCGCTCAGCGCAAGCGCGGTGGCGAAAATCTTGACCAGGATAGTTTCCATTTACGGGGAGGCGCGATTGCCGGGTTCGAGGGACGCTCTTTTTACGACACCAGGACGCTTTATAGGACCTACTAGGCAATAGCGTCAGATACATTCATGACATCCTTACAAAAAGACTTTTTTACGGGTCTTTTGTGCCGTCTTCGGGCGGATGCCTGGCGCCGGTCCTACCGGCCAACGCTCTCGGCGATTTTCGGTTCAATATCTCCCTGAACGTCCAGTCCAACTACAGCCCCGGCGGTCTCATTCCTCGGCCGGCGCCAATGCCGCGAAATGCCCGCGCCGTTGCAAGTAGGCGAGAAGGATGAGGCTCGGCAAGCCAGCCGCGGCGCAGATCGCGAAAAAGACAGGCCAG
>Ga0210394_10004406_pt1 | contig 16488 bp, 10 predicted proteins | sample IncBWC12MmetaG_FD_160121 | JGI IMG/M metagenome (GOLD analysis project Ga0210394, IMG submission 160121) | Forest soil microbial communities from Barre Woods Harvard Forest LTER site, Petersham, Massachusetts, United States - Inc-BW-C-12-M | ecosystem: Environmental > Terrestrial > Soil >... | reverse complement strand
CACCGAGCGCGGCCACGCCAAGATTCTCGACTTCGGCCTCGCCAAGCAGATTCGCCTCGCCACAGTTCACACGATGACGCAAGACGCTGCCCTCTTGACGGCGGGCGTTCGCCCGGAAGATCTCACCAGCCCCGGTGTGGCCGTAGGCACAGTCGCGTACATGTCGCCCGAGCAGGTTCGCGGAAAGGAACTCGACGCTCGCACCGATCTGTTTTCGTTCGGCGTAGTCCTCTACGAAATGGCCACCGGCGCAGTCCCATTTCGCGGCGAAACATCCGGCGTGATTACCGAGGCAATTTTGAATCGCGCACCCGTCGCTCCAGTGCGCTTGAATCCGGATCTGCCCGCAAGGCTCGAAGACATCATTAACAAGGCGCTAGAAAAGGATCGCGATCTCCGCTATCAGTCCGCGTCGGAAATGCGCGCCGACCTGAAACGCCTCCGGCGCGACGCCGGCTCCGGTCGAATTTCCTCATCGGCAAGCACAACGATTCAGAGTCAGACTCCAGAGCCTGCGAGCAGCTCAAGCACTACAGTCGCCGCTCAACCTTCAGCGGCGCCCGCGAGCAAGAAGTACATCCTTGTGGCCGCTTGCGCTGTTGTCATCGCAGCAGCTGCATTTGCGGCGTATCATTTCGGGGGCAGTTCGAACGCTCCCATAGGACCCGCGAAAATTACACAAATCAGCCGTTGGGACAAGCCCATGAACTTTGCGCAGCTTTCTCCCGACGGCCACGCCGTGGCATTCAGCTCGGAAGTAGAAGGCGTCGCGCAAGTGTTCGTCATGCTCACCTCCGGTGGCGAACCTCTCCAACTTACGAACGACGAAGGCGAAAAATTCGTGGATAGCTTTTCTCCCGACGGGACGGAGATCTATTACGAGAGGTCCCGCGGTGCGGACGAGATCTGGGCCGTGCCAACGCTCGGTGGAAATCCAAGTCGTGTCGTCTCCGGCTCTTCTTTGGCTCCATCTCCGGATGGCGGTTCCGTTTTTTACATAAAGCGGGGAAGCAAGTCCATTTTTCGCAGCGGCAAATCCAGATTGAGCGAGGAACAGGTCTACAGTTTTGACGCTGCCACTCTTCCTCCCCGTCGGATATTGCCTTTCCCTGACGGCAACCGCTTGTTCGTGCTTTGCGCCGACCCGGTTTCCTTGCTCGCGGTAGCCCACGCCTACGAAGTTGACTTGTCGAAACGAACCGCGGCCGATTTGGGCGACATTCCCGTGGATCAGTTGGAGGTTTCGTGGGCCGAGCCAGGAAAGGCCGTGCTTTTTACCCGCACGCTAAACGGGCTAACGAACATCTGGAAGTTCACCCTGAAAGACAAAGCACTGACCCAGATTACTCTGGGAACCGGACCCGATTCCTCGCCCATGCCTGCACCGGGAGGAAAGGGAATCTACTTCGTGAGCGGCAAATCCACGGGTATTTTGACTGCTTACAACATCCATTCGAAGCAGTTCACGGACATCGCGTCGGAAAACGCAACCCAGCCGGGGGTTTCATCCAACGGAAAGCGCGTGATGTATGTCACCGCCGCTGCGAAGGACCGCAACGAGCTTTGGGTATCGGACATCGACGGCAGCAACAAAATCAAAATCGCAACTTCGCTATCCCTGGCAACAGGAACCTGGGCGCCGGACAATCTTCACATTTCATTTGTGGAGTCGGAACCGGGCAAACCGGACAGGGGTTACATCGTAGGAGCCGATGGCACCGGGCTTCGCCAGATTCCATGGTCCGGAGGCACCCTCTTTATTACGCTTTGGAGCCCTGACCAGAAGACTCTCTATCTGAGCGGCTACGAAAAAGGGTCAACCGTAGCGACCGTTTGGAAAGAAAACGCGGAAGGCTCAAGCCCGGAGAAACTTGCTGAACATTGCGGCTTTGCTTTCGATGTTGCACCCGGAGGGCAGTACACTTTGAATGTCGTGAGTGCGGGAGAAAGGATCGGAATTTACGAACTTTCTCTGTCCGACAAAAAGTGCATTTCGCTGTTGCCCGGCGTTGAAACCTTCGGCATATCGTTTGCTCGCGACGGCAAGGCCTTTATGTACGCCGTCCCGTCGCGGCACGATGTCACGATTTACCGGCAGCCCTGGCAGGACGGAAAACTCATCGGCCAGCCTCAGGTTGCGCTAAAGCTGCCATTTGCATTTCCCCTCGTCGCGGGCGGCAACGCCTACGATTTTGCGCCCGATCTCTCCGTCGTAGCCTATGCCCGCCCCGGCGGCCACGCCGACCTGTATCTCTTGGGCCAAAAATAAACACCTCTGTCGGTACGTTGCGCCGACGCCTCGCCGGCTCTCTCGTCTTTTCCCGCAGGGGCGCAGCATGCTGCGCCCGTTGCCGCGTTCCTCACATCGCGACCACATGTGCGATGTTGTCCTCTCGCCGGTGCTCATACCTCTGTAGCGGCGCCCTTCAGGCCGACATCTTCGCTCTTCCGCGTGCGATTCACGATCCTTCGGCCTTTGCAATCCACGCTGGCGCTCCGAAACTCGCAACGCGATTGGATTTGCCGTCGGTTGCCTCAGTAGAAGCTTGACAGCGATAAAATAAGCGCTAAGTTCCTATCTATGCATCAAGCTTCTGAATCCCTGCGCGTCTGCAGAATTCTCGCGATCATGCTCATCTTCACGTTCTCGTGTGCGGCCGTTGCCCCCGCACAGGAACAAGCTCACGACCCAGCACCCAGCGCCGCTGTTCTAGCGCCGAACTCCTCTGTGAATTCGGTCGAACTCCTAACTCCGACTGCTGGCGTAGATTTCGGCCAGTACACTACGAAGATGTCGAGCGATTTGAAGAAACATTGGTTCGCCGTGATGCCGGAGCCCGCGTTAAAGGGTGAAAAAGGGAAGACCGTCGTTCGATTCCAGGTTCAGCGGGACGGAAAAATCGAAGGCATCTCGCTCGAAGAAAGGTCGGGAAACGATTCGCTCGACCAGGCAGCCATGAAAGCGGTTCGTGACTCCAGCCCGCTCGATCCTCTACCGTCGACTTTCAAGGGCCCGTACATAGCCCTGCGCTTCATCTTCCTGTACAACATGTCAACGAGCCAGGCATCGCCGTTCGACTGCGACGCACCGATGATCGACACCGCTCCCCTGGCGCCCTTCGACCGTCTCGATCTACGTGCCTTTCTTGCGGCCCAAACTGATACCTCATACGCAGTTCGCGTAACCTGCCAGCGTGGAATTAATTTCAACCCTGATTCGTCTTTCCTCGATGCACTCCGACACGACGGGGTATCGCCGAAACTCGTGGATGGCGTGGCCAAAATAAAGCCTCAAACGATCGCGCAGCCCTCGCCCGATCGTGTCAGCGCCTATGGACTCCTCGATTTAGCACTTGCCGATAAACGCAAACACCAGCTCGACTCAGCTGACGAAGATTACCGACGCGCACTCCAACTCGCCGGCGATTCAGCAACTTTGCATCTGGCATACGCGATGAACCTCTCCGTTTCCAAGAACGGTTCCGAAGCTGAAGCCCAAGCCCGGCGGTCTTTGGAACTCTGGTCCGAAGATGCCGAAGCGCATGCTGCACTAGCGATGGCGTTGAGTGTTCAGACCCGTGACAGCGAGGCGGTGCCCGAGGCCCGTGAAGCGTTGCGAATTTTTCCGGGCCACAAGGGTGCGATCTTCGAACTTGGCGCCAGCCTCGCGCGAAGCGGACAGTACAAAGAGTCCATCCCTGTCTTGCGAGACGCGAACGTTTGGTCAACGCAGTTGCCAGTCATTCACAAATTCCTCGGGAGCTCGCTGCTTCATACGGGTAACTTCGACGATGCAATCGAGGAACTGAATCTGTTTTTGAATAAGAATCCGAATGACGCCGAAGCTCATTACTTCCTGGGTGTTGCCATGCGAGAGAAAGGCAAACTGGACGACGCCCTCGTTCAATTCCGCGAAGCCGCTCGTTTAGAGCCGAACAACCCTGTGTATTTAGTTGCGGCTGAGCGCGCTAGTTCAAGCGAGCCAGCCAACGCAACGGCGAAATCTGTGGGCCCGCAAGCGGATGACTGCTTTTTTTCCGGCAACGTCTATACGAATACGTTTTTCGGCTTTTCCTACGAATTTCCCAAGGGATGGACGGTGCAACGGGCTGACGCGGGTAAAGCGACAGCTAGGCTTGGCGCGTCGATGCTGGCAAACGGCGATCCCATATTGACGGATGCCGCAGAAGCCGTCGCCAGTGAAGCGCACCAACTCCTCTTTGTGACGAAGCAGACCACCAAAGACGTTTCAACTAGCGTAAGCTCGATTCAGATCACGGCTTTGGACAAGCGTTATGGACCAGGTGTGAAATCCGGCGAAGATTTCTTGAAACTGGTGACCTCGTTCCTTAAACAAAGAGGCTCAGCGGCCTCGGTCGTCGCGCCACCGGAGCAACTTGCGATTGCCGGGATGACATTCTGGAAAGTAAGGATCGATTTCACGTATAAAGGCGTGGTCGCTCATATGGTGGAAGTTGCAACGATTGAGAAGGATTATGTGCTTTTGTTCGTGTTCGGAAGTCCTGATGCCGCAAAGATCGATGACCTCGTGGGAACGATGCAGTCAATCCATTTCACGGATTCCTCTGCCCATTAACGTGAATTACGTTGACCTCCACATGCCAGCCTCAAGCTCCTTTGTACCGTGGTAACAAATAGACCGCGAGGACAGGTGGTACTAGTCCTTGTACCTTTTCTGTACTTTCCCGCCGTTTACTTCTTCTTCAGGTGTGCTAGCGTAGTTCTGTTTGCTTGATGATGTTGGACCAGGATGACGAGTTCAGATGACGACGAACGCCGAACACGGAACGCAGTCGGGACGGTCGCTAGCCGGCAGGCAGCGATTTTTCAGCAGCACTTTCCAGTCATTTCTAATCGACAGAGCATACCAATTAGAAATCAGCTTAACTCCCTGTAGAATCATCACAAATTCCATTTCTAATCGTCGCTGGATTGCGGTTTCGCACTTTCGCTTTTCGGGCCCGGTGAACTCACGATGACCGACATCAAAAACGCGAAACAGCACGATCGCCTCTCCGAACTTCGCAGGCGCAGCGACGAAGCCGAAGCGGGCGGCGGTGCCGAGCGTCGCGAGCGCGAACACAAGCAGGGCAAGCTCAGCGCCCGCGAGCGCATCCACCTGCTCCTCGATGAGGGCTCCTTCGAAGAGCTCGACAAGTTCGTCCGCCATCACTGCACCGACTTCGGCATGAACGAGGACGCGCAGCGTCCTGCGGGCGATGGCTTCGTCACCGGCTACGGCCGCATCGACGGCCGCCTCGTGTACGTCTTCGCGCAGGATTTCACCGTGTTCGGCGGTTCGCTCTCGGAAGCCAACGCCGGAAAAATCATAAAAATCATGGACCTCGCCATGCGCCAGGGCGCGCCGGTTATCGGCCTCAATGATTCCGGCGGCGCGCGGATTCAGGAAGGCGTGATGTCGCTTGCTGGTTACGCTGAAATTTTTCTGCGCAACACGCTCGCGAGCGGCGTCGTTCCGCAGATCAGCGCCATCATGGGCCCGTGCGCCGGCGGCGCCGTCTATTCTCCGGCGATCACCGACTTTATTTTTATGACCCGCGACAATTCCTACATGTTCGTCACCGGCCCCGACGTCATCAAAACCGTCACGCACGAGGAAGTCACCAAGCAAGAGCTTGGCGGCGCGATGACCCACAACGAAAAAAGTGGCGTCGCGCATTTCGTTTCCCGCGACGATGCCGAATGCCTCGCCATGATTCGCGAGCTTCTCGGCTACTTGCCTTCGAACAATCGCGAAGACGCGCCGCGCCGAACGTCAACGGATCCGTGGGACCGCGCCCATTCCGCGCTCAACACTCTGGTCCCCGAAGATCCCCAGAAGCCTTACGACATCAAGGATGTCATCCATGCCGTCGCCGATGACTCCGAATTCTTCGAAGTCCACGAACACTTCGCGAAAAACATCGTCGTCGGTTTCGCGCGACTTGATGGCCGCCCCGTCGGCATCGTTGCCAACCAGCCCGCGTTTCTCGCCGGCGTTCTCGACATCAGCGCGTCGGTGAAAGGCGCGCGCTTCGTCCGCTTCTGCGACGCTTTCAACATTCCGCTCATCACCTTCGAAGACGTTCCCGGCTTCCTCCCCGGCACGCAACAGGAATTTGGCGGCATCATCAAGCACGGCGCGAAGTTGCTCTTCGCTTTCGCCGAAGCGACGGTGCCGAAAATTACAGTCATCACCCGCAAAGCCTACGGCGGCGCGTATTGCGTCATGGCCTCAAAACACATTCGCACCGACATTAATTACGCCTGGCCTACAGCCGAAATCGCCGTGATGGGTCCGGAAGGCGCCGTCAACATCGTCTACAAGCGCGAACTCGATCGCGCTCCCGAAGCCGATCGCGACCGCCTCCGCCGCGAAAAAATCGAAGACTTCCGCGAGCGCTTCGCAAACCCTTACGTCGCCGCCGAGCGCGGCTACATCGACGCGGTCATCGAGCCCGCGCAAACCCGCGCCAAGCTAATCACCGCCCTGCGCTCCTTAGAAAACAAGCGCGACACCAACCCCCGCAAAAAGCACGGCAACATCCCCCTATGAGCAAGAGTCAATTCACCACTGTCATTTCGAAAAAAGGCCGATGGTATGTCGGGACCGTCGCAGAGCTACCTGGCGCCAACACTCAAGGTCGTACTGTCTCGGAAGTGAAGCGCAATCTGAAGGAAGCGATAAGCCTGATTCTCGATGCAAGACTTTCTCTCGAAACTAGCGCGGCGACACGGATCGGAACTCCGAAGAAGCAAACGCGGGGTGTCCACAAATGAAACCTCGCCGGCCGCACGACGGACCCCTGGGGGGTCGGAGCTTCAGCTCCGACATATTCGACGTTGCGCGAAGCGCTTTCCGTGCTGCCGCAGGCTGTCGCGTAGGCCGCACGGCCGGAGCGACTCTTTTTTTGCGTGAAGGTGCTCTTTTCCACACTGCGACTGCCCGAAGCTGGCTTTTTGGGGCGAGTTCGCATACCATAACGCGGTTTTGCGTCTGTACACGAACTTATAAGATTTCGGGAGAATGGAATGCCTAGAAACGCCGCTAAGACTCGCACTTTGCTCAATTCGCTGGACGCGCTCGTCGAGAAGCATCACCTGCTCAAGCACCCTTTCTATCGCGCCTGGACCGAGGGAACACTCTCGCAGGACGCGTTGGCGCTCTACGCCGAGCAGTATTACCAACACGTTCGCGCGTTCCCGGAGAATTTGAAGCAACTGTCTGGACGCACGAACGGGGCGGTGAAGAAGATCGTAGACGAAAATCTCGCCGAGGAACTTGACGCGATCGCGCCGCATCCGATGCTGTGGCGCCAGTTCGCGGAGTCACTCGGCGTGAGCGAAGCGGCCCTTGACGACACGCGCCCGCTTCCGGGGATCGCGGCGCTGCTCGACAATTTCGACGAAATCGCCGCGCACGGCTCGCTCGCGCAAGCCATCGCTGCGTTTTACGTCTACGAAGCGCAGATTCCAGAGATTGCCGCGCAAAAAATTTCAGGGCTTCGCCGCTTCTACAACATTAGTGAGCCGCGCTCGCTCGCGTATTTTGCCGTGCACGAGGAAGCCGATGTGCGGCATCGCGCCGCGTGGCGCGAATGGCTTGCAACGCAGAAGGACGCCGACACGGTTGCAGTTCTATGCGCCGCCGAGCGCACGCTCAAAGCGCTGTGGGGCGCTCTCGACGCCGTCTATCCGCAAGGCTGCGTTTCGAAAAACTAAGTTCCAGCGCTTCGGAAAATTTCATTCTGCGCGTCGAAGTTTCTATTTTCGCCGGCGTTTGCGTGCGGAGTTTTCTCGCAGCGCTCAATGCTTAGCGCGCGCTGGTCTTCTTCAGAATCTTGACGCCTTCGCTTCCGCCAACAAAAACTTGCCACGCTAGATCTAGAAATAATCCGTGTTCGACGACGCCAACAACGTGATCGATGTGATGCGCGAGTTCCTTGGGATTCGCAATCGGCCCGAATGTACAGTCGAGAATGTAATGTCCGCCATCGGTGACGAACGGTTTCTTGTCCGTTCCGGGCCGCAGCGCAGGCTTCGCGCCGAGCTTCGCCAGACTTCGTTCCGTTGCTTCCCAGCCGAAGGGGACCACTTCGACGGGAACCGATTGACGCGTGCCGAGATGGTCGACGAGTTTCGTGTCGTCGGCGATCACCGCCATTCGCTTGCTCGCGGCGGCGACGATTTTTTCGCGCAGTAGCGCGCCGCCGTGTCCTTTCACAAGGTAGAGCGTTCCGAGCTCGACTTCGTCGGCGCCATCGATTGTTAGATCGATTTGCTGGTGATCGGCGAATGTCGTAAGCGGGATTTTCAGGCTGCGCGCTTGCTCCGCGGTGCGCTCGGACGTGGGAATGCCGACGATGTGCAGCCCTTCTTCCGCGGCGCGTCGGCCCAGCTCGCTCACGACGAATGCCGCCGTGGAGCCGGTGCCGAGTCCGACGACCATGCCGGTTTCAACGAGCGCGGCTGCGGCTATGGCAGAGGCTTTTTTCCACTGATCCTGCGCCGAAAGTTCCATCGATTTGCGCTCCCGTTTGTGACGCCTCGAATCGCGGCCATGATAGCCGGTTGCCGGGAGCTTGCCAACCTTCGGTGACGCGCCAGCGCGGCGGCGTGCGCGGAAGCGGCGTGCTAGAATTTCGTTTGCATTCGTACCGACACCTGCGTGAATGTTTAGAAAAATACTGATAGCGAATCGCGGTGAGATTGCGGTGCGCATCTTGCGCGCTTGCCGCGAAATGTGCATCCGCGGCGTCGCGGTCTACAGCGACGTGGACCGCGCTTCTCTGCACGTCCGCTTGGCGGACGAGGCGTATCCGATCGGGCCGGCGCCCTCGCGCGAAAGTTATCTGGTGATCGACAAAATAGTCGGCGCGGCGCGGTATGCGGGTTGCGACGCGATTCATCCCGGCTATGGATTCCTTGCGGAGAATCCGGCGCTGCCACGCGCTTGCGCGGACGCGGGGATTGCGTTTATTGGTCCTTCGCCGGAGGCTATGGAGCAGCTTGGGTCGAAGACTGCGGCGCGGCACATCGCGAAGAAGGTGGGCGTCGCGACGGTTCCGGGCACGCTTGATCCGATTGCGAAGGTTGAGGACGCGCTGGAAATGGCGCGACAGATTGGCTTTCCGGTGGTCCTGAAAGCCGTGGCGGGCGGCGGCGGCAAGGGCATGCGGTTAGTCGAGCGCGAATCGGAAATGGCCGGAGCTTGGCGCGACGCGGCGTCGGAAGCGCGGAACGCTTTCGGAGATGGGCGGCTGTATCTCGAAAAATACTTGGTGCGGCCGCGGCACATCGAAATTCAGGTGCTGGGCGACCATCACGGCAACATTGTCTATACCGGCGAGCGCGAATGCTCGATTCAGCGGCGCTACCAGAAAGTGATCGAGGAGGCACCTTCTCCTGTGATGACTGCTGAATTGCGGCGCGCTATGGGTGAAGCCGCTGTGAAGCTGGCGCGGGCGGGCGGCTACACGAACGCTGGCACTGTGGAGTTTTTGGTCGATGCGGAACGAAATTTCTATTTTCTCGAAATGAACACGCGGCTGCAGGTGGAGCATCCGGTCACGGAGATGGTCACGTCGATCGATCTTGTGAAAACGCAGATTCGCATCGCGGCGGGCGAGCCGTTGCCGTTTCGTCAGGAAGATATTGCGATCCGGGGGCATGCGATCGAATGCCGAATCTACGCGGAGGATCCGGACAACAATTTCTTTCCTTCGCCGGGGAAGATTCTCGAGCGGCGCGCGCCTTCCGGCCCGGGAATTCGGCTCGATGACGGCGTTTACGGCGGCTGGACGGTGCCGAACGAATACGATCCGATGCTTGGAAAACTGATTGCGTGGGGCAGCGATCGCGCGGAAGCGCTAGCCCGTCTGGAGCGTGCGCTCGGCGAATACTACGCGAGCGGAATCAAGACGAACGTGGGCCTCTTCCGCCGCATTCTCGCCACCGAGGATTTCCGCAGCGGCAAATTCTATACGCGCTGGCTGGACGATTTTCTCCGCGACGAAAAGAAGCGTGCGGGCGAGGCAATAAACGCTCAGGCGGCTTCAGCTAGGGCGAAAGAGGTTGCGTCGTGGGCTGAAGACGCGGCGGTTTTGGCGGCCGCGTTCTGGCATTTTTCGCGCGACGGTGTCAACGGAGTGAAATCGGCAAATGGTCTCGCGCCCAGAGAATCACCTTGGAAGCTCGAGGGCCGGCTGGAACAACTGGATCGCGAGCCGCGACGCTAGACGAAGTCACGCAAAACAATGAAGCTTGAAATCGAACTCGACGGCAAGACGCGGAACGTGGAATTAATCCGGATTGGCGAACGCGTGCAATGCGTCCTCGACGGGCGGCCTGTCGAAGCCGATGTCGTCGAAGTTTCTCCCGCGGTGTACTCGGTGCTCATCGGCGGGCAATCTTTCGAAGCGCGCGTCGAATCCGCTGCCACGGGGCTGCGCGTTATCGTCGGCAGACACGAATACGCCGCGGCGATTCGCGACCCTCGCCAATGGCGCCGACATCGCGGCGCAACCGCCGAAGCGCAAGGACGCCAGCAGGCGATCGCGCCGATGCCGGGAAAAGTCGTGCGCATGCTCGTGAGCGCGGGCGATGCCGTCGAAGCGGGCCAGGGGCTCATGGTGATCGAAGCGATGAAAATGCAGAACGAAGTACGCTCACCGAAGCGCGGCACTGTCGAGCGCCTGCTCGTCTCCGAGGGGCAAACGATCAACGCAGGAGAAGTGCTCGCCACCGTTACGTAACGCCAGCTCGTTGGTTGCGCCAATCTCCGATTCTGACCCAACCGCCCGCTGGATGACTGACAGAGTTCGAGTTCTGAAAGGGCATCCTGAATCATCCTGCCGACGCCCGCATCAAAATCAAAGGCACTTCGGATTGGTTCTAGAGTTCAGTTGGTTTTATGGTTGATAACTCCTAACATGTAGGACGTGGGATGCCTGAAATGATCGACCTACTGAAACTCTTATTCGTCATATCGGTAGGAGCCTTTCCTGTGTTCGCTCAGTCAGTAAAGCCCGCCTCAGATGCAGCTGTGGAACCACGCAACGTAAACTATTGCGAACTGGCTGAGGACCCAGCTACCCACAACCGCGAACTAGTGCGACTAACTGCTTTTGTGACGCACGGATTCGAGGATTTTCACATCGCTGAACCGAATTGTCCCAATCCTCCCCAGCATTTCTCTGTTTGGGTTATGTATGGTGGTAAAGCGGAATCGAACACCGTCTATTGTTGCCCGGGAGAGAGCAGTCGAGAAGCGCGGCCTGAGCCTCTGGCCGTTGAACAAATACAAATTCCTTTAGTTAGCGACATAGTGTTTCAACAGTTCACGGACCTCTTGAAGAAGGAAAACGACACGACAGTGCGGGTTACCGTATTGGGAAGATTTTTCTCGGGGAAAAAGCAAACTGTCAACGGGCCAGCTTTTTGGGGCGGATACGGACATCTTGGTTGCTGTAGCCTCTTTGTAATTCAACGCGTGGAGTCGTTTGAGCCGCACACAAGGAGTGATGTGGATTACACCGCGGAGGCAGGGTGGTATGAAAACGAAGGATGCAAGTCTGATGGTGGCCGCTGGTTAAGGCATGTGTCTATTCCTTACTCAGATCGGGTAGCCGGACAGGCCATCGCGGAACAAGAATTGGCCGACAGTGGGGTCCAAGCTTGGGCGTTCAGCGACCCCCAGCGTGTCGCGGTCGAGTCGCTGAAACCCTTCTACGGCGACCGAGTCCCGACTCTGCGCAACGTAAAGCAAGCTCCGGCGCGACAGGTGTTTCGGTGGATGGATGGGAAAAAATCTGTAGTCGTTGTTGTTACGAGGCCATATTGGCTGTCCTTTTACTCCAAATCAGGTTCCGCCGCGTGGGTCAGCACGACGATCAAAGAAACGGATTGCCATTAGCCTGAACCGCTACCCGGATAAAGCTTGCTCTTCATCTTTGTAAGCGCAATGCGCGATGCTGAATATCAAGAAGATACTTTTGCCGGTGGATTTCCCGAATGCTTCGCTGAATGAGATTCATCAGGCGGCGATGCTGGCGCGGCATTTTGGCGCGCAGATCCTGATGCTGCACGTGGTGACGATGCTGAGCCATGCCGCGGGGATGCCGGATGCCGGGCGCGAGCCGGCCGGTTGGGACTTGCTGGCCACGATCCTTCAGGAGGCCAAGAAGCAGCAGGATCTGTCGCTCGAGCGGGAGCTGGAGGGGCTTAGCATTCGGCGCATGCTGGGCAGTGGCGACCCGAGCCGGGCAATCGTTCATATGGCCGCGGAGGAAAACGCCGACCTGATCATGATGCCGTCGCGCGGTTACACGTTCGACCGCTTCCTTCTGGGTTCTGTAACGGCGAAAGTGCTACAGAGGACCGAATGCCCGGTTTGGACCGGCGCGCATGTGGAAGAATCGCCCGCGCGGGAATTTGCGATCCGCAACGTCCTGTGCGCGGTGGATTTGGGCCCTCGCAGCCGCAAAGTTTTGCTGTGGACCGCGCAATTTGCCGCTGAATTTGGCGCGCGCGTTACGCTGGCGCACGTGACGGCCGGGTTTGAGCTTTGGGGGCCGGGCGGCTGGTACGTGAATCAAGCGTGGAAGGAAGAGCTCCTCAGCGACGCTTCCCGCAGCATCGAGGAACTCCAGAAAGATACGGGCGTCAAAGCAGAGGTATTTATCGGGAGCGGCGACGTGCCAAAGATTCTGAACCTGGCCGCCAAGCAGACGAATGCGGATTTGCTGGTGATGGATTGCTATCCCTACGGCGGCAACCTGCGGACTCATGGTTACGCAATCATTTGCGCGGTGCCGATTCCGGTTCTGAGCGTGTGAAGGCGAGAGGTTTCCGGATGTGCGGGGAGCCTCGCTCAATCAATCCCAGCGGCAGATCAAACTACTTTCGATGTTGCGTTAGGCGGAAAAATACGGAGGAGCGGATAATTTCGCTCGATTGATATTCTTTGCGAGCCCAAGCTGCTTGAGGACCCAGATGCCGTACCAGTTGACGTCGATTTCATACCACTTCAGGCCATGGCGCGCCGAAACGGGGAAGGCGTGATGGTTGTTGTGCCAGCCTTCGCCGAATGTTAGCAACGCCACCCACCAACTGTTGGTCGATAAATCCCGTGTGTCAAAGCGGCGTGAACCCCAGATGTGCGTGGCGGAGTTGACTAGCCAGGTGGCGTGGAGTCCCACGACGATGCGCAGGAAAATGCCCCACAGCAGGAAGGGCCATCCGCCGATTACGAACAGCACGATTGCAAGAATCACCGTGGGCACGAAATGGTATTCGGTGATCCAGACGTGAAACTTGTCCGCAGCCAGGTCGGGGACATAGCGGTCGATGGTGGAAGCGTCCTGGCGCAGAGCGTTTCCAACAAGAATCCAGCCTACATGCGCCCACCATTTGCCGTCGCGGGGTGAGTGCGGGTCGCCTTCCTTGTCCGGGAATTGGTGATGAACCCGATGCGTGGCCACCCAGAGCAGCGGACCTCCTTCCAAAGCCGAGACGGCGCAAACGGTAAGAAAGTACTCGAACCACTTGGGAGTTACGTAGCCCCGATGAGCAAGCAACCGGTGATAACCAATGCCGATGCCCAGGCTTCCGGCAACCCAGTACAAAAAGATAGCGACGAACAGCGCATTCCAGGTGAAGAAGAAAAATGAAGCTATGGCGCCGACGTGGAGCAAAATCATGAAAGAAGCGATCAACAAGTTGAGCCGCTTTGCGCCGGCCTGATTCTTCGGCAGGGTATTGAACCGCAAAACGCGCGTGGTGGACATGGACATACGTTCCTGTGCGGATTGTGCCCAGCGGCGCAGAAAAAAACTGTGCTGAATAGCTCACATGCGACGTTTGGGCGCCCGCCGGGTCTGCCGATCTCGCGAGGTTGCAATCCCGTCAGCGCGAGAGTATCGTTCTGCAAGCGAAAAACAGGCCGACGCGCGTCCTCGTCCCTCGCGCGTACCGGAAGCTTGCACTTCATCTTTGAATGCACCGCTGCTTCTGCGTCGACCTGCCGCTAGACTATCGGAAATAAGGAGAGACGCATGTTTCCATCGAACGGAACGAACTCGCCCGCATTCAATTCAAGCAGCACCCGGAACTGGTTTTCGATTGCGTTTATCGCGGTGGCCATCACCCTTCTCGGGGGAGTGTTTGCGCCTGCGGGCCGGGCGCAAGACGGCGGCGACCGCGACCACCATCATCGTCATCATAAGGCCGATCTCTCAAAGGTCGTTTTCGTGGGCGACTCGCTTACGGCCGGCTTTCAGAGCGATTCGCTGATCGACACGGCGCAACCGCACGGATGGGCGAACGTGGTGGCCGGGCAAGCGGGGACGCCGCTGTCGCTGCCGCTGATCGCGCCGCCGGGAATTCCTAACGTGCTCGAGCTCGTGAGCCCAGGGCCGCCGCCGATTATCATCACGGCTCCGGGGACGTCGACGGGCCGCGACAATCCTTTTCTTCAGGCCACGGACCTTGGAGTGCCGGGCGCGTTGTTGAACGACGCGCTGGTCACGAAGCCTTCTTTTCCGATCGATGACCTGACCGACCTGATCCTCGGACTGCCCGGCCTTTTCGGAAATGTTTCTCTGACGCAAGTGGGCTGGGCGCAGGCGCTTCAACCGACGACACTTTTCGTGTGGATCGGGAACAACGATATTCTGGGAGCAGCGGCGGCTGCCGATCCGTCGCTGGCCACGCCGATCGGGACTTTCCAAACTGAATTCAAGCAACTGCTCGACCAGCTGGCGGTGACGCATGCGACGATTGTGGTCTCGAACATTCCGGACGTGACGGCGATACCGTTCTTCACTTCGGCGGACACGATCGCCCAGGAAGTTGGTTTGCCGCTGTCCGTGATTGGTCCGATTCTCGGCATTGATGAGGGCGACTTAGTCACACCGGAAGGCGTGGCGCTGATTCCGGGGATTTTGGCAAATCCGAGCACGGGGCCGCTGCCTGCGAACGTGGTGCTGACTTCCAAGAAGGTGATCGAAACGAAATTGATCGTCGATGCATACAACGTGATCATCGCATTCGAGGCGTTCGAGCACGGCGACACGCTGGTGGATATCCACTCGCTGTCGGTGCGGACCGCTAAACACGGGATCGAAGCCGACGGGAAGCACTTGACAAATGCATTCCTCGGCGGACTGTTCTCGCTCGACGGAGTTCATCCGACGAATACGGGCTACGCGGTGATCGCGAATGAATTCATCAAGACGATGAACCGTGAACTGGACACAAACGTTCCGCCGATTTCGATCGATCAGGTGGCAAAGACCGACCCGCTCGTTTTCGCGAGCGTGAAAGCACATGGCCAGGGCCACGTCGACGCGAAGACGGCGACTTCGATGAAGGCGACGATACTGCGTCCGGGACCACACTAGGCTGGAAGGCCGGGCTGCGCGGTTGGGGCTCGAAGGGAGCTTCGATCGCGCGGAACGGCGAAAGCAGGTTTACCTTGGCGCGGGAAGTTTGCCGGACGACTGAATAATCTCGACGGCGAGGTAATTTGTGACCTTGGCTTCGGTGCGCGCTTCCATCAGATAGGCGTTGCGCAAAAGCTGTTCCTTGCGGTTCCTCAGCGTATCTCGAATGGTCTGCTGGACTTTAGGATCGGAGAGTTCGCGCTGCCCCGCGGGTTCCTTCGCAATCATCTTCAGGATGCGGTATCCGCCGTGGTCGGTGATCGGTCGCGTTACTTCGCCGGGCTTCATCGCCAGCACGGTTTTCTTGAGAAGCGGGTCGGAACGATTGAGAGCGGATTCGGAAACAAATCCAATATCGCCGCCGGTTGAGGCGGTTGAGTCCTCCGAATAATCCATGGCCAGTTGGGCAAAATCCGCGCCGCCTCTGAGTTTTTGGTCGAGGAGGGCCGCTTTCTTGCCGGCCTCGGCTTCGTTCGCGGATTTATCGTTCTTGCGATTATGCACCGCGGGATCGGGACGCGGCGTGATCACGATTTGCCCGATGTGGTATTGCTGCTCGACTACGTTGAACTGCGCGCGATTCTTGTTGTAGAAGTCCGTGACGTCCTGGTCGGTGATCGAAATCTTGGCCACAACTTCGCGATTGAGCAGCTTCTGAACGGAAAGCTGCCGGCGAATTTCGCTTTTCAAATCGTCTACAGTGAGGCCGGTATCCCTGAGCTTCTTCTGAAACTCTTCCTCGGTGTAGGGGCTCTTCGATTCGGTGAACTTGTCGGCAACTTCGGCGTCGCTAGCAACGAGATTATTTTTGTTGGCTCGTTCGAGCATGATTTCGTTGTTGATGAGCTCGTCGAGGATGCTGAGTTTCAGGGACAAAGATTCTTCCTGCGAGGGAGCGGGGCCTTCCGAGTTGACGCGCGTGCGGTAATATTTTTCGACGTCGGAGCGGGAAATTTCCTTGCCGTTGACGACGGCCCACACGTCGGGTCCCGGCGCCGTCTGATTCTTGCAGGACGCCGCGAAC
>Ga0210394_10004405_pt1 | contig 16489 bp, 10 predicted proteins | sample IncBWC12MmetaG_FD_160121 | JGI IMG/M metagenome (GOLD analysis project Ga0210394, IMG submission 160121) | Forest soil microbial communities from Barre Woods Harvard Forest LTER site, Petersham, Massachusetts, United States - Inc-BW-C-12-M | ecosystem: Environmental > Terrestrial > Soil >... | reverse complement strand
TTCCGCGGCTTCCGAAAGTTCGGTGGGAATCGTGCGCAGGGACTGGTAAAAGCTGAAGGCCATATTCCACGCCTGACTGGTGAATATGGCGAAGATTGCTGCGAATTCGGCGCCGAGAACCCGTCCTGGGGCGAGCGACATGAAGAAGACAACCGTAACGGAAATGAAACCTAGAATCGGAACCGATTGAAGAATATCCAAAATCGGCACCAGCAGTCTGCCGGCCCGCTCGCTCTTCGCCGCCCACGTCGCGTAGGTCAGGGTGAATACCAGCGACAGGGTGAGGGCCGCCAGCATACGGAAGGTCGTGCGCGCGGCGTATTCCGGCAGATGCTTGGGATCGAGCGAAAGCGGAGTTAACTCGAGCTGCGTCAACGGGGCGAACAGGCCGCGCGAGGTCTCGCCCAAAAACACGATCAGGCCGATGACAACGATGAACGCCAGCACGTCCCAGCGGGAAGCGTAGTCGCTCAGGAAGGCGTAGGGCTCGAAGCGTTTCACCGCCGCATTCTCTCAGGACAGACAACGAAGTTGCTAGTAGTGTAGGCGGGGAGAACGCAGCCATGGCAAAAAGTTTCACGGCGGATTCAACAGACATCGAGGTGATACAACCGCGCTTCAATGTGCTGGGTGCCATCAGCTTTTCGCATTTCCTCAACGACATGATGCAATCGTTGATCATTGCGATTTATCCGCTGCTCAAGGGAGAATTCCACTTGAGCTTCGTGCAGATTGGCGCGATCACGCTTACCTACCAGATTTGCGCCTCGCTGCTCCAGCCCATCATCGGCATTTACACCGACAAGCACCCAAAGCCATATTCCCTGAGCGTGGGCATGTGCTTCACGTTGGTCGGCATGGTGACCTTGGCGTTTGCGCCGAACTATCAGAGTGTGCTGGCGGCGGCGGCTTTGATCGGCGCGGGTTCTTCGATTTTTCACCCTGAATCCTCGCGCATCGCGCGTCTCGCTTCCGGCGGCCGCCATGGCCTGGCGCAGTCGATCTTCCAGGTCGGCGGCAACGCCGGCAGCGCAATGGGGCCGCTGCTCGCGGCGTGGATCATCATTCCCCTGGGCCAGGGCAGTCTCGCGTGGTTCGCGATTGCCGCGCTGCTCGCAATTGCAGTTCTGGCCCGCGTCGGCGCCTGGTACAAGCGCCAGCACATTGACCAGCCCCGCGCAGTCCTGCAGCGGGCGGCCGCCGCAACTCTGCTGTCGCGGCGCAGAGTCGCTGGGTCGGTCTTCATTCTGGTGGTGCTGATCTTCTCGAAGTTTTTCTATACCGCCAGCATCTCCAGTTATTACGTGTTCTTTCTGATCGAAAAATTTCATGTCTCGGTGCGCTCCGCCCAGATTCACTTGTTCGTGTTCTTGCTCGCGATGGCGCTCGGCACGCTCTGCGGCGGACCCCTAGGCGATCGCATTGGCCGCAAGCGTGTGATTTGGGTGTCGATCCTGGGGATAGCGCCCTTTACCCTGATGCTGCCGTACGTCGATCTCGTGTGGGTCGGCGTCTTGACCTTCATCATCGGATTGATACTGTCGTCGGCATTCTCGGCCATAGTGGTCTTCGCTCAGGAATTGATGCCCGGCAATGTCGGTGCGGTATCGGGAATGTTTTTCGGGTTCGCCTTCGGCATTGGGGGAATCGGCGCGGCGGTGCTGGGCGGTCTCGCCGACCGGCACGGTATAGAATATGTCTATCGTATCTGCGCTTATTTGCCGCTGCTCGGCATGGTGACTGTGTTTTTGCCCGATATCGAACATAGGAAAAATTGACGCAACAACTCCTTGTATCGCTAAGCCAGTACGGCCTGTGGGCCGTGATCCTCAATGTGTTCCTGAATCAAATCGGACTGCCGCTGCCGGCGGTTCCCACCATCGTCGTGGCCGGCGCGATAGCCGCCTACGGACAGGTATCGCTCGCGGCGGTGTATTCGGGGGCGGTCGCCGCATGTTTGATTGCGGACTGCGGCTGGTATTTTGTCGGGCAGGTGTACGGAATCCGCGTGCTGAAGGCCTTGTGCAGAATTTCCCTGGAACCTGATTCATGCGTCAGTGAGACGCAGACTCGTTTCGAGCGCTGGGGCATCAACTCGCTGGTCATCGCGAAATTCATTCCCGGGTTGTCGACCATCGCCCCGCCGATGGCCGGCGCAATGCGCATCGGTTGGCTGCGATTCATCTTTTTGAGCACCCTGTCCGCGGCGCTCTGGGTGGGCGCGGGGTTGGTTGCCGGGATCCTGTTCAAAGCGCAGATCGAAGTTTTTTTGCAGCATCTGAATCACATTGGCGGCATGGCTGTGGCCGGTGCGCTGATCCTGCTCGGCGCCTATGTCGGCTTCAAATGGTGGGAGCGCCGGCGTTTTTTCCGGGCATTGCGCATGGCCCGAATCAGCGTCGCGGAGCTGTATCACCTCATCCAATCCGGTGCCGAACCGCTGATCATCGACGTGCGCTCCCCCACGGCGCGTACGCTCGAGCCCCATTGGATCCCCGGAGCGCTGCATATCTCCTTGCCGGATGTTGGTGTGCATGTCAGGGATTTGCCCCGCGACCGCGACATTATTCTCTACTGCACCTGTCCAAGCGAAGCCTCCGCCGCACGCGTGGCAAGAATTTTGATGAATCATGGCTTCAAACGCGTCCGCCCCTTGCATGGTGGACTCGATGCCTGGCGCGCCGCGGGCTATACGCTGGCCACTGCGGCGCCGCCGTCGAGCGGCACGCCTTAAACGAAATTCAAGGTGCTCGGGCTGAAGGCGGCTAAATTGGGCAGCACCGTCGCCAGCGCGCTCGCATCGGCGCCGAACCACGCCGCCAGCGTGGCCGCGTACTGATCCACCGCGATGGTCGGGATCCAGCGCCCCTCAGTACCGGCATCGTCAGGCCCGCCGGGAGTCAATGTCGGCATGGTGCCGTAGATTTGGCCGCCATGCACCGCGCCGCCGATGACCAGGTGATGGCTGCCCCATGCGTGGTCGGACCCTCCGCCGGTGTTGGGCGAAAAAGTTCGCGAGAAGTCCGAGAGAGTGAACGAGGTAACGCTGCTGCCGGCGCCGATCGCCGCCATCGCGCCTTCAAAGGCGGTCAGCACCGGGTCAAGCTGCGCAAACAGCGTTTGCTGCTGATTCAGCTCGTCCGTATGCGTGTCGAAGGATCCTAGGGTCGCGAGGAAGACCTGCCGCTGCGCGCCGAGTGCGCTACGCGCCTCGATCACCTTGGCAATTGCCAGCAGCTGCTGCGCGAAGTTGCTCGTGAGGCCCGTGAAATACTGCGTGACCGTGGCAGTGGTGGCCGTTAGGATCGGATTTAGGATGGCGCTGCTGCTGAGCGCGCCGCTCATCACATCCTGCGCCGCGCTGATCAGATCCGCATCCCGGTCCACACCCAACAGACTGACCAGGGCCGAGCGGCGCGCCGCATCGGCGCTGCTGGTCGAGAAACCGTTCAGTCCGAACGAACCGCTGGTTGGAATCACCAGCGCCTGCGTTGCCGCACCCGTCACGAATAAATTGTTGCCGCCGGTGGAGATCATCGGCGGCACGCTGGCATTGGCGTTGAGCGAATTGAATTGATCCGAAAGTCTGCCGCCCCAACCGGTATTCGACGCGGTGGTCGAGATCGATGACTGCCATTCGTGCTGTTGATCGATGTGCGAAAACAAGGTCGCCGGCTTCTGCGTCGAGTTAGACAGGTATTGCGCCTGGGTCAAGGGCTGCACCAATGTGCCCACGTTGGCGACCACCGCGAGATTTGCCGACGTCCAAAGACCTTGCAGCCCGGGAAGCGCCGGGTGCAATCCATATCGAAGCACGCCGCCCGATTCTTGCAGCGGCAGCAGTTGCGCCTGCGGCAAGGCCAAATCGGCGCGCACCTTGGCATAGTTCACGTACCCCGCGGTATCAACGGGCACCACCATGTTGTTGCTGTCATTGCCGCCGTAGAGAAATATGCACACCAGCGCCTTGTAGTCGGTCGGGGCGGCGGCGCGCGTGGTGAACATGCCCAATTGTCCGAGAGCCGCGCCGCCAGCGAGCGCACCGGCATGCAAAAGAAAGTTGCGACGCTGCATCTTAGCGCTCCACTTGGTACTGTGCGGAAGTCAACATGAGATAGCTCGCGGTGCGCGCCCCCGCCAGAGGATCGAGTGAGGCGGACTGCGCATTGACCGCCACGGCGATTATTGTGCTGGCCGGGCTCGACAAACTTCCATGCATCAGGATTTGATTCAGCGCGCTCGTCAATGCGTTCGGATCCGTGATGCCGGACAGTGAGCTCAAATCAATGCTCGTGCCCGTGCTGCCGGTCACCGTCGGATCGGGCTTGGCGCCGCCCTGCATGATGACCGTGTTGACGAAATTCGCCCGCGCCAAGACCGTCGCGGCATCGTCGATGCCGAATTCCGGAGCCAAAGTCTGCGTTCCGGGCAGCACGAAACTCGGCGGATAGAAGTTGAATACCGTCTGCGGCGTGAACATGGGCTGGCCCATTCCGGAGATCGCGTTGCGGGGCAGCACTCCGTCCGACTGGCCGCCGAGACTGCGCAGCATGGCGGTGATGAACAGCGCCGGCTCGCGCAATCGCCCGAAGTTGCCGGCCGCGGGCGCATCGCCGCGCGCCTCGGGGTCGGTCAATATTGCCTTCACGACGGCGCCCATGTCGCCGCGAACGCCGCTGCCGTTGTCCGCGAAAACGGCGGACACTCGCGCGATGTAGGCGGGACTTGGATTGCTCGTCACCAGATGCTGGATGAGCTGTTTGCCGATGAAGGGCCCGACATTCGGATGGTTGAAAATGTCGTCCAACGCCACTTTCAGATCCTGCGCCGCGGTCTGGCCCGCAGGCACGGTAAACGAGTTCAACAGCTGTTTTGTGCCCGGCTGATGATGGCTGTCGAACTCGACCATCACCCCATCGTAGTTGATGGGATTCGTCCACTGCGAAGCGGCGCCCGCCAAGGGTGCGTAGGTCCAGCCGGTGAAGACCGACGAGAAGCCTTCGATGACACTCTGGTCATAGGTGGGAATCGGCGCTCCGCTGCTGTCGAGCTGCTGCGAACCGTCGGGATTCAGTTCGTAGAGGCCGATCGAGAACAGCTGCATCACCTCACGGCCATAATTTTCGTTCGGCGATGTACCGAGCGCCGCGTTGGACTTGTCGTTATCCGCCATGTTCAGGTAGTGCCCCATCACGGGACTCAAGGTCACGTCCTGAAGGAGGGTGCGATAGTTGGCAAAGGCGTCGTTCAACAGCATGTTCTGATAATCCGCCATGCCGTAGGCTTCGTAAATTTCAACGCCGGAGACCACGAAAATTTGCGACAGCGCGAAAGCCACGCGCTGGCGCAATTGATCGGCATCGCTTAGGGCATGGGTGAAGAACTGGCGCTGCACTTGAAACAATGAATACTGGTCGCGGGCGCAAATACTGGACGCGTCGGTCGGATTGGCCGGATCGTATTTGCAGTTAGCCGGCGCGGTATGCGGCGTAAAGCTAAAGCCGCTGTATTGGGAAGCAGGGGCCGCCAACTGCTCGGCGAGATACGCTTGGAATCCGATGTTTTGCACGTGGCTGACATCGCTCGCTGTAACGCCGAAGGTCGCCTGATCGAGGAAGCGCGAGGTATCGGCGATCGTGGGCTGGCTTGGCGTGGGATTGGGTGCCGGTGTGGGACTTGCTGCGCCCCCGGAGCTGCCCCCGCAAGCGGTGAGCGCGAGCAGCAGCGCTGCGGTGCCGGCGAAAGTCCCTGAAGATAGCGCTCGCATCTAAAGTCCCCTTTCCATCCCCTGAGCTTCAGCAACGCCCGGGCTCAGGAAAGGTTGACGCAGGGTCAAAAATTGTGCGCGGCAGCGCCCGATGGTTTACGAAAATGCCTGAATGCCGGTCTGGGCTCTGCCCAGGATCAGCGCGTGAATATCATGCGTGCCCTCGTAGGTGTTGACCACCTCGAGATTCACCACATGGCGGATCACGCCGAATTCGTCCGATATGCCGTTGCCGCCCAGCATGTCGCGCGCCGCACGCGCGACATCCAATGCCTTGCCGCAGGAATTGCGCTTCATGATGGAGGTGATTTCCACTGTCGCGCTTCCATCATCCTTCATGCGCCCGAGACGCAGACAACCCTGCAAACCCAAGGTGATTTCAGTTTGCATGTCGACGAGTTTTTTCTGGATGAGCTGATTGGCGGCCAGCGGACGGCCGAATTGCTTGCGATCGAGCACATATTGTCGAGCCGTATGCCAGCAGCTTTCGGCGGCCCCCAGCGCGCCCCAGGAAATGCCGTAGCGCGCGGAATCCAGACAAGTAAACGGACCTTTGAGCCCCTGGACACCGGGAAGCAGATTTTCCTCGGGAACGAAGACGTCATCCATGAGAATCTGCCCGGTGGTCGAGGCCCGCAAACCTACCTTGCCGTGCAGGACCGGGGTTGCGAGGCCCTTCTTGCCTTTCTCAAGGATGAAGCCGCGAATGACGTCGTCGTCGGTTTTCGCCCAGACCACGAATACATCGGCGATCGGGCTGTTGGTAATCCAGGTCTTGGCGCCGTTCAGCCGATAGCCGCCGGCTGCGCTGCGCGCGCGGGTGATCATGCTGCCCGGATCCGAGCCATGATCCGGTTCCGTCAGCCCGAAACACCCGATGGCATCGCCGCGCGCCAGCGGCGGCAGGTACTTTTGTTTCTGCGCCTCGGTGCCGAATTTGAATATCGGCAACATCACCAGTGAAGACTGCACGCTCATCATGGAGCGGAATCCCGAGTCGATGCGCTCGACCTCGCGCGCAATGAGGCCGTAGCTGACGTAGTTGAGTCCGCCGCCGCCGTAACTTTCGGGGATGGTGGCGCCCAGAAGACCTATGCCGCCCATTTCCTTGAAGATCGCCGGATCGGTGTGTTCGCGGCGGAATGCTTGCAGCACCCGCGGCGCCAACTGCTCCTGCGCGTAGGCGCGCGCAGCGTCTCGAATCATCTTCTCCTCGCCCGTCAATTGCGCATCGAGCAATAGCGGATCGTCCCAATGAAAAGTTTCGCGTGTCATGTCGAGGATCATACTAGCCGCGGGTCATCACGCCAAACCACTCAATTGGCGATGGGAACTGCAGTGGCGATGTCATAGAATGACGAGTGTGAGCACTGGCGTCTCCGAATCCTCTGGATACATGAGCGGCTTCGGCAACGAATTCGCCACCGAAGCGCTGGCCGGGGCACTTCCGCAGGGGCGCAATTCGCCGCAGCGCTGTCCGTTCGGGCTCTACGCGGAACAATTCTCGGGCACCGCCTTCACCGCACCGCGCGCCGCCAATCGCCGCTCCTGGCTGTACCGCATTCGCCCCGCGGTGACCCACCAACCCTTCGCAAGACTCGCGCACAGGCTTCTTGACGAGCCAGCGCACGATGCGCCGGTCGCGCCAAATCAGCTGCGCTGGGATCCCTTGCCGATGCCGGCCGCGCCCACCGATTTCATCGAGGGCTTGGTGCCGGTCGCCGGCAACGGCTCGCCGGACACACAGGCGGGCTGCGCCATTTATTTGTACGCCGGCAACCGCTCCATGCAGCGGCGATACTTCTATGACGCCGACGGCGAGATGCTCATCGTGCCGCAGCTGGGCGCGCTTTGCATCGATAGCGAGCTTGGGCGCATACGCGTTGAGCCGCTGGAAATCGCGGTCATTCCGCGCGGCCTGCGCTTTCGGGTCGAGCTTCCTGACGGCACGGCGCGCGGCTACATTTGCGAGAACTTCGGCGCGCCGTTCGGGTTGCCCGAGCTCGGGCCCATTGGATCCAACGGCCTCGCCAACCCGCGTGATTTCCTCACGCCGCGGGCGCGTTACGAACAAATCGACGAACCCTGCGAGCTGATCGCCAAGTTCCTCGGCAGTCTCTGGGTTGCGAAGATGGATCACTCGCCATTGGATGTGGTGGCATGGCATGGAAACAATGCACCCTACAAGTACGATTTGCGGCTGTTCAACACCATGGGTTCGATTTCCTACGATCATCCCGATCCGTCGATCTTTCTCGTACTGCATTCGCCGAGCGATACCGCGGGCACCGGCAACATCGACTTTGTGATCTTTCCGCCGCGCTGGCTGGCGATGCAGAATACGTTTCGGCCGCCGTGGTTTCACCGCAATGTGGCCAGTGAGTTCATGGGCCTCTTGTGCGGCGTATATGATGCGAAAAGCAGCGGCTTTGTGCCCGGAGGCTGCTCCTTGCACAATTGCATGAGCGGACACGGGCCCGACGCAGCAACCTTCGACAAGGCCTCGGCGGCGGATACCTCGGTCCCGGTTCATATCACGGACAGCATGGCGTTCATGTTCGAAACTCGCCGCGTGATCAAGCCGACACGATCTGCGCTGCAGGGATTTCCGCCTCTGCAAAGCGACTATATGAGCCACTGGTTGGGCCTTAAAAAGCACTTCGATCCCTCACGTCCGTGACTACCGCGGATCAGCTGGACGAAACACACGATCCTAAGGTTCGCAGTTGGCTTGACTGCGCGAATCGGGCCGGCTGCGCGTTTCCGATCCAGAATCTGCCGTTCGGCGTGTTCCGGCGCGCCGGTTCCTTGGAGCCATTTCGCGGCGGCGTGGCAATTGGGGATCAAATCATCGACCTGGCGGCGCTCGAAAAAGCCCGACTGTTCGGCTCGGACGCGGCGGACGGAATTCGCGCCGGCGCGCAGCCTGGATTGAATGCCTTGATGGAGCTCGGCCCCAGGGTCTGGACTGCGCTGCGCCGTGTTCTGTTTGCAGCGCTGGCGCAGGGTTCCGCGCTCGAAGCCGGTCTGCGGAGTTGTTTGGTGCCGCAAGGCGACGCGATTTTTTCGCTGCCCGCCCACATCGGCGACTACACCGACTTCTACATCTCCATCTATCACGCAACGGCGATTGGTCGCATGTTCAGGCCGGACAATCCCCTGTTGCCGAACTATAAATGGATTCCCATCGGCTACCACGGGCGCAGTTCATCGATCGGCGTGTCCGGGCAGAGTTTCCCGAGGCCTCAGGGACAGCGGCTGGTGCCTGGCGCCGCCGTTCCCAGCGTAGGCCCCTGCAAACGCTTGGACTACGAACTTGAAATGGGAATTTTCATCGGCGGCGGTAATGCCCTTGGCACCCCCATACCGCTGGCCGATGCCGAGGATCATATCTTTGGGATGTGCTTGCTCAATGACTGGTCGGCACGGGATTTACAGGCGTGGGAGTACCAGCCATTGGGTCCGTTTCTGGCCAAGAATTTCGCGACCACGATTTCACCCTGGCTCGTCACGCTGCAGGCGCTCGCGCCGTTTCGCGTACCTTTTGTTCGTCCTGACGGAGATCCGCAGCCGCTGCCGTATTTGGATTCTCAGCGCAATCGCGAAGCGGGAGGCATCGATATCCGCCTGGAGGCCCTCATCCAATCCGCGACCATGCGCGATCGCGGCGATCCGCCGCAGCGCTTATCGGCCACAAGTTTCCGCCACTCATATTGGACCGTCGCGCAACTCGTCGCGCACCACACCGTCAATGGCTGCAACCTGCGGCCCGGGGATTTGTTGGGAAGCGGCACCCAATCCGGGCCAACACCCGGCGAGGCAGGCTCACTGGTGGAACTCAGCCTGGGGGGCACATCGACACTGCGCATCGGCAAGGATGAGCTACGCACCTTTCTTGAGGACGGCGACACGGTGATCTTCCGCGGCTGGTGCGAGCGGCCGGGCGCGGTCTCGATCGGATTTGGCGAGGTAGCGGGACAGGTATTGCCTGCCCGCCCCTAGATCTCGATCTGTCTGGCGATCTCGATCACATTTTCGGGCGCCAGGTTGAAACGATCGACGATTTTGACCGAATTGCGATAGAGAAACGCGAACAGCGCCAGACGCCAACCGCTGAGGCTGGGGTTTTCGCATTTGCGCACCACCAGATCGCGCGTGCCGACAAACTTGGCTTTGTCGAAATCAATCGTGGCGGCGAGACTGTTGGTTCGCAGCAGCGCCTGGCGCAAATCCGGAATCTCGACGAAGCCGAATCGTGCAACTACATGCCATAAGCCCTCGCCGACCGATTCGACGATGCTGCACGTGGGACCGACAATGCGCGGAGTGCTTTCGAACACCACGCTAAGAGCGATGGCATTGCGCGGCAGAACTCCGACGAACCGTACATGCTCCATGATGAGCCGCGATACTTTCTGCGCGCTTCTCGTCAAGAACACCGTGGTGCCCTCCATCCGGGGAATCGCGCCGTTTTTAAGATCCGACAAGAATTTGTCGGCGGACTGCGCATCATGCTGCAGCGACATGCGAATCGCGTCGATGCCGTTGCGCCAGGTAATCATGACGACGAACATGACCGCCGCAAAGGTCAGGGGCAGCCAGCCGCCCTCGGCAATTTTCAGCAGATTGGCCAGAAAGAAGCTCGTGTCGACCAGGATGAAAACCCCGGCGACTGCGGCCGCCGCGGCCAGCGGCCAGCGCCAGACTTCGCGCATCGCACGGTACAACAAAAAGGTCGTCAACAGCATGGTCGTGGACACAGCCGTGCCGTAGGCGCCGGCGAGCCGATCCGAGGAACCGAAGCCGATGGTCACGGCAATCGTCGCCACCATCAGCAGCCAATTGACCACCGGAACGTAGATCTGGCCATAGATTCGATCCGAGGTCTGCCGAATCGAAAAACCCGGCAGCCAGCCAAGCTGCATGGCCTGCCGCGTCATTGAAAAGGAACCGGTGATGATGGCTTGGCTGGCAATGATCGTCGCTGCCGTTGCCAGCACGACGAGCGGATAGATCGACCAGGATGGCGCAATTTGGAAGAACGGGTTGCCGGTGACCGTTCCCTTGTCCATCAAGAACGCCGACTGGCCGGCGTAGCTTAGCAACAGCGATGGCAATACCACGCCGTACCACGACCAGCGGATGGGTCGCTTGCCGAAATGTCCCATGTCGGCGTAGAGGGCTTCGCCGCCGGTTATGCAGAGAAATACGCCGCCCAGCACGAAAAATCCGCTGCGGCCCGAATCGGCCATGAAGCGCAGGGCATAGCGCGGGTCGATGGCGGCGAGGATGCTTGGATGCCGCGCGATAGCAGCGATGCCGAGCACGGCGATGACCAAAAACCAAAGCATCATCACCGGTCCGAACGCATGGCCTATTTTCTCCGTGCCGAAGCGCTGTGCGGCGAAGAGAACCAGGAGAATAACCACTGCCACGGGCATGACAAAGGGCTTGAACGAGTCGGTCACCACGTTCACGCCTTCCAGTGCACTCAGTACCGAAATGGCCGGCGTTATGACGCCGTCGCCGTAAATCAACGCCGCGCCGAGCAGTCCCATGCCGGTCAAGACCTTGATGCCGGGCGTGAAGCCATTCGCGCCGATGAGCGACATCAACGCGAGGATGCCGCCCTCGCCGTGGTTGTCGGCGCGCATGACGATGATGCAGTACTTGATCGAAACCGTGATGATCAAGGTCCAAAACACGAGCGACAGCACGCCGAACGCGCTCTGCGGCGTGAAATGCCCGCCGGTCGCCTGTACCACCGTTTGCAGCGTGTACAAGGGACTCGTGCCCAGATCGCCGAATACGACGCCCAGCGCGCCAAATGCGGCCAACCCCGGAGACCGTTCGTGGTAAGCCGATTCGCCGCTTGAGCTTTTTGTCGTCAAATTCAGTTGCGGGTTTAGTTCATCGTCACGCGTGTCCAGGCAATAGCGCGCCTGCGCCGCGCCGGCGCAGCGAACGCCGCCAGCGCGCCATGCACATTGCGCCAAGACACAGCACGCTGCCAAGCCCCAGCGCACCGCCGCCCGAGTGCCCCGAGCCGCCCGAGGCAGCGGCGGTCACCGTGAGGGTCACGGTTGTGGTGGGAGATGTGCCCGCATTGTTCGTACACGCCAGGGTATAGGGATAGCTGCCTACGGCGGTGGGGGTAACGTTTTGCATGCTATTGCTGAGCTCTGAGCCGCTCCACGTGCCGGAAGCCGTGCAGCCTTGGTTGTTCGCCGAAGTCCACGTGAGCGTCGTTGAACTGCCGAGGACTATGGAACTCGCGCCAAGAGTGAGCGTCGGGGCGGCCGGAATGGTCGCGGGAATCTTGCCCGCTGCGGCGTCGGCCTGGACGAATCCCCACCCTGCGGATGCATTGGGAGCAGCGCCAATCGGTAGAGCGGTCTGACTCAACGCAGTATAAAGCTGCGTGAGAGTCAGCGTCGGATTTGCTTGGAGGAACAGCGCCGCAATGCTGGCGACGTGCGGAGTCGCCGCCGAGGTGCCAAAGAAGTTCGGAAAGCTGGCCGTGTTCATGCAACCGGCAATCATGGAGTTATCCACGATGGGTGGATTGGCTTTGGCAAATTGAAATCCGAGAAAGGTATCGTTGCCTCCATCCGGTCCCACGAAATCCGGCTTCTGCCGAATCAGCGCCGCTGGGAGGCGCACGCCGTTGACGTCGAACAAAATCGGATCGCCGCCCATGGACGAAAAGTATTCCAGTGTCGGGACGGCGGCTCCGCAAGCCGGAGTGTTCAAGAAAAACGCTGCGCCGATCGCCATGGCGCCGGCGGCGCTAGGATGTCCCTGAATCGTGGCGCTATTGGTCGCGAACTGATTGATGGTGAGGGGTAGGCCGTCTCCTTCGACCGCGACTTTGATGCGGCCCGGCATCGTGCTGCCAGGAACAAGACCGACCATGATGTTCAAGTTCTCCTGTTGGCTGTTGCCGCTGGAATTTGCCGGATTGGCGACGATCAGGATCTGTACAGGATCCGCGCCCAGCGCATTGGCGCCGGTGCAGGTTGTCAGGTTCAGGTTATCGTCGTAGATCAGATCGTTGCCGCTGGCGCCGGTGATGCATAGATCGATTCGACTGGTGGCGCCGCCGCTGTTGGGTGCACCGGTGACATAGGGCTGATCCCATTCCACGACAACTGCGACAAACTCTCCCGGTATCATGGCGGGTATGGTCACCGGCAGCGAAGTCACGGGGCTGCCGGCGGAAGTACCGAAGGTCAGTAGATCCTCACCGGCATTCGGCGCCGTGCTCGACAGCGTCGCGAAGCTTGGCGCGGTGTTATCGTAGGCCAGCGTGCCGTTGTTGCCCGCCGCGGAAAAATACGCCACGCCCTGTGCTTGCACCGTATCGATGGCCTGCGCCACGATGCCGTCCTGAAAAAACGGCTCATCGAAGTAGCCAACATCGTCCGCGATGACCTTGGCGCCGGCCGCCGCCAACTTGCCGACGCCGGTGGCAAAATCCGCCTCGCTGTTCTCCGCGGTGTAGAAGGCAAGGCTGGCGCCCGGCGCGACGTCGTGCACGATCTGCATCATGGCGCGGCCTTCATCGCCGAACGGCAGCTGGATGGGCGCTCCATAATTCATGCAGCCGCCCAATCCGGCTCGCGCCTCTTCGAGAACGTTGACGCTCGATGGCAAATCGCCGGTCGACATATCCGTGGCTGCTGTGGCGGTAAATCCATTGTTGGCATAACCCGCCTGTCCTCCGGCCGGCACGCCACCGGTCGCGTAGACGGCATAGCAATCGTAACTGTCGGAGATGATGCCAACCGTAACGCCGGCGCCGGTGAGCGCGTTAGCCGAACGCACCGCATCGCTGTGCTGCACGAAATCGCCTTGCGAGGTCACCGCGCCGGTGCGGGTTCGTGACATCGCCGCGCGAATGGCATGTAATTCAGCTAGCGCAGTCGCCGCGTCCAGTTGCGATACGGGCAGCCAACCGCCCACATCATTGGAATAGACAGCGGCGCGCTGCAAGCCCAATCCCACCAGCGCGGTTTTCAGTTGCAGCGGGTCACCCAGAGTGATCGCGTCGATCGACACCAGTGGTTCCGCACTGTCCGCGGGCTGAACGAATTTGGCGGCGGGGTGCAGCGAATGCAGGTCGGCTAGCGCATGATCCGGGCGCACGCGGTTCAAATGGCGCGCTATATCCGCCAGTGCCGCGTCGAATTTAGAGCTGGCTGCGCTTGCGCGTTGCTGCGCGCTGCGGCTGCCAAAGGCATGCAACGGAGCCACGCCGGGCGAATTCCAATGCAGTGTCGGTTGAACGGGACCTACGGCAGAGACCGCCGAGATCGCCATCAAGACAGCTACAGTGCCGAGTGCAAAGAAACGTGAAGTCATCCGCGATCTCCCTAAACTGCCACGATGGGCGGTCGAGGCTCGGACCCGCCCAGCGGCAAAAAGTTTGGCCATGGTATCAGCAGTGCAGCGGGCCGCGGAAAAGTCGTGGGTTTGCGACGACCCAATGAGCGCTTCCACAGTGGATTTCGCTGCTTTTTGCCCGGTAAAAACCAGGCTGGATGACTATCGGGAAGGCACACGCGATAATCACCTCATGCAGCTTCGTACACGAGTCGAGGGCGGCGGCACACCACGCCTCGAGCGCTGGGGTGTCGACAGTGAATACGGCACCTTGCGCGAAGTGCTGCTCGGGCCGATTGATCATTTCTCGTGGCAGGGTGGCAATGCGGTGGCGCAGCGCGCCGAGCGAGTGGGTTTGCGCTTCGATTTTCAGGTCGCCCGGCGCCAATACGGGGAAATGGTCGATGCCTATCGGAGCGCTGGAGTCGGAGTTCACTTTCTAGCGGCCGAAAAGCACCTGCCCTATCAGATCTTTGCGCGCGACAGCAGCGTGATGACTCCCTGGGGTGCGGTGATCATGCAACTGCAGAAGCCCTATCGTCGCGGCGAGTACGCCGCTTGTCTGCAGTTTTATTCTACCCAGGATATTCCAATCTACGATTTGATTACCGCGGGCAATGTCGAGGGCGGCGATTTCATGGTGCTGCAGCCCGGCGTCGCTGCTTGCGGCTATTCGGGCGAGCGCTCCATCGAGCCGGCGGTGCGCCAGCTGCAGGGCTGGTTCGAGGCGGAAGGGTGGGAGCTGCACACCTACGCTTTCGATCCGCATTTTCTGCACTTGGACGTGCAGATGGGCATGATCGCCGAAGGCCTTGCCGTGGTATGCGTGGAAGCCGTTGAGCCGGAACTACTCGACTGGCTGCAATCCAAGCGCATTCGCATCATTCCCGTTCCCTATTCCGATGCGATGCAGTTGGGCACCAATGTCGTTGCCCTGGGAGATGGGCGCGTGCTGGTGCCCGCGTCCAGCAAAAATCTCATCGCCGCCTGCCGTGCCGAAGGTCTTACGGTTTATGATCCGGAAGTTTCCATGATCGGCCATGGCGGCGGTGCGGTGCATTGCATGTGTCAAGCGCTCAAGAGAGATCCGGCGGGGCGTCGCTAAGTGGCCCGCCGCTGATTAAAATCAAAACGCCATACCGCATCCAGCTCGTCCACCGTCAACTTCCAAAGGTCTGCCTGTGACATCCATTCGTCTCGCGATGTGTTCAACGCTTACTTCAAGCCTGCTGGCGATCGCCGGCTTCTCGGCGCCGGTGCGCGCCGCGGCGCCGCTGGAGTTGGAATCGGGCGACGGCATGGTCGTCACCGCTCAGCATGCCGCCTCGGAGGTGGGCGCGGCGATACTGCGCCAAGGCGGCAACGCCGTGGATGCGGCGGTTGCGGTCGGTTACGCCCTGGCGGTGACGCATCCTTGCTGCGGGAATCTCGGCGGCGGCGGATTCATGACGATTCACCTCGCGGACGGCAGAAACACGTTCCTCAACTTTCGGGAGAAGGCACCCCTGGCAGCGCGCGCCGATATGTATCTGGACGCGCAGGGCAATGTGATCAGCGACAAAAGCTTGGTGGGATACCTGGCGGTTGGCGTTCCCGGGACCGTGATGGGCCTGGAAACGGCACGCGAGAAGTTCGCTACCCTGTCGCGGGCGGCGCTGATCGCACCGGCGATTCGGCTTGCCGAGGAAGGATTCATCTTGACTCGCGGCGACGTCGATGTCTTGACGGACGCGACCAAGGCCTTTCGCGCCCAACCGAATGTCGCCGCGATATTTCTCAAGAACGGCGAGCCCTATGCGCCGGGCGATCGATTCATACAAAAGGATCTCGCCGCCACATTGCGCGCCATCAGCGCCGGCGGGGCGGATGCTTTCTATCACGGCGCGATCGGTGCCGCGGTGAGCGAGGCAAGCCAAGCTCATGGCGGCCTGCTGACTCGCGAGGACTTCGCAGGGTATACCGTGACCGAATCAGCACCAATCTCTTGCCCCTATCGGGGCTATACGGTCCTGTCCGCGCCCCCGCCAAGTTCTGGCGGCGTCACCCTGTGCGAAATGCTGCAAGTGCTTGACGGCTATCCGCTCAAGAAAATGGGATTTCATTCCAGCGCTGCGGTTCATGTGATGGCCGAAGCGATGCGCCATGCCTATCGCGACCGCAACACTTACTTGGGCGATCCGGCATTCGTCGCCAATCCGGTGGCGCGTCTGCTGTCGGCAAGCAACACCGAGTCGATCAGGGCACAAATTCTGCCGAATCGCGCCACGCCTTCTTCCGCTCTACAGGGTGAGGCAGCCGCCAATGAGCACGCCACCACCACGCATTACTCGATTGTCG
>Ga0210394_10004403_pt1 | contig 16492 bp, 12 predicted proteins | sample IncBWC12MmetaG_FD_160121 | JGI IMG/M metagenome (GOLD analysis project Ga0210394, IMG submission 160121) | Forest soil microbial communities from Barre Woods Harvard Forest LTER site, Petersham, Massachusetts, United States - Inc-BW-C-12-M | ecosystem: Environmental > Terrestrial > Soil >... | reverse complement strand
AAGCTTTCGAACGGCAATCGCGACAGCACGACGACGCCGTGATAGCCCTTCTGGCCGTTCAGAGCGATGTTGTCGTAGCCGAGCCGTTTGAAGCGGTTGCGCGGAAAAGCGTCGTCCGGGCATTTCGTCTCTTGCAGGCAGAGAATGTCGGGACGGACCGATTTGATGAATCTGGCGACCAGATCGATGCGCAACCGCACCGAATTGATATTCCAGGTTGTCAGGGTGAGCTTCATGATCAGGAGTCAGTAATCGGTGATCAGTAATCAGCACATAAGTGTCGGAAGCTCAACGCGCTATCTGATTACCGCCCACTGATTACTGACTACTGATTGCTGATGCCGCCTTGATTGCCCTGATAGTTGATCACGAACAGGTCCGGATCGGGTTTTTTCGTGGTGTCGAGGTTGTAGACCGCAACCGTGGTGTCGAAGCCTTGCGGATCGGTGACCGTCCACTGCTTGAGCGTGAGATCCTTGGCGTCGAACATGATCATCAGCTTGTCGGTGCCGATCATCAATTGCTTCTGCTCAATGGTGACGCTGGCGAAAGTATCGTCGGACGTGACGCTGACGACGTCGGTGTCGCGCAGCAGATCGATGCGGTCGGCGAGGAGATAGCGCAGCGGCGTCTCCGACAGCGGATAAAGATCCTGCGTGGCGAGCTTGCGGTCGCGCACGACGACCGAGGAGCCGTCGGCGATGATGTCGATCGGGCTCGGCGGATTGTACTCGAAACGCACCCGGCCGGGCTTTTGCAGATAGAACGTTCCCTGGGTTCGCCCGCCGTCGGGGCCGATCTGGACGAAATTGCCCACCATGGTCTGGATGCTCGACAGATACATGCTGATCCGGTCGAGCAGTGCACGCTGCTTGCTGTCGAACGCGGTCGCCTGGTTCGACGAGCCGAGATTCGAGAACGGGAAAAAACCGGGGCTGTGGTCGGACTGCGATGCCCGGGGGGCCTGCGGTATCGGGGCTGGAGGAACCGCAATGCTGTCGCTCGCCGCGGGCGGCGGCACGACACCGGTTTTGGGTAGCGGCGCCGGCGTCGGCAGCGGCACGGTCTCGGCGAAGGCGGTCCCCAGAAAGCTCAGCGCGCAAATGAACGCCACGAGTACCGTCGCCGGGCCGAGTTTGCCCAAGCCCCTTACCGCCATATCTTTCTCCCGCTGATGCGCCCCGATTAATGCATCCGTGCGCACGCCCGCGACTGACGCCATCCGCTAAACGCCCGGTATGGCGAATTCGCGGCTACTCGGACCCTAGAGCTTCCCGCTTAAGACGCAAACGCCCGATTCTCAATAGGCATCGTCGTCGGCGCCTTCGACCAGGATTTCACGCTTGCCGGCGTGGTTGGGCTGTCCGACGATCCCTTCTTGTTCCATGCGCTCCATCAGCGAGGCGGCGCGGTTATAGCCGATCTGCAAGCGGCGCTGAATGTAACTCGTCGAAGCCTTGCGGTCGCGCGTCACGATGGCAACCGCCTGCTGGTAGAGGTCGCCGCCCTCGGCGCCCATCGCGGTTGAGTCGAAGATCGGATTGCCGTCCTCGTCCTGCGGCTCCTCGGCGGTGACGGCTTCGAGATATTCCGGCACGCCTTGCGATTTCAGGTGGCGCACCACCTTCTCGACCTCTTCGTCGGAGACGAACGGTCCATGGACGCGGCTGATGCGGCCGCCGCCGGCCATGTAAAGCATGTCGCCCTGGCCGAGAAGCTGCTCGGCGCCTTGTTCACCCAAAATGGTGCGGCTGTCGATCTTCGAGGTGACCTGAAACGAGATCCGGGTCGGGAAATTGGCCTTGATGGTGCCGGTGATGACATCGACCGAGGGTCGCTGCGTCGCCAGGATCACGTGCAGGCCCGCGGCGCGCGCCATTTGCGCCAGCCGCTGCACCGCGCCCTCGATGTCTTTGCCGGCGACCATCATCAGGTCGGCCATCTCGTCGACGATGACGACGATGTAGGGCAGCGGCTCGAGATCGAGCTCTTCGTTCTCGTAGATCGCTTCCCCGCTCTCGCGATTGTAGCCGGTGTGGACGGTACGGCTGAGCTTTTCGCCTTTGCTCTTGGCCTCGGCGACCCGCGCATTGTAGCCGTCGATATTGCGCACGCCGAGCTTCGACATTTTCTTGTAGCGCTCTTCCATCTCGCGCACCGCCCATTTGAGCGCGACCACTGCCTTCTTCGGATCGGTGACGACGGGCGTCAGCAGATGCGGAATGCCGTCATAGACCGACAGTTCCAGCATTTTGGGATCGACCATGATCAGCCGGCATTGATCCGGCTGCAGCCGATAAACCAGGCTGAGGATCATGGTGTTGATGGCGACCGATTTACCGGAGCCGGTGGTGCCGGCAATGAGCAAATGCGGCATGCGCTGCAGATCGACGAGAACCGCTTCGCCGCCGATCGCCTTGCCGAGGCAGAGCGGCAGCCGGGCGGATGTCTCGGCATAATCGCGCGAGGCGAGGAGTTCGCGTAAGTAGACTTTTTCGCGCGTCGGGTTCGGCAGTTCGATGCCGATGGCGTTTCGTCCCGAAACCACGGCGACGCGCGCGGACAGCGCGCTCATGGAGCGCGCGATGTCGTCGGCGAGACTGATGACGCGCGACGACTTTATCCCCGGCGCCGGCTCCAGCTCGTAGAGCGTCACCACCGGGCCCGGCCGCGCATTGATGATTTCGCCGCGCACGCCGAAATCGCCGAGCACGCCTTCGAGCGCGGTGGCATTTTCCTGCAAAACTTCGGAGCTGACGGTGGCGCGGCCGAGTTTGCTCGGCGGGGTGAGCAATTCGAGCGGCGGCAGGACATAGCCGCCGCTTGACCGGCGCGGAGCTTTCGGCGCGCGCAGCTTGCGCACGCGCGGCGCCGCTTCCGCGTCGTTTTCCGCCGCGCCCTCGTCGGTATCGGTTTCCGCGGCGTTGTCGAAGCGCGGTTCGACGCGGCGGCGGGCCAGTCCAAGGTCTTCCCGCATCGGCGTCCCCGGCCGGCGGCGGAACAGGCGCGCAAACCGCGCGCGGAAGCTCAAGAGGTAATGCGCCAACAAGCCGAGCGATATCCAGCCGCGCTCGTCGTCGGCCTCGGCCGGCTCGTCGTCTTCGTCCTCGTCGTCCTCCTCGACCGTGTCGCGCCAGAGAATGCCGGCGGCGCCGGCGAATGTCACCAGCGCCGCGATGCCGAGCACGGCGGCGGCGGCGAGCCGGTGAGGTCCAGTAAGTGGGGCATGCAGCACTAAAACCGGCAGCCGCAGCATGGCGTCGCCGATCACGCCGCCGAGCCCGGAGGGCAACGGCCAGCGCGGGCTCCGCGGCAGGCACGAGGCGAAGCCGGCGGTCAGCACCGCGCCGGCAAGCCAGAGCAGCACGCGCAGCCGCTCGTGACTGAGCTGTTTGTGGCCGAGGAGCCGATAGCCCCACACCGCGATCGGCAACAAGAGCGCCAGCGAGCCGAGCCCCAAAAGCTGCATCATCAGATCGGCGGCGATCGCGCCGGGCATGCCGAGAAGATTGTGCACCGGCGCATCGATGGCGTGGCTCAGCGACGGATCCTGCACCGACCACGTGGCAAGCGCGAGCGCCGCCATCATCGTCAGACTGATCAGCGCCACGCCGCCGAGCTCGCGCAGCCGGCGCCGCAAAATAGCGCCGAGTTGGCTGGACAAAGCGGCCATTCCGTCGAGGCTGCGGTCGATCATCGACATCGCTATCTCTGCCTCAGCCAAGCACCGCCACGAGGCGATGCATCGCCTCGGCGGTGATCTCGTTGTTGTGGACCATGGCGACCCGGATATAATCCGCGCCAGGATTGCTGCCGTCGGCCTGCTCGCGCGCGAGATAACGGCCGGGCACCACGCGCAAGCCGCCTTCGCGCCACAGTCGCAGCGTTGCCGCTTCGCTGCCGCCCTGCGCCGACACGTCGAGCCAGAGGAAAAATCCGCCCGCGGGACGGCGATAGCCGTAACGATCGCCGACGATCTGGTCGGCGAGGTCGAATTTCTCGCGGTAAAGCTGGCGATTCTCCTCGACATGCTTCTCGTCGTTATAAGCGGCGATGGCGACGTGCTGCATCGGCGTCGGCACCATCGGCGCGGCGACGTTGCGCAGTTCAAGATAGGTCCGCATGAAGGTGCGGTCGCCGGCGGCAAAGCCGATACGCAGGCCCGGCAGGCTCGATCGCTTTGACAGCGAGTGGAAGATGGCGACGTTGGCGAAATCCGGCCCGGCCGCTTCGAGCATTCCGCGCGGCGCGCGGTGGCTGTAGATCTCGCAATAGCATTCGTCGGAGAAAATCAGAAAGCCGAAGCGCCGCGCCAGCGCGGTCAGCCGGTTCAGGTAAGCCAGGTCGGCGACCGCGCCCTGCGGATTCGACGGCGAGGCGATGTAGCAGGCGACCGTGCGGGCCAGCAGATCCTCGCTGAGCGCGTCGAGGTCCGGCAGAAACCCGGTCTCTCTTGTGGTCGGCAGATAAACCGGTTCGCAATCGGCGCCGATCGCGCCCGCCGCATATGCGGCGTAGAACGGATTAGGAATCAGCACCGCCGGCCGCCCGGCGCGCGGCTTAACCCAGTTCTTGGCGGCAAGCGCGGCGAGAAAAAGTCCTTCGCGCGTGCCGTTGAGCACCAGCACCTCGGTTGCCGGATCGACCGGCCGCGGCAAGGTGTAGCGGCGATTGAGCCACCCGGCGACGGCGCTGGCGAATTCATCGAGCCCCTTGTTTGCCGGATAGCGGCCGAATTCCGCGACATGCGCGGCAATCACTGGCCCGACGAACGGCGGAATCGGATGCTGCGGCTCGCCGACGGCGAGGCTGATCGGGGATTTGCCCGGCGGCGTGTCGCCCAGGAGCTCGCGCGTTCGCACGAACGGCGAACGTGCGTTCGTCGCGCGAGAGGGCATCGCGCCAACTGGGCTAGGGGCAGACTCGCGGGTCATCAAATACATCATGAACAGCGGGGCCGCCCGCCGCATCACCGGTGCCATAGCATAGGAGGGCTGAGGTTAAGACCCGATTAACCATCGCGTCGGGGGGCCTTCATCCGCCCTCGCGTAGCGTAAGCGAAGCGGGGGAGGGGGACCACGCGAAGCGTGGTGGAGGGGGCATGCAGCGCGGCGGCTCGCCTCATCGCCGACGCCCCTTCCACCGCCCTTCGGGCGGTCCCCCTTCCCCGCTTTTGTGGGGCAGGACATTTTATGCCGCGATTTTCACGTATTCGAAATCGCCGGGCTTGTTGTCGATGCCGATGCGCGGCGGCGCGATCCAGCTGGCGAATTTGCCCGGCTCGACGACCTTCCGCATCAGGCTTGAGATGAAATCGCCGTCGTCCCTCGACGGCAGCCATTTGCTCTTGTCGCTGTTCCAGGCCGTCTCGTCGAGGAGCTTGCCGGCAGGCGAGACTTTGACGTCCTTGAACTCGCCGATCTGGCGGTGGAAGCCGACATGCGGCAGTTCGAGTTTGAAGGCGACGCCGGTCTTGTCGATGATCTTGTTCCAGCGATCGAGACCGCGCTGACAATCGGCGGTGTAATCGTCGCGCAGCCGCATATTGATCGCGGTCAGCGCCGGCTCGTCGATGCGCCTGATCTCGCCGTCGACGAGCTTGAGCACCGGATAGGTCGCGTGATCGAGCCGGTGATCGTCGTCGATCTTGGTCTCCTGGAAGCGGCCCTTGAGCCCGGCGGTGAACGTATTGGCCGCGTTGGTCGAGACTTCGGAGCCGAACAGATCGAGCGACAGCGTATAATGCAGGTTGAGCTTTTTCTGGAGCGTCGGCAGGTCGATGACGCCGAGCGCGCGCACCTTGTCGATCTCGGCCGGGTCTTCGATGCCGGCCGCCTGCATCGCCTCGCAGGTGCGCTGGATGGTGCGGCCGACCCCGGTCTCGCCGACGAACATGTGGTGCGCCTCTTCGGTGAGCATGAAGCGGCAGGTCCGCGACAGCGGATCGAAGCCGGATTGCGCCAGGCTCTCGAGCTGCATTTTGCCGTCACGATCGGTGAAGAACGTGAACATGTGGAATGACAGCCAGTCCGGCGTCTCCTCGTTGAAGGCGCCGAGCATGCGCGGCTTGTCGGCGTCGCCGGAGCGGCGCTGCAGCAGCTCGGCGGCTTCCTCGCGGCCGTCGCGGCCGAAATATTTCTGCAGGATATAGACCATCGCCCAGAGGTGGCGGCCTTCCTCGACGTTGACCTGAAAGACGTTGCGCATGTCGTAAAGCGACGGCGCGGTCTTGCCGAGATGGCGTTGCTGCTCGACCGAGGCCGGTTCGGTGTCGCCCTGGATGACGACGAGGCGGCGCAGCATGGCGCGATATTCGCCCGGCACGTCCTGCCAGGCCGGCTCGCCGTAATGGCGGCCGAACGGGATTTTGCGGCCTTCCTCTTGCGGGGCGAGCAGGATGCCCCAGCGGTATTCGGGCATTTTGACGTAATCGAATTTCGCCCAGCCCTTCGGGTCGACCGATATCGCGGTGCGCAGATAGACCTCCGCGTCCTGGAAGCCTTCCGGCCCCATGTCCATCCACCAGTCGATATAGCCGGGATGCCAGCTCTCGAGTGCGCGCAGCACCTGCCGGTCGTCGGCAAGGTTGACGTTGTTGGGGATTTTGGTCGTGTAATCGACGTTCTCGATATTCATGGCTCGGTCCCTCTCATACTCGGCGCGTATCGAACACCGGCTTCTGGCCGGTGCCGTAGCGCTTGAGCGCACCTTGCTCGCCGATCGCATTGGGGCGCTGGAAGATCCAGTTCTGCCAGGCGGTCAGCCGCGCAAAAATTTTCGATTCCATCGTTTCCGGTCCGGCAAAACGCAGATTGGCTTCGAGACCGGTCAGCGCGTCGGGCGAAAAGCTGGCGCGCTCTTCGAGAAACACGCGCACCTCGTCGTCCCAGTCGATGTCGTCCGGCGCGAAAGTGACGAGGCCGAGTTTTTGCGCGCGCTCGGCATCGAGCATCTTGCCGCTTTCGGCTTTCGCGGCGTCGAGATCGGCGGGGTTCGCCAAGAACCGGCATTGCAGCCGCGTGAGCCCGTTCGGCATCGGATAGGCGCCGAAATTGACGTCGCCGAGCGCCAGCGTCGCGACAGGCTTGTTGTCGCCGTCGCGCAACCCGACCAGCATGTAGGAACGGTCGCTGGCAAAAGGCAGCTCGGCAAGCGTGCCGGCGAAGCAAGAGCCCGGCTCGATCAGCGTGACCAGCGATCTCGAAGTCAGATCGACGCGCTTGAGCACGCGTTTCCACAACAGCCGGATCTCGCGCGCCAGCCAATGATCCTTGTTGGCATCGAGGAAGCGATCGTAGGCGAGGACCTGGCCCGGATCGCCGGACGATTTGAACACGATCGCCGCGACGTCGAGTTCGTTGAGCCGGATATGCAGAATGGCGTCGTCAAGCTCGCGGGCGAGCGCCAGCGGCCAGAAATTTGCGCCGAGCGCCACCATGGCTTCGCTCGAAGCGGGCGGCGGCGCCGTCGGACCGCGCAACGTCACCGTCGCGATCCGCTCGCTGCGCTGGAATTCGACCGAGAGCGCGCCGTACTCGACGCTGTCCGCCGCAAACGTCCGCGTCAGCGGCACGAGCTTGATGCCGCCGCCTGTGCCATTGCGGTGAGACTTCGCCGCAAATTCCTTGGCGCGCGCGGCAATCGTCGCATCGAATTTCGAGCCCGGCACCGCGTCGTCGACGAGCCGCCATTCGACCGCGCGCTTGCCTTTGACGCCTTCCTCGGTGGTGCAGAACACGTCGGCGTGGTCGCGGCGCACTTTGCGCTTGTCGGACACGCGCGTGAGCCCGCCGGTGCCGGGTAGCACCGCAAGCAGCGGCAATTCCGGCAGCGACACCGCGGCCGATCCGTCGTCGACCAGCATGATGTGATCGGTTGCCAGCGCGAGTTCATAGCCGCCGCCGGCCGCCGTGCCGTTGATGGCGCAGATCGATTTGAGCCCGGAATTCTCGCTCAAATCCTCGATGCCGTTGCGGGTCTCGTTAGTGAACTTACAGAAATTGACCTTATGCGCGTGGCTGGCGCCGGCCAGCATGCGGATATTGGCGCCGGCGGAAAATACCCGCGGCTTGGCCGAGCGCAGCACGACGACGCGCACTTGGGGATGCTCGAAGCGCAGCCGCTCGAGCGCGTCGGCAAGCTCGATATCGACGCCGAGATCGTAGGAATTGAGTTTCAGATCGTAGCCTTCGAACAGCGCGGCCTTCTCGTCGACGTCCATCACGAGCGTCGCCACCTCGCCGTCGGTCGCGAGCTTCCAGTGGCGATAGCGCGCCGGCTCGGTCTGGAAATCGATCCGCGTCTTGCCGTCCGCCAAGGGGCGCTGCGTGGCATGATCTGCGTCGCCCATCGCTCCACTCTCGCGTTCTACTCTCGTCCCCGGCCCTGACCGTGTATTATAGTGCATGGCTTCCGCGAGGCCGCCCATGACATGCACTATAGTTCATGATATAGCAACTCCCGAGCCGGCGCGCCGTTCCGCTTCGTGATGGTCGCGCAACAGCCGGTTGATGAAATCGGCGACCGCGTTGAGCGTCAGTTCCGGGGCCTCGCGGTGCGGCACGTGGCGGATGCCGGGAAGCACCAGCGTCTCGACCGGACAGAAGCACTCCCGTTGCGCCGCTTCGATTTGCTTGAGCGTGCCGTATTGATCGTCCTTCCCCTGCACGATCAGGATCGGTACGCGGATGTAGCCGAGCGCTTCGGTGATGTCCCACTTGCGGAAATCCGGATCGAGCCACGGCTCGCTCCACGAGCGGAACGCGCAATCGACGTCGGCGTGCCAGCGCTTGAGCTTGTCGCGAAAACTCCCCGCGGTGAAGGCCTCGCGCGCGCGGCTAATTTCGGCGACGCCCATGTCCTCGGTGAAAAAATGCGGCGCGATCAGCACCAGGCCGCGCACGCGGTGATCCTGCACGCTGCCGGCATAGATGGTGGCGATCGAGGCGCCGTCGCTGTGGCCGAGGAGAAGGCCGCGCTGAAAGCCGATTGCCGCGAGCACGCGCGGCAGCACCTCGCGGGCCTCCTCATGCATGAAGGCGGTCGTGCGCGGCAGTTTGCCGGGGCTCGATTGGCCGTAGCCGGCGCGCGAATAGACCAACACGCCGGCGCCGGTCGCCGCCGCGATCTGATCGGGAAACGATCCCCACAGGCCGACGCTGCCGAGGCCCTCATGCAGCATCACGATGGTCGGCGCCGCGTTGGGCAGCGGCCCGATCATGCGGTATTCGAGCCGCAGCGGCGGCAGATCGAGAAAGCCTTGGTCGGCAAGCGTCACGGCTGCAATCCGGCTTGCAGTTCGAGCAGGTGCGTCGCGACCCGCAGAAGTTTGGCAAGGCTTTCCTCCACGGCGCTGCCCGACGTGTCGACCTCGGCTTCGGCGCGGGCGTAGTCGGCGCGGCGCGCTTCGAGGATCGCGACCAGATCGGCCATCGCCCCTTTAGGATTGGCTCCGCGGTTCTGCGCCATCGGGCGGAAATCGCCCTGCGCCATCACCCGGCTCATGTGATCTTCCGGCCGCGCTTTCAGCCAAATCGTGTGCGTGCGGCGCAGCAGCAATGCGTAAGTCTCGGGGTCCGAGACGATGCCGCCGGCTGTCGTGATCACCGCGGCCTCATGCCCAGCGATGACGCGGTCGAGCGCGCTTCTCTCATGACGGCGGAACGTCGCGGTGCCGGCCATCTCGATCAGGTCGGGGACGCTGACGCCGTAATCCTCCTCGACGACGCGGTCGAGCTCGATGAACCGCCAGCCGAGATGCTGGGCGAGCATTCGTCCGAGCGTGGACTTGCCGGCGCCGCGCAGGCCAACGAGCGCGATGCGCCGCGCCCGATCGACGCCGCCGGCACGCGCGATGCGTGCTTCGATCAGCTTGGCAAGATCCGGCAGTTCGCCTTCCGGCACTTGCGCGACGAGATCGAGCACCGCCGCAAGCGCCGCGGTGCGCGCGCCGGTCGCCGGCAGCAAGGCCGCGGCGGGGAGATCGAGCGCCTGGGCGATGGCGCGCAGCACGCTCGCCGACGGGTTGCCGGCGCCGCTTTCGATCTGCGCCAGATAGCGCTCCGAGGTTTGCGAAGCTTGCGCCAATTGGCGGCGCGTCATGCCGCGCTTGGCGCGATTGCGCCGCACCTCGCGCCCGATGGCGGCGAGAAAAGCCGCAACCTCGGCCGCGCCGCTCGGAGTGGCAGGAGCAAGTCTTTGACGAGCCTTCGGCTTTATTCTCGGCACGGTGCGGGAACGTCTCATGCATTATAGTTCATGCTGTATCTTGCATGAGCGGGGCTGAATTAACAAGCAGGCCTGCGCCGCAGCCAACTGCTTTACCCGAAAATCTTCCGCCAGCCGCCGGTCTCTTGGGCGACGGGTGTGTCGCTCTCCTCGACCGCCTCAGGGCCGGGATCGTCGGGCGCGTGGACGAGCGGAATGACGGGTCCAGGTTTGGGCTCCGGCTTGGATTGCGCCTGCTCGGCTGTGGCGCGAGCAGGCAGAACCGCCACGCTCGACGGCGGCTCGCCGGGTTCGTGAGGCGGCGTGGCGGCGATTTCGGCGGGGGTGGCCGGCGCCGGCTCGGGCTCGATCAGCGGCGCGCTTGCCATCCCGGTCAGCGGCACGCGCCATTCGAAGGCATCGAGCCGCCCGGTCACGGGCGATGCCGCCAGCCAACGATCGGAGACATGGCCGTCGGCGGTCCAGGCCGGATCCGGCGCGGCGTGAAGCGCGCGGGCCAGCCATTCACGGGCGCGGCCTTCGTCGTTGCGCTCGGCGCGCTCGAGCTCCGCCATCAATTCAGCGATGCGTTTGGTCGGCGCGGCGAGATACGGCGCGAGCGCTGAGCGTGCCTTGGCGAATTCCTGGGCGTTGAGCGCTGAGCGCGCGATCGCCAGCGCGCCCTCGACATGGCCGGGCACTTTACTCGCCAGCGCTTCGATCCGCTTCAGCCGGTCGCGCGCGGACTCGCCGGAGCGAAGCTCGGCATAGGCTTGGGCCAGTTCAGGGTGCGGATTGGCGCGCCACGCACTGTCGATCACGCGATTGGCTTTGCGCAGCTGGCCGCCCTCGGCCAAGAGTCGTCCGGCGAGCGCCGCCGCCGGCACCAGAGTCGGGTCGAGTTTCTGCGCTTCGAGCGCGAAAGTTTTGGCGCTGCCGCGGTCGGTATCTTCGATGGCGTGGGCGCGCGCGGTGAGCAGCACGGCGCGCAGGCGCCGGTAGACCATCCGCTCGAACGTGCGCATGTTGCGCTCGAGCAAGAGTAGCGCGCCGGCCCAATCGCCGCCTCGGCAAAGCGACTCCAGGACCGCGCGGCTGGCCCAACCCAATGACGGGGCGGTGCGCACCGCCTCTTCCGCATAAGCACGCGCGCTCGCTGCGTCGTTGCGCCGCCGCGCCTCGATGTACAGGCCATGCAGGCCGAGCGGCTTGGTATCGGCGCGGCTCGCCATGGTGCGGAAGGTGGCTTCGGCGCCCTCGCGGTCGCCGGCGAGCTGCGCGGATTGCGCGTTGAGAAGAAGCGCGAGCGGCTCGCTGGGCGCGAGCCGGTTGATCGCGGCCGCATGCTTTTGCGCGGCGGCGATGTCGCCGGCGCCGACCGCGATGAGCCCGTTGGAAATGGCCTCATAGGCACGGACCCCGCGGCGATGCTGCATGTGCCGCGACAGCAAGCCGGGCGAGCGCAGGATCAGGCGGAGCAGGCTCCAGATTACGAGGAGCACCGCAAGGGCCGCGATAAGCCCCACGCCGAGCACCAGCAGCGAGGTTTCGATGCGCAGCCCCTGCCAAACGATGACGACGTCGCCCGGCCGGTCGGCAAGCCAGGCGACGCCGAGCGACAGCGCGCCGACGACGATGAGGAAGAGGACGACGCGCGTCATTGCGACGCCGGCTTGCTTAAGCCGGCAAGCGCAGCGGCGGCGATCCGCCGGCTCGCCGCAATCGCCGCCTCGCGCGCTTTCGCTTTCTCGACCCAGCCGGCGGCGAGCGGTCTCGCGGCATCCGGCAATGCGGCGATGTCGGTCAGTGCCGTGGCAATGTCGGCGCGCGCGGCGTCGGCTTCGATCCGCGCAATGACAGCCGACGGTTCATTGCCTGCAGGCGTATCGACTGGGGTGACGCGAACGAGATGCTGCGCGTTGGCCTCCAGCCGGCCAAGAAAGCCGGCCGCGCCGGATGACGTCTCGGAAGCTCGCCGCAAGTCAGGCACGAGCGCTGCGAGCTCGTGCGCGAGCGCGGCGGAGCGCGGGACGCCGGTTGCGGCAAACGGTTCGAGCGGCGCAGTGGCGTTCGGCTCGGCGCCCAGCGATTGGACCGCCGTAAGCTCGGCCTGGTATGGCGCTTCGCGTTCGACCGTGTCACGCAGCGCCTGCGCGGCAATCGTCAGCCGCGCGGCCTGGTCATCCGCGCCGGACGCCGGGTGCGCGGCAGTTTCGGCGAGCGCCTTGACCGCGCTTTCCAGCGCCGCAATCCGGCTCGCCAGCGCATCGAGGTCGCTGCGTTGAATATTTGTCTGACTTGGTGCTTGAGTCGCGCTCGCGCTCTTCGCGGCTTCGGCGGCGGCTTGCGCAGCATCCGCCTGCTTGACCGCGCTTTGGCTCGCTGCGGCGATGTCATCGAGGCGGCGGCTCAACGCCGCAAGCGAATCGCCAAGCGACTTCGTTTTGGCGTCTGTGGCGGCGATGCGCGCCCCCGTCGCCGCGTCGGGCTGCTGGAATTTGGGCTGGGCTCGAAGCTCGCCTTGAATATCATTGAGCCGCGCTACGATGGCATCGATCGCAGCGCCATTGGACGCGGTGGCGCCAGGGGACAGAGCGGCCCGATGCGACGGCAAGTAGCCCGTGATCCAAAGTCCGGCAACAATCGCGGCCATCGCCGTCGCCCCGATGATCGCGCTGGCGGCACGAGTTTTCACCCAGCCAGCGGAACTGCCCCTCGGCTGCGGATCCGATGATTTTGCAGCTTGGGATTCTTGTGGCGCGGCATCGGGCGGCGCGGTCGCGCCGGATTGCGTCGCCGAATCCGGCCGATCGACTTCCGTCGCCTTAAGCTCGATGGTCGGCGGCCGCCGGCCTCCCTTGCTGTCAGGCTCGCTCGTCATGCTTTCCTCAAAGCAAGTTCGACGCGGTCACCGAAGCAGGCTCGGTCACCGAATCAGGCCCTGCAATCGCGGACACTGGCTTGCCTCGGCATAATACGGGGCCGCGGCAGCGGCAACATGCCGGATAAGCCTTAACAACGCGGCATTATCGTGCCTGCTCAGCCGCACAGCGCGAGCAATGCGGCTTCGTCCGGCCGCGCCGCGATGCTGACCTTGGTGGCGCCCGCCTGGGTGAGCGGCTCGGCAACCCGGGCGGACAGACAATAATGGACGGGCTTTGTCAGCGCAGCTTCGAGCAAGCCGGAATTGCGCGCGGCATTCGCGTAAGCCTCGGCGCTACGCCGCGAAAAGTGCAGCACGGCGTCGATCCCGGCCGCCAAGGCAGCGACGGCAGGGCGCGGGAAATTCTCGGCGACAACGGCGCGATAGACGACCGCTATGTGCACGGCAAGATGTTGCGCGCGCAGCGCCCCGGCGGGATCGCCCGAGCGCTCTTCGCCGGCAGGATAAAGGAGCGGTGCTCCAGGCATCACGCGCGCGGCGACGAGTTTCGCAAGATCGTCCACATTGCCGTCGGCGGAGGTGACATCGGCGAAGCCGGCGGCGCGAATGTCTTCCGCGCTATGCGCCCCGACGGCGAAGACAGGAAGGCCACGCAATTCGTCGCGGCGCTTATGCTCGGCGATCGCGCGTATGGCGTTTGCGCTCGTGAGCAGAATTGCCGACCATGGTCCGGCGCCAAGCTCGGCGTCGGATAAAATCTCGATTGTCAAAAGCGGCGCGACGATCGGCTCGTGACCGCGGGCGCGCAATGCAGCGGCGGTGAGCGCGGCGTCGGCGGCGGGACGCGTGAGCAAAACTCGCACGGCTCAAGCCCGCTCGAAAAAGCCGGGGCCGGCCCGCGCTTTGAGTTCGCCGCCGGCATCGGCGCCGAGCGCCGCCGCGTTCGCGCGGGGACCTTCGCGCGCGACGTCGAGCGCTTCGCTGCCGTCGGTCTTGGCGATCATGCCGCGAAAGCGCACGACGCCGTCGCGTACGCGCGCATGGCCAGCAATCGGCGTGCGGCAGGAGCCGTCGAGCACGGCGAGGAAGGCGCGCTCGGCAGCGAGTGCCGTTGCCGTGTCGGGATCGTCCACGGCGGCGACGAGTGCGCGGGTCTTGCCGTCGTCCGCGCGCGTCTCGATGCCGATCGCGCCTTGGCCGACCGCCGGCAAGAACTCGTCGAGGTCAAACACGGCGGTTGCCGCTGCGATAAGCCCGAGCCGCTTGAGGCCGGCCACCGCGAGCACGGTGGCGTCGAATTCTCCGGCTTCGAGCTTGCGCAGCCGCGTCTCGACATTGCCGCGCAGCGGCACGATGGCGAGGTCCGGCCGCAAGTGCTTGAGCAAGGCCTGACGCCGCGGCGACGCAGTGCCGACGACGGCGCCGTTCGGCAGTTCGCGCAAGCTTTTGGCCTTGCGGCTGATGAAAGCGTCGCGCGCGTCTTCGCGCGGCAGAAATGCCGAAAGCACCAGGCCGGCCGGCAATATGGTCGGCATGTCCTTCGAAGAATGCACCGCAAGATCGATGGCGCCGGACTTAAGCGCCTCCTCGATTTCCTTGGTGAAGAGGCCCTTGCCGCCGGCTTCGGCGAGCGGCCGGTCCTGGATCATGTCGCCCGTGGTGCGAATAGCCTTGATCTCGATCCGCTCCGGTGCGAGGCCGCACGCCTTGGCTAATCGGCTCTGCACCTCGCGCGCCTGGATGAGCGCCAGCGGCGAGCCGCGCGAGCCGATGCGCAGGATGGACGTTGCGGTCGAAGATTGGGCCATGAGGGGCGTATAATACACCGATGATCATCCTCGGCATCGAGACAACCTGCGACGAGACGGCCGCGGCCGTGGTCAGCCGGAGCGCCGACGGGCGCGGCCAGATCCTGTCCAATGTCATCCTGTCGCAAATCGGCGAGCATGCCGAATTCGGCGGCGTGGTGCCCGAGATCGCCGCCCGCGCCCATGTCGAGGCGCTCGATCACATCATCGCCGCGGCGATGGCCGAGGCGAAAGTCTCATTCGAGAGCCTGGACGGCGTTGCCGCCGCCGCGGGGCCGGGCCTGATTGGCGGCGTCATTGTCGGGCTGACGACGGCGAAGGCCATCGCGCTCGCCCATGACAAGCCGCTCATCGCCGTCAATCATCTCGAAGCGCATGCGCTCACCGCGCGGCTCACCGATGCAACGCTGTTTCCCTATTGTCTGTTTCTCGCCTCCGGCGGCCATACCCAAATCCTCGGCGTGCGTGGGGTCGGCGATTATCTGCGGCTCGGTGGCACGGTCGACGATGCGATCGGCGAAGCCTTCGACAAGACCGCTAAATTGCTCGGCCTCGGCTATCCCGGGGGACCGCTGGTCGAGAAGGAAGCGACGCGGGGCGATGCCCAACGATTTGCATTGCCGCGGCCGATGCGCGGACGCCGCGACGCGGATTTCTCCTTGTCGGGCCTGAAGACCGCATTGCGGCTCGAAGCGGAAAAAATCGCGCCGCTCAGCGATCAGGATGTCGCCGACCTGTGCGCTTCGTTCCAGCAGGCGGTGGTCGACGTCGTCAAAGACCGGCTGCGCTCAGGCTTGCGCATGTTTCGCGTTCGGGTTGGGGTCCCGAGCGCGTTGGTTTGCGCCGGCGGTGTTGCCGCCAATCAGGCGATCCGCAAAGCGCTGCATCGCGTCGCCTTCGAAATCGGCGCCGAGCTCGTGGCGCCGCCGCCGGCGCTTTGCACCGATAACGGCGCCATGATCGCCTGGGCCGGCGCCGAACGGCTGGCGCTGGGTCTAACCGATCCGCTCGACGTCGCGCCGCGCGCGCGCTGGCCGCTCGATCAGGTGGCGAGAGGGACGAACGTGGCGGCGCGGTAGGCGACCTACTGCTCGAACCGCTCGATGAACCAGCGCAGCAGACGCGTCCAGATTTCGTCCTTGCCGACGGTATCCTCGATGCCGTGCTCGAGGCTGGGATTATCGTTGACCTCCATGACCACGATGCCATGGGTGGTTTGTTTGAGGTCGACGCCGTAAAATCCGTCGCCGATCGGCCGCGCCGCGCGCACCGCGATGTCGATCACCTCGGCAGGCGCCTGGTCCAGGCCGAAAGCGCGGAAGCCGCCCTCGTGCGAGGAGCCGTCGGGCCGGTATTTCACCACCTGCCAATGGCCGCGCGCCATGCGGTATTGGCATACGAACAGCGGCTCGCCGGCAAGCACGCCCACGCGCCAGTCGAAATCGGTCGGCAGGAATTTCTGCGCCAGGAGCAGGTCGGTCTCTTCGAACAATTCATCGCAGATGCGCCTGAACTCGGCTGCCGACTCGATCTTATGCACGCCGCGCGAGAACGAGCCGTCCGGGATTTTCACCACCAGCGGCAGACCGAGCTC
>Ga0210394_10004402_pt1 | contig 16496 bp, 12 predicted proteins | sample IncBWC12MmetaG_FD_160121 | JGI IMG/M metagenome (GOLD analysis project Ga0210394, IMG submission 160121) | Forest soil microbial communities from Barre Woods Harvard Forest LTER site, Petersham, Massachusetts, United States - Inc-BW-C-12-M | ecosystem: Environmental > Terrestrial > Soil >... | reverse complement strand
TGCGTTCACATAACTCTTTCTCGCCGGGGCTCTTGCATGCAGCGCTCAGCAACCGGCGCGCCGTGTAGTCATTCTCCAAATCGACGGATTGAATGCGGATCTGCTCTATCGAAACATGCGCGAGGAAGATCCGGCCACCGGCAAGCCGAGGCTACCCTGGTTCGCGCATGTCTTCAATGACAACGGAGCGGTATTCGAGAACTTCTATACCCGCGGCATCAGTCTATCGGCGCCTTCCTGGTCCATGTTGAATACCGGCCGGCACACCGTCATTCGCGGGAATGTCGAGTATGACCGTTATACCGGCGAAGTTTACGATTATCTGAACTTCTTTCCGTTCTATCTGGACTACGCGAAGGGACGGGAAGTGGATATGCCAGGCGTGGAGGTGCTGGATTCCGCCGGCATTCCTATGCTGGCCGACTCATTCAAATATTCGCGCGCATATCAGAGCCCTCAACTATTCCAGCGCGGAGTCCGCTGGCAAACTCTTGAGCGCTCGCTCGGCCGGCGATTCTCAAGCGATGCGCTGTTGTCGATGATCGAAGACGGAGGCACACCTTCTCTCGAGGAGAATCTGGAGCACCAGACGGAATCCGAACTCGACACTGCGCTACAAGGGCGCGACGATCTGTATCTGGATTTCTTCACGGGCAGGCTGGATCACGAGGCCCATGCAACCAGCCAACCGGAGGCTCTGTATCAGGAGTTGCTGCGCCTGGATGGGCTCGTGGGGCGCATCTGGACCGATATTCAGAAAAGCCGGTTAGCTGACCAGACGATTTTCGTCGTAGTATCTGACCACGGGATGAACAATGTCCCGGGAATCATCAGCCAGACCTTCAGCCTCCCCGATCTTTTCAACAGCCTCGAAGGCGGGGCCCATCATGTGGTGACAGATCGATACCAACTCAGCGACTACAAGCTGAAGGGCTTGAATCCGCTGGTTCATCGAGTGATTACGCCCAGCACGTCTTCGTTCTACCTGGCGCAGGAAGCAGCGCAGTATCCCACGGCATGGCTGGATATTGATGGCAACGAGCGCGCGGCGGTGCATTTGCGCAACAGCGACTTGAACGAGATTCACATCCTTCTGATCGAGCTCGCGAAGCGCGACCTGAGGCCCGAAATCCGGCGGGCGGCTTCGGAGTACCTGGGCACCATGATCGATCGCCACCGCGCGGCGTGGACTGAAACTGCAGATGACCTCGATCGGGAGCTGGCGGAGCTGAACCTGGCGATTGAAGCGCGCAGAGATGTTGTTGCCAAACAGGCGAAGAAGTGGACTCAGGAACAGATCGCGATTGGTGACGACAAAGAAGCCCGCAGGCTTGCGGACCAATTGCGCGCATGGGAGCAGGAGTACGCGAGTTATGGCTCGTATGTGTCGCATCTGCGCGCGTTGCTCGCGTTGAACACCGGCTCGCGGCGCCCCCTTCAGGAAAGGATCGCCGATCTTGTGCCGGAGCGGTCACTGGGGGATAACAATTCGATCCGCAACCTGCAGCACTATGTTGTAGGACCCTCTCCAGGCAGACTCGTGCTGGGCGCATCCGGCAATCTTGACCCCGAGCGATCCTTCCGCCACGTGAACAATTTTGAATTAGTGGCATCGCAGCGAGTGCTAAACAATCCACAGCTGGCGCTGTCTCCAAAACCAATCGATTTCATCGCCTCCGTCCTGCCGGTCATTGAATCGCAGCACGCCTACTGGTTGTACGGAGACGAGACCCATCAGCTTATGATCCTGACTGACGTAGCGGGCAACATTGCAGTGCGGCCCGTCGCTCAACTGCAACAGGATCAGCAGGGAAAAGTAAGCTGGTCTCCACAGCCCTGGGCTCCGGGATTCCCGCTCGACCTGTTTGAAGATCCTGAACTCCGCGTGCCTGTCGGAAGGGACCGCGCGGCATGGCTCTCGGCTTGGCACACCGAACGCGAGTGGATGGAAGCCGTGCACCGTTGCAAGTACTCGAACGGGGTGATCGGAATTACCGAGGAGCTGTCGCCGGTGGCGGACAACGTGCCGGGAACGCCGGGCGAGGATCCGCTCCTGCTTCGTTTCGAGCGACGCCGCCGCGAGCTGGTGCAGGCCGACTTTCATGTCTTTGCGGCAGACCACTGGAACTTCAATGTACGCTTCCCGAATCCCGGCGGAAATCACGGAAGTTTCTTCCGAATCTCCACGCATTCGGTCTGGATGATGGCGGGTGCGGGTATACCAACACAAGTGGTAAGAAATCCCTACGACAGCCTCAATTTCGCGTCCACCGTCCTGAGCCTCACCGGGCATCAGCCTCCCTTGCCCGATGACCTCGTTGTGTTGAAGTAGTGGTGCCAGTTGCGGCTATTCTTTTCCTAGGGCCAATGTAACGCTGATCCATTTCGATGGTCCCTGGCGCCGCCGGCCCGACGCGCTTCGATAAGGCTGTCAATCATTCAATTGCTAAGGAGAAGACCTATGGCGTCGACCGAAAAGCTCAACACGCATCAGAAAGCGCTCCGCATCAATCTCGATGCGACCAGCTACGGCTCCTTCGCCGAAATTGGGGCAGGCCAGGAAGTCGTGCGATGGTTTCTGGTTGTAGGAGGAGCCTCCGGGACAGTTGCCAAATCGATCTCCGCGTACGACAAAGAAGTCAGCGACGATTTGTACGGTTCCGGTGCGCGTTACGTTTCCGGAGAACGCCTCCAAGCCATGCTGGATAGCGAATGGGTCCAACTCATCAACCAATTGAGCAAAAGTCGCGGATCGAACACTCGCTTCTTCTCTTTCGTTGATTCCATCTCCGCCCGCAACTACGCCGGGACAAATGAGCCTCACGGTTGGGTCGGCCTGCGGTTCCAATTGCAACCTGGCGGCCAACCGAACGACATAGTTCTCCATATCAACCTGCGGGACCCTTCCAACCCCCTCGAGCAAGAGGCTATCGGCATCCTGGGCGTGAACCTTATCTTTGCTGTCTTCAACCAATTGGAGACGAAAGAATCTTTCTTCGAGAATATCGCTCAGGACGTAGAAAAACGTATTGAAATTGACTACGCGGAAGTGCGTGGCGCCGCCTTCGAAGGGTGGGATCAGCGCGCCATTCTGGCTCAACTGGTGTGCGCAGGTCTTGCTGAAGCCGTCTGTTTTCCATGCAGTGGGCCGCCCGTGCCGCCTATCGAAGTCCTCCACAAGAAAGCTATTGTGCTCGCGCCAGGATCGTTCGAACACGTAGATTCCGCTCACGCGGCAATCCATAATCAACTGCTGGCCTCCGGGATCCAACAACTCCGCGGAGAATTAGCTGAAAAAGGTCCCGCGCCTGTCGGCTTTTTTTCCTTTTCTGCGATGCCGCTCCGGGAAGAAGATCCGCCTCCGAGAATCTCTGACCTGCTGAAACGGATTGATGCGCTTCACACCCATTGCGGTGACGTTCTGCTGTTCCGTGAACGAGAACTCTACGGCATGACCGCGCTCGTTAACCGCTACACGAAGGAACCCATCCGCTTTGTCGTGGGCCTGTCACTGCTGGTTCGCGTATGGGAATATCGCTACACAAAACTTCCCGGCAGCTTTCTTGAAGCCTTGGCTCGCCTCTTGCCGCAGAACGTCCGAATCTACGCTTTTCCGATGAGCTCAAAAGACCTTGAACAAGCGATTCCAAGCATCTCAGCAATCCGCTGGCAGTGGACCGATACGAACGGATGGGTCTCTGCCCGCGAGCTTCATCCCGCACCGCCGCTCGGTCACCTTTATGACTATATTCTCGCCAGCAACTTCCTTGTCCCACTGGAGATTCCGGTGGAGTCTGGCGGCCGGTGATTAGTTGTGCGCGCGAATACGAATTAAAGCTGAACCGCCAAGCATTGAAAGGCGGTCAGCGTTGCCTGCCGATAGGTAGCGACCGTCGGAGTTCGCCCGAACTGCTTCCGACGTGGCGTGACGGCGGGCGGCGTCAAACAAGGTTTTCAGAAAGCTGCGGTCCGATCCGACAGCCCAGAGGCGACTGTGCCATTCAACCAATTCGTCGCGGTGACCCCTTCCCCGCTTCTGCATCACCTTCATCTACGGCACACTTCCCAGATCTCGCCATCCGCCATAGGGGAGGGAATTTGGAACTTGAGCGCGGGGATACTGGTTGGATGCCTTCCGAAAGCCCATTCTGGACAGCCGCCCAGCTGACCTTGTCCACTGATTGGACGAATGGGGGGGCAGCGATGAAGTGTTCAGGACTTATTCCGCTGGTGTTCGCGTTACTTGCGGATCGCTCTCGTATTCTCACTTCGAATTAGACTACCTGTGCGACGAGACGGCCGACAGCTTTTGTTACTTCCAAATTCCGATCGGAGGCAAAAATGCGAAGGGAAGACAGAACGCGAATTCATGCAATGAGAACTTGAAATTGGCTCTTGTGGTCTGGGGTCAGCGGACAGGCCACGACCTATCCTACTGACTTATTGACGTCGGGGCCTAGAGCCTAGGGATGGTTCGGCTGAATACGCAGGTAGGCAAACAGCAGGGGCTTCCCGCTCGGGCGCGGACTGCCGCCGTTCGGCTCGACGGTCACAAATACGGCGTCAATCTGCGCCAGTGTCTTGGGATTATCTGACTTCAGGACCCAGCGCTTCCGGTTTGCATTGTCCTGGTAAAAGATGCCGAGACTCACGGCATGGTCGCGATCCGGTCCCCTGCGCCCCCATGCCTGAAATGTGCTCGCGCGCTCGATATCCGGCTGCCGATCGAGATCGTAAGCGTAGAAGATGAGGGACTTGCCATTCGTGTAGAACACACGACCGAAGGGCTTCTGCGTGTCACCGGTTTTTGCGACGTCATAGACTTCCGCGATGTAGAGATCACGAGACCCCATCAACTCTCTGATATCGCGGTCGTGTTCCAACAATTCCCGCTCACGAGCCAGCTCCTGGTCGTGGTCGCTCAAAGACTCGGTAAGATGGTCGATCTTCTGTTGGAGCGCCAGGACACGCGCGGTGTCGTCAGAATTCTGACTCGTGGCCGAATCGAGTTTCTGCTGAAGGCTCTCCAGGTCCACCTGTGCTGTCTCGAGTTGTTGTGACAAGGCCGCTTTGTCCTGCGCAAGCTTGATTCGGTCGGCCTCTTCGGCACTCATCTCCCTTTCGGTTTGAGCCTGCTGTGACTTCAAGTGCTCGATCTCAGCCAGCTGCTCACCCAGCTGGGAGTGGAGAGCCGTCACCTGGGAGTCCGATCCCTTGGGATTCGGAGCGGAGGTTCGTTCTGAAGCGGTGGCTGGCCCTCCTCCAGAATCAGCCAAATCCGGTTTGGAAGACGCCGGGATCACGGCGCGAGGCGCGAGATCGGTTCCTCTGCGAATGCCGATTCGATAGGCGATCAGCCCTAGGGCGGCAACGAGCAAGATGGCGGCTGCGAACTGACCCCACAAGTGGCGCCACAACACATCGGGCGGGGCAGGAACATTGGTAGGTGCCGCGGTCTCCGGCCACGCGGATACTTGACTAGGCTCTCGCTTTGTGAAGCGGGTGCGTCCGCTCAGGCGCGCGAACAATTGTGCCTCAGCCTGTTCCGGTGACCAACCGGAAGACAAAGATTTCTCTCCGGTGGCACCGGGAGCTAAACCAGGTATGACTCTGTCCAGGATCGCCTGATACTGCGCCATGATCTCACTGCAGGATTCGCAAAGGGAGAGGTGTTCCCTGAGCTTTCTGCGCTCCTGCGGACTCAGTGACCCGGTGGTCGCGGTTGCGCACAGCTCCAGAAAATGGTAATGGGATTCGCTTGGCGGCAAAGGTCCGGGTCCTCCGATGGCGCCATTTTCCAGCATATCGTTCATTTCTCTCGCAGTTCTGGTGCAAAGACGAGCTTGCGAATTTTCTCCAGGCCTCGGTAGTAATGATTTCTCACGTTCCCAACCGTCTGACCGATTCGCCCGGCGATCTCGTCGAAAGTATAGCCCTCGAAGAAATAGAGGAGCATCGTTTTCCGTTGATCGCTTGACAGCGCTTCCTCGATCCGCCTCAGCATCTCGACTCCCAAGGTGCCTTCGATAGACCTTTCATAAAATGACGTGTCCGACATCGGTTCATCGATCGTGAGAAGAGTCTCGTCGAGTTCCGCGCTCGAGTAGAAGCGCCGAGACGCAAGGTGACGGCGGCGGTCGATTGCCCGATGGTAGGTCACCTGCACAATCCACGAGCGCGCCGAGCCTCGCCCCGCATCGAAAAGAGCACACTTGCTGAAGATGAACAGGAAGACTTCCTGCAACAGATCGTCGGCCTCCGCCCAGTCGCGCAGGATGCGGTAGGCTACAGCACGCACCATTCTCGCGTAGCGCCGGAAGAGATGCGCAAGGGCGTTGTGATTGCTCTGGCGAAGTTGGGCCAGAAGGTGTTCATCCGAGACCTCGACAGTGTGCGGCAGTCCGGTCGGCTCTGCTGAGACCGAGTCCCGAGAGGACTCGAGCGCCTGGAGGCGGCCCTCAGTGGGGCTGGCCAGAGGGTCGGCGAAGTAGGTTGCTTCGGAAGTCATGTGTCCTCAGACATCAGCCGATACGGCAATCAATGAATGACTCCGGAAGATGGCTGAATGCCTAGCCCCGGAATGCCCCGGTTCCCAAAGCGCCAGCAGCGAAACGCAGAAATGCCCAAACATAGTTGGCAAGCATGAGTATACACAACTATAGTTGCTATATCAATTGCCGATGGCTGGCCACGATGGCAGGATGGCCAAACGAGTAGGAGCTGACATCGCGCGCAAGTTTGGCACTCCTAAAGAGATTTTTGGGTCGGCAATTACAGAACTTCGAGTTAAGGTCGGCAAGTCCCAGGCTTCGGTCGCGTCCGCCGTTGGTTGCGAAGAGTTTTATCTCCGGAACATTGAGCAGGGGAAAGAAAACTTGTCGTTCGATTTAATGTTCGCAATTGTCGACTATTTCAGAATGTTGCCCTTAAGCAAATTCTGGCTCTTTGCTGAACGCCTTGCCGGATCCAAGGGTGATCTCACTTCGAACCATCCGTTGCAATAAGCAGCAATTATAGTTGCTATTACCCGCACCTGATATGCCGCCACGATTGAGTTGTGGCAAAGCCATTTGGCGCAGACATCAAGCGAAAGTCCCGAACGCCAAGTGAGGTTTTCGGGCGAGCACTCACGGATCTGCGAACCAAAAGAAATATTTCGCAAGCTGCTTTGGCTGCCGCCTTGGGCTATAGCACTTATTACTTCGGCAAGATTGAGCGCGGCAGGACAAACATTAGCTGCGATGTGATGGCGGCGGTGAGTGCTTTTTTTGATATGACCATCGGACAATTCTGGACATACGCCGAAAAGCTCGCGAACGAGCAGAGAGTCAAGAAGTAAGTGTTTGATTCTAAAGCCGCTTTTGCGTTAACTGAGATCGAGGATTACACAACGCTGAGACAAAGCGCGGGCCAACAGCTTCACTCCGCCCTTTTCCCTGACCGGCTTTTTCATTTCCGCAGTTTGCCACTGTTCCCGACGAGGGACACCCACCCCGTCTCTCAGCGCGCCCCCCTTCCGACACTCCCGTTCGCGCACGGCTTGTCACATTGAACTCGCTGTGCAATGAACTTCAGATTTTCCGGTTCAACGGGATTCGGCCTCTACCGGTTCTAGGATTTGTCGCAAGGAGCAGGCAGGCTCGAATCTATCTCTTTGAAAACATGCGTGCTCCAGTGTTTCCAATCGACTCTTAAGCCCGCGACCAGGGCTCAACATTCGCTGAATTCGCCATCCCCCTTGACGGTTACCTCATCAGGTGGTTTCAGATAAGAACATGAAGAAGATCAAGCCTCCCACTTCTTGGCTAACGAAGAAGGCCCGGCGCGGATTCAGAGGCTACCCGATCGCGACCGTCGCCTTTTACGGACCCAGGGCGGATCTTGCCACGAAGATCGTTGTCTCCATCGTGCCTGATGAACGCAGTCAACCCGATCTGCTCGAGCGTTGGTTCTCGGAAGGAACAGACATCCGCAGTGACGCCGTCGCCGGCGAGAAAATCTCGGACTTTCTCCGTCAACATCACATACGCTCCGTCATATTTGCAGACCGCATTATCGGGTGCCCGCATGAAGAAGGCATCGATTACCCAGAGGGCAAGTCCTGCCCACAGTGCCCCTATTGGGCTGGACGCAACCGCTTCACCCACGAACGCATTCACTAGTCCGCAACCTCACGTCGACTTGACGCGGTCATAAAAGTCAGGGCCGAGGAGGCCGTTCTAGCCTGAGCTGGGGCGCACGACCTAGCTTTCTTCTCGGTTCACGCCAAATCCCTGGGTCACCCGTCGAGTTTGCTCTAAGCTCTCTCTACGGCAGGTCAGACACCCTACACGGCAAAATCACACGAGGAATAGCGGTAAGTGTTGAGCTGGCTTACCTTGAGGCGAGATCATCGCCGGGCAACTCGCAGCATTTCTGGGCTTATCGAGTGATCCTCGAGAATCAGGGACGGGAAACCGTGCATCTGCTGAGCCGGCACTGGATGATTACGAATGCGCGTGGCGAATTGACCGGGGTTAAGGGGCCGTGTGTTGTTGGAGAACAACCGGTCCTCAAGCCGGGCGAGAGCTATGAATATACCGGTGGCGCGCCCCTCAACACCCGCCGGGGTTGATGGGCGGGTCCTACCATATGGAGAGTGAGAGCGGAGAGCGGTTTGATATCGAGATACCGACGGTCTCGCTGGGTCGTCCGAACCATGGTGCATTGCTGAATTAAGGACCAGAGATAAAGGGTTAAGGATCAGGGACGAGGGTTCGCGCTTTGCGCGATCTTGGCTTGGGCGCAGCGAGCCCGTTTTCCCGCTTGGTTGCCGCATGCCCTCCCTCTGCCGTCATTCGGCATGACAAATGTCACTGAGTTTTCCTTACTCTCCACACTTCAATCACTGTCGGTTCGCTCTCATACTCGATCTTGTTATTCGCAAAGCCTCACCAAGGAGCGAGCCATGAGCGCAGTTCTTGAGCTTCCAGATGCATTTGCAGCGAATGTCCCCTGCCCGTCCGTTGAAGCTGTCGCCACACTCAACCTCGTCACCAAGCGATTTCCCAGCGGTGTCATCGCTCTCGACGATGTCAGCCTGACACTCCGTCGCGGCGAAGTGGTTGCTCTACTTGGCCCCAACGGAGCCGGAAAGTCCACAGCAGTCAAGCTTCTCATGGGCCTCAGTTCGCCGACCTCCGGCACCGTCAATATCTTTGGCGCCGACCCGCGCAATTGTTCAGCGCGCCTGCGAACGGGAGTGATGCTTCAGGTGGGCAGGGCGCCCGAAATGCTTCGTGTGCACGAGCACATCGAGCTTTTTCGGGGTTACTACCCCAGCCCAATGGCATACGCCGACATCATCCAGGTCGCCGGTCTCGATGGCATCGAATCGCGCTTGTTTGGCCAGCTTTCCGGTGGGCAGAAACAACGTGTTCTGTTTGCACTCGCACTGGCCGGCGACCCGGACCTGATCTTCCTCGACGAGCCAACCGTCGGTCTCGACATCAAGTCCCGCCGCAGTATGTGGGCGCAGATTGAGCTGCTTGCAGCTCGAGGGAAGACAGTGCTCCTCACCACGCACTACCTCGAAGAGGCCGATTCTCTCGCGCAACGCATCGTGGTCATCGACAAGGGCCGCATCGTTTGCGAGGGGACCCCCGCCGAGGTCAAGTCGCTCGGCTCCTCTGTTCCGGGCGCAATGAATAGCCGCAGCGTCAAAATCATCCGCTGCGTCACCGCGATTCCCGCGCACATTCTGCTGAGCATCCCTGGCGTCACGAGCGCGACGATCAACGGTCAATTCACTACAATCCTCGCGAGCCAAGCCGAGTCAACACTCCGCGAGCTTCTCGCTCTCGATCCGTCGCTGCACTCGATCGATGTGCAGAGCCCCAAACTCGAAGACGCTTTCCTCGCCCTGACCGGAGACCACGAATAAGCCCGCGCACTCCATGTCGTTGAGCAGAATTCGTCGGGAATCAGTGCATGCCTTCCCGGCCACCACCCCGAAAAGGAGCGATCATGTCCACCGCGACGTTTGAATTTCCCCGCACCAACTACTTCACTCGCAATCTAACAATCTTCTTGCGCGAAGCCCGTTACGAATTCATTAGGCTCCTGCGCACGCGCAGCTTCTCTTTCTCCGTCGCCGGATTCCCGGTCGCGTTTTATCTCTTTTTTGGAATCATCATGAATCGTGGACAGCAGATCGGCGCCATCTCGGTCGCAAAATACGTCCTCGCCAGCTATACGGTATTCGGCATGGTGGGCGCGGCGTTGTTCGGCGTCGGCGTGGGGCTTGCCGCCGATCTTGCCGCAGGATGGCTCGATCTCAAGCGCGCGAGTCCCATGCCCCCGCTCGCCTACGTTCTCGCCAAGTGCTGCTCCGCCGTGTTCTTTGGTATCCTCATCGTCAGCCTGCTCGCCTTGATCGGCATCACCCTGGGCCACGTCTCCGTAACCTTCGTCGAATGCGCCCGAATGTTCGCCCTCACTGTCGTTGGCGTCATTCCTTTCGTTTGCATGGGCCTGGCGCTCGCCCTTTTAGTTCCTTTCGGTTCTGCACCCGGCATCACAAACATGATTTACCTGCCCATGAGTTTCTGCGGCGGACTCTGGGTCCCGCTCATGTTCCTGCCGCACTTCATGCAAACAATCGCCGTGCTCATGCCCACCTATCACCTAGGACAACTGATGCTCGGTGCCTTCGGATACGCCAGTAGGGGTACCACTCTGAGTCACTGGTGTGGGCTGCTCGGCTTTACACTACTGATGCTGGGCATCGCTGCCGTTGCCTTGCGTCGCCTTGAGCAAAACTCCTAGCAGCTTGGCGTACACTTCGAGGAATGATGCCATGCCCACCCCCGGCCCCAACTCGCTGCACCGCCAGAACAGATGGGCCTGGATGTGGCTTGCCTACACCGGTTTCCTCTTCATCCAGCCGCTGATTGAGCCGAGCCGCAATCTCTGGCTCGGCACCATCGCCTGCCTCATCGCCTTCTTCAGCATCTTCTGGACATTCTTTTTCGGCGCAGACCAGGCCCAGTACGCACGCTTATGGATGATCGGCGCCACCTTCATCCTGGGACTCGCAGTGTTCCCCTGGAACCGCGGCGCTTCGACATTCTTCATCTACGCCGCGGCGTTCCTTCCCTTCATCATGGAGTCCTCCCGGCGCGTTGTCGCTTTCATCCTCCTTGAGTGTGTAGCCATTCTTGCCGAGGGCGCGCTCTTCACCCTCGCCACGCCTTATGGCCCCTTTAATGTCGGCTGGCCCAACACCTTCATCGCCATCTTCCTCGTGATCGTAATCGGCGGGGGCAACATCTACTTCGCCGAGCAGAGGCGAGCAGAATGTAAGCTCCGTGCCGCTCTTGAAGAGAACGTCACCCTCGCCGCCGTAGCGGAACGCGAACGCATCGCCCGCGACCTGCACGATGTCCTCGGCCATACACTCTCCGTCATTGTCCTTAAGGCTGAACTCGCAGGCCGCCTTGTCTTGCTCGATCCCGGCCGCGCCGCCGCGGAAATGGCAGACGTTGAAAGAACCTCCCGTGACGCCCTAGCTGAAATCCGTGAAGCCATCGGCGGCTACCGCTCCCGCGGCCTGGCCGCCGAAATCGACGCTGCCCGGCGCACCCTCGATGCCGCTGGCGTCAAGCTCCTCGCCGACGACAAACCGGACCGTGAGTCCTTCAACCCCCAGGAGGAGACGGCCCTGACTCTCGCTCTGCGCGAAGCCGTCACCAATATCGTTCGCCACGCCCGCGCCACCACCTGCCGACTCCGCTTCGTCTCCGATGCCGGCCATCGCCGCCTGGTCGTCGAAGACGACGGGCAGCACGAAGTGGTGCGCGAAGGCAACGGCCTGCGCGGCATGCGCGAACGCGTCGAGTCCATCGGTGGCCATTTCTCCCTCGAATGCGGCATCGCCCACAATCACGGCACCCGCCTCACCATCGAACTCCCGCACCGCGAGGCCGCCGCATCGTGACCACCGCCGCATCGCGCTTCTCCGCCCCCATCCGCGTCCTCCTCGCGGAAGATCAAACCATGCTCCGCGGCGCGCTCGCCGCACTCCTCGATCTGGAGCCCGACATTACTGTCATCGCCCAGGCCGCCAACGGCCGCGAGGCCCTCAAGCTCGCCCGCCTGCACACGCCCGACGTCGTCGTCACCGACATCGAAATGCCCGATCGCAACGGCCTTGAGCTCGCTGACGACCTGAAGCATGCTGTCCCCAGCCCGCGTGTCATCATCCTGACTACCTTTGCGCGTCCCGGGTATCTGCGCCGAGCCCTCGAAGCCGGCGCACGCGGGTACCTTCTCAAAGACCGGCCTGCCAGCGAACTCGCTGAGGCCGTGCGCCGCGTCCATGCCGGCCTTCGCGCCATCGATCCCGATCTTGCCGCCGAAGCCTGGAGCGGCGACGAAGACCCTCTCTCCGACCGCCACCGCCAGATCCTGCACCGGGCTGGCGACGGCCGCTCCACTGCGGAAATCGCCGCCGAACTCCACCTCTCGGAAGGCACTGTGCGCAACTACCTTTCTGAAGCCATCGCCAAGCTTGGCGCGGCCAATCGAATTGACGCCGCCAGAATCGCTCGGGCGCGCGGATGGCTGTAGTTGCTGGCCCGTTCGAAGCAAATCACCTGCGGTTTCATCTGGACGAAAAACCGCCGAAATCACCCTTTGAAGCAACAGGCGACGCGTAATGTTGTCGAAAGGGCAATTTCCCGCTTGGCCGCTACACGCCTGAACTCGTTTGAGGGCCCCGATCGCCGCCACCCAAACGGAGGAGAGTGGCCTCAACGTGGGCCACGATCGTCGACCGTGACGGGGTGGTTTGCGCGTGGCTAGGAGAGCTCCGGATTGAGGTCTAGCGTAGCTACCAAAACGGTAGGTTGACAAGTAGCCTTGCGCCGAGCGGAAGAAAGTTGCGGTCGACGTCGAATCAAATGAGGTGGCCTCAATCGAGTTTGACACGATTAAGAACGCGGAGTTGGCACCGGTCGACCGCACCCTGAACACCTCTGGTCGCGATATGAGGCTTGGATGAGTCAGGTCAAGTCGCGACTCTCTGAGTGTTGAAGGCCTGTTGATCATCTGAAAATGAGGCCGGGAAAATCGTTACTCCTGGTTCAACGCCAACCAGGAAGCCGCACCATTTTTGGTAAGTGAAGGGGCCGCAATCGGACCAGAACTCGATATTCTCGCCGGTATTTGGTCTGGATGAGTGCCTCGGCCTAAAGTGACTCCCGCGCAGGGCACCCCCGCTCCGCTCAAATGGAACACGCTTTATTCATAGCGGAGAGCTTCGGCGGGTGCGACGGCGATGGCGTGGCGAGCGGGCAACAGGCAGGCGAGGAGTGAGCTGAGAGCGAGCAGAGCGGCGGCCGCGAACAGACTGCCTGCGGCAAAGGCGCTTTGCATCCAGTGGGCGAGGATGGCGCCGAGAAAGCTGTCAAAAGCAAGACCGATGAAAATGCCCGCGGCTGCGCTGACTAGCGCGATGCGCGCGGCGACCCACAGCACGTGCGCGCGCGGCGCGCCGAGCGCCAGACGGACGCCGAACTCCGTAGTGCGTTGCGCGACGCTATAAGCGACAACGCTGAAGATGCCGACCAGCGCGAGCGCGAGCGCCATCGCCGAGAAGACGCCAAACAGTATGGAGAAGAGCCGCTGGCGGCTGTATTGTGCGTCGCGTTCGATGTCTTCATCGAGTGGTGAGGCGCCGTTGGAGATCTCCTGGTCGGAAGCGACGGATGCGATAGCAGCGCGGATGGAGTGCAGGTAGGTGAGCGGTTCGCCCTGCGTGCGGACGAGGAACTGCACGTAGGGCAGCATAAATGCGGAGTACGGAAGGTAGATCGCGGGGACAACAGGGCGATCGACGCCGTCGTCGCGCGCATCGCCGACGACGCCGATGACCTGCCGCCAGGCGGTGCTCTGCGCAGAGGCAGCCGCGAATCGATTCTGAGTTGTCAGACTGGGAATCCGTAGCTGCCGGCCGAGGGCATTGGACGAGGAGAGGTAACGAGTCTCGAACGCGCGATTGACCACCGCAATAAAGTCTCCGCGAGCGTTTTCATCCGCATTCCAGACGCGCCCCTGAAGCAGAGGAATGCGAAGCGCAGCGAAATATTGCGGGCCGACCAGCATCACACGGGCCTGCGGCTCCTCGCGGTCTGCAGTTCCGCCGATATCGAATGATCTCTCCGCGCCCGCATAGGGCGGCGTGGCGTCGGTACCGACGGCGGCCGTGGTGACACCCGGAACGGATGCGATCTTCTCCCGGATCTGCTCGATGTAAGTGCTTCGCCCATCGTGCGACTGAATGCGGCCCCACGCGCCTGGGTCATGGACGTGCAGCATGATGCCGAGCCCCATCACATGTGCGGGATCGTAGCCAAGCGGCATCCGCATAAGCTCAAGAAAGCTGCGGATGGCGGTGCCCGCAGTGGCCATGAGCAGGAGCGTCAGCGCGACTTGCGCTGCGATGAGAACGCTCCATCGATGCTTTGCCGGAGCAGCGACAACACCAATTTGCCTGCCGGGAAGCATACGCGCGGAATCGCGGCGCGACAGGCGCAATGCGGGAACAAGACCGAAGAGGGTGCCGCAGACCAGCGCAAGCGCGATAGAGAACGCGAGGATGGGAACGTTGACACGGATCACGGATTCGGCTGGAAACGAATCTGGAGAAAGCGACAACGGCAGTCTTGCAAGCCAGTAAGACGCAGCAACGCCAAGGACGGCGCCGGTCGAGGAGAGGACGACGGATTCAACGAGCAGCTGGCGGACGATGCGCCAGCGGCTGGCACCGATCGCACTGCGGATGGCCAGCTCATGCTGGCGGGTGCGGCCACGGGCCAGCAGAAGGATGGAGCAGTTCGCGCAGCCGATGATGAGCAAGAGCACAACGCCTGCCAGAAGAAGCGTCAAGGTGCGCCCGGTTTCCTGTTGGAAGGGCGCGATGATGGGCTGCAGCGCAAGATGCCAGTTATCGGGAAATCGCTCGGGATGCTCCTTCGCAAATTGGCGAACGATGGGCTCGAGCGCGGCGTTAGCGGCGGCGCGAGTAACGTGGGACCGGAGCTTGACCCAGGGTATGTAGGCCGTGTAAGGAACGTTGGCAACACCCCGCATGAGACTGTCCGGCAGGTAGATATCGCCGACGCCGGTGGTGTCATTGAATGCAAAGCTGCGGGGCATGACCCCGATGATGGTGTAGTACGCGTGGTCGATTTCCAGTGGTTGCCCGATGACGCGGGGATCGCCGCCGAAGTGGCGCTGCCAGAATCGGTAATTGAGAACAACGACGGCGTGGCCACCATTCTCCGCGTCGGATGGCTCGAGGTTGCGACCGAGAAGCGGGCGCACATCAAAGAAACTCCCGGCATTCTCTGTGAGGTAGACGCCATAGACGGCCTCCGGCAGTCCGCCGCCGGTGATCTCCATGTGCGAATTATTGAAGCCGAGCAACGAATCCACCGGGGCGGCATGGCGCATCTCATCAAATTGTGCTTTGTTCAGCGGAAACCATTGAGGCTCGTCAGGATGCTGCTCGTTGATAATTACGGGGTTCATGATGCGGGCGGCACCTGCGTAGGGGAACGGGTGCAGGAGGACGGCGTAGATGAGCGAGAACATCGCGGTGGTGGCGCCGATGCCGAGCGCGAGCGAGAGCACTGCGATGGCGGCGAAGCCAGGGTTGCGGCGCAGCGCGCGGAGGCCAAAGCGGAGGTCTCCGCTTAACTCATCGAAGACGCGGAGGCCGACGGCGTCTCGGTAAGTTTCGTTTTGGGCAGCGGGCTGGCCGAAGTCGATGCGGGCTTTGCGCCGTGCTTCATCTTCGGGGAGGCCCCGGCGGATTAGATCCTCCTGGTAGGCGTCGAGGGTAGAACGAAACTCTTCTTCGACGTCGCTGTGGGTGCGTGGCGCGAGAGAGTGCCAGAGCTTGTGAATTGCGGCGAGGAGACTCATATCTCGTCCGCCTTCTTGTCGAGAATGCCGGCGACGACAGCAGCCATTTCGATCCATTTGGCGGTCCCGGCCTTGAGCTGACGCGTACCGGCAGCAGTGAGCGAGTAAAAGCGGGCCCGGCGATTGTTCTCCGACTCACCCCACTGGCCTTTGATCCAGCCCCGGCGCTCAAGACGATAGATGGCGGTGTAGAAGGAACCCTGCAGGATTTCGAGACGCTCGCCGGAGATCTGCTGGATGCGCAGCAGGATGCCGTAACCATGTAGCAGGCCGAGCGAGACCGCCTTGAGGATAAGCATCTCGAGTGTGCCCTGCGGGAGTTCAACCGGCTTCGTCAAAGGCTCTCCCCTATCTGGGAAAGGAGAGTACACGCTCTCTCCTCTCCCGTCAAGGAGACTGCAACCAGGGCGATTGCGTCTTTGGCATGTTCAGTTGATTCGCCCTCGGGGCCTGCGATTCCTTCATGCCAATTGTTGATAAATCGCCACAACGCACTCACCGAGCGCTCACGGTTCCGAATGTGGGGT
>Ga0210394_10004401_pt1 | contig 16503 bp, 19 predicted proteins | sample IncBWC12MmetaG_FD_160121 | JGI IMG/M metagenome (GOLD analysis project Ga0210394, IMG submission 160121) | Forest soil microbial communities from Barre Woods Harvard Forest LTER site, Petersham, Massachusetts, United States - Inc-BW-C-12-M | ecosystem: Environmental > Terrestrial > Soil >... | reverse complement strand
TTGCCGCTGGAACATACGAGGCTTTCTCAATGAACCCAAATGTAGTGACCGCCGTTGCGTAATCTTGTACTCCAATGGTTGCCAGAAAGGAAACGTTCGCTCGATTCCAGTTCCAACAAAACGGCGGTGACAGAATAGTCTGTTGGATAATGTTCGCAGATGTGATAGCAGGTTCGTTGCCCGCGCCGATATTTAGGCTTAGGAAATCAACATGTGATTGGCTAAAATTTATACTGTTTTGCAGAGTAATCGTTGAAGCGATGATACACCTCTAAGGTCTTAAGGAAGAAAACATGTCGCAGCAGTCTCGTTCGCCAACTGCGATGGTTCCATCTGACTGAAGCCTGTCTTGAAGTTTTGGGTCTATTCTAACAACCGGATGCGTGCAACCAAGAAGACCATTAATATCTTTGGCCGCGAACTTGCAATGCCAACACTCGCGTGGCGGAACATTTTCTTCATCCGTAACAAAGCCCGAAGTTGGCGTGCCGTCTTTAAGCGGAGCCGGAGAGCCTTCGCGTTTGTTTGTTAGGGGAATCACTCCTGCCGAAGTGAACATTAGAACGCCACTAGGATAGACTAATCCTTCATACCCGACTTGGCCTTCGGATTTAGAGTTGAATGTGTTGTGTAAAAATGATACGGTTGAGCCGTGGCCAACGATTAGAATAGGTTTGTTCAACTTCTGAACAATTGCAGCCACATCATCAAAGAATTTAGCCTGTCGATTGTCAAACTGGTTGAGTGATTCGCCGCCAGGAATCTTGAGTGAGCGGTTCTTGATGTACTTGTCTAGGGGATAGTCGGCTTTGGATTTGCCTGTAAAATCTCCAACATTCAGGGGCCGCAAGCGCTTGTCTACGTGGCTTTCGCGAATGTCTAGAATACTTTGCAAAATTTCGCGAGTTTCTTTTGAGCGGTCTAGATCATCCGAGATAATTAGCGGGAACTTTATGCCGGTACCTTGCAGGAACAATGCTGATTGGCGGATTCCGTCGCGGCCTTCGGGCGTTAGCTGTGCGTCTGGACCGTTCGACCAGCTACGATAGGTATTGGCTTGGTTTCCGCCAGTTTTTCCGTGGCGAACTAAAAACATAATTGGGTTTATGATGGCCGACCCCCGATAACGGAGTGTTTGTAGATTTTTGAAATGTGGGACAAGAAATAATCTTTGGACCAAATACGCTTCATAAAATTGCACGTATTGCAGCACGGGGCCACATTATCTGTGCGGTATCCTATTTCGTTATTGATCCGGTCTACTCCATTGTAGGTAAAAGAACCATTTGATTGGCGGGAATATTCTGTTGATGGCGGGATACCGCAGTAGACGCAACAGCGAGTGACGATATTGAAAAACTGTTCATCCGATAAATCCCACTCTAAACCACGTTTGGTTGCTTCTCGTTTATAGCGTCCGATTACTCTATTTTTAGCAGCTACTCCGAGACCCGCAGTTCGCTGTTCTTTTTGTAAGCATCCGCAACTTCTAGTATTACCAAGAAGATGTGGAAGTGCGACGGTTGTTATATTTCCGCAATCGCACTTACAAAGATACATCTGTCCTTTAGTCTTGCTGTAGCCCAGAAAAGCGGTCGCCAATAATCGGCCATTTCTGTAGCCTGACCAATCCTTTTCGGGGAACTTCTCGCACTTACAACTTTTGACGCAGACATTTCCTTTTCGAATGTTTCCTGGTCGCGCAGTTGTTTCTTCGCCGCAATTTTTACATTTTACAATCCATGTAGTTAGAAATCCTGTCGGAGTCTTAAAGGGAATTCCTTTTTTGACAACAACGAGATTATCCTTTATAGGATAGTTTTGAAAATTAGGTGTTAAACGCATGACTAGAAGATCATCCAAGGGAGCTGGAAAGGCCAAGCGGGGCCAGGGTATAGACCCCCGACGGTAGGTTCTATGACACCTCGGGACGGGTAGAAACCGGAATTATCGCGCTCGCGATCACCCTGCATCTTGGCATTCATCAGACTTTCTTTCCACATTCTGTACTGATCCTGAAATTTTCCCCGAACACCTTTGTCTGTTGAGTGGCTGTACGCCAAAGCTACGAATCCATCCTTGAAATACTTGATGAAATCGTCAGGTATGGGTTCTAGCGTTTGGTTGAACGATGTGAATAGCCCGTTAGAGAACGCGAATGGTCTGTACTGAGCGAATAAATTAAATTGGTAGACAACTCCTACTTGCGGCGGAATAGGATAGCAGCGAATGCCTTGGCCTTTGGGGTTGATCGCCGTCCAAATGACTGTTCCGTCTGTTACGGTTGTAGCGACCGTGTTGGGACTGTTCTGTGTGGGATATGCCAATGTTATGGGCCACGAAGGTTGGCTGCCCCCAGTAATTCCGTACCCTGTAACCGACCAAAAGTTACCATTAGGGTCCTGAATTTGAAGGATAGGATTTGCCGGAGTAACAGTTACGCCAATCGGACTCAGAATTTGTACATTCGCGCCGGGCCACACGGAGTACTGAAGCTGATCATTTGGCAGCCACGAGACTTGGCCAGGGATTCCATACTGTGCCGAAGTCATCATCAAGTCTTTGACAACTTCGATAGGCCAGATAGGTTTGGGCAGGGCCGTATTGTTTATATCTATTAATGCACCGTTCTCTAGCCAGCCAAGATTGACAACATTTAGAGCGTAGTCTTGCTGCCACGAATTCGTATACACCAGAGGCAATTTGAACCTATTCCACTTCCAGTTGAAAACTTGTGCAATAATTTCAGTCATCGTATCATTACAGATACTCAGCACTGGGCCTAGCGTAGCCCCGCCAGCAGGAACTTGCAGAAAGGGCGCAATTTCAGGAAATGACCGCCCATGAGCAACAATATCTGAAATTTTAACTGTACTATTAGGCAACCTTTTGACCCCTAAACCGCATCTAAATATATACAAACGGAGTTTTAACTGATGGAAATGTTTACCTGCACCAAATGTAAAATTGAGCAACCAATTACTGAATTCTATAAAGACCCATTAACCAAAAGGGGGCATTCGTCCCATTGTGCTACGTGCCACCGAGCGAGAGTTAAAAAATGGGCCAAAGACAACCCGAAAAGACATAATGCTAACGGCCAAAACTGGAAGAAAAACAATCCCAGAAAGATAAAAAATTCTCAATTGGTATATCATTTTGGGATAACTCTCGAAGAGTTCGAAAGACTCAAAACAATACAGGATAACAAATGTGCTATTTGTGGGTTTGAACCACATCTAAAAGCATTGGCCGTAGACCACGATCATTCTCACCATGAAAACCCAAAAAGAGGGTGCCGAGAATGTGTTCGAGGACTCCTATGCAATGATTGTAATAGGATAGTACTTTGGGTTTTAGAAGCGAATCCCAAACTTCAAAGTGATTTTATAATAGCCTACCTAAAACAAAGACCCTTCGCTAGCCGCCCGAATAAAATTATCCAGTGCGGTCTCGAAGCCCCAACCCCCATTTCTCCAAAGAGTCATAGTGGGGTACCACAGGCAACTATTCCCGTCCATCCCGAACTTCCAATCAACGGCACCGCTCAAGAGAACATGAACCTTTTTACCCATGCTAGCGGCTAGATGCGGTACCGCCGTATCAACGCTAACAATCACATCTAGACTATCTATCAAAACCGCAGTATTTAGCCACGATTTGAGCGGCATCCGTTCAACCCCGTCCAACGGGGCATCGGGAACTTGAAGACTGACCCAATGAACATCTATGCTAGAAACTAGTTTCTGCGCCTGCTCTCTTCCTAGTTCTCGGTACACAGAAGCCTGACAGATAGGCGTTTCCATGGCTCTTGCCGCCCATACTATGCCAACTTTCGGTCGCGTGTCGCCGTTCGCTGACACTTCCAAATGTCGCCGTTCGCTGACTTTCCAAACTGGCGGATTCGGAATCTCACTAGGAATGGTTTGGAATATGGCTGGCAGATCAAAGAACCCCGCGCTAGGAGTGTTAGGTTTTGCTTCGGTTAGCGGTTTTATTTCGGGGCACCAAGATTGCTGACACATCAAATCCACGAAACCCGACTGAAAGAAATACGGCGGCAGAAAGACAGTAACGTGTTCCGCAATCTCGGTACATTTTGATAAGTACCTAGAATTTTGGATTAAATCGCCGTATCCGCCTTCGGATAGGACTTGTAATTCCTTCGTTGGTCGCCCATCCCATGTCGGAAGATACGCGGCGTAGCACATACGCTTCTTCAAGGATAGGGTAATTTCCCAAGCCTTCAGCCAGGATTCCGCAGTCTGTCTGAATAAAAGAGCACCTTGGTACCCAATATCCACTTCATACCCCGGCTCATGCGGGAACCTATAGGACTGTTCGTAATATTGAAGGGCTTCCTTGATGCGTCCGAAATGATGAAGGGCTACCGCAACCAAGGCACAACTCTGTGCTGTCTTAGAGAACTTGAAGGCTTCCTGAGCGGCCTCTAGCATCTTCTGGTCGCCCAGGGCCTCATACAGTACCGCCCTAGCGCACAGATACGTAGCTCGCTCATGCCCTGAGAGCTTGGTTTTTAATTTTGTATCTAAATCAGCAATGAGTTTATGGGCCTGTTCGGGGCTTGAAACCAGCGTGTCTGATTTGTTGGGTTCGTATCTGCGGGTGCTTCTATATGCTAGTTGCAAAAATAAATCCTTGACAGCCGATAGCGGCTATGTTACGTTGAGCATGGCAAACCTGCCAAGGAGGAAGATATGAACGTCGCGTTGCTTCGGAAGATTCAGAAGTTGTTCCGCGAAAAACCGTCCAAAGCACTAATGGATTCGTATGTTGAATTGAAAGACCAGTATAAAGACAAATTTGAGCCAGGAGAAGAAATTAACTTTTGCAAGACTCATCTCTGTGTCGCGGGGTCAGCACTTGTTTTGTCTGGTAAGGCGAAACTTCAATGGACTGAGTATGATGTGCAGTTTATGAGCGCAAAAACGGGAAATCGAATCTGTGGCTATTTTGACGCCGCTCAAAAAGTTCTCGGGATTGGCGTGAACCAAGCTCGCCATTTGTTTTATGAAGATGAATGGCCCGAGCAATTCCAAAGTGGCAAGAACACAACAGGTTCGCGGCATCTCGCCAAAATGATGGTCGCTAGAATCGAGCACTTCATCAAAACTAAGGGTCGCGAATAGAAACTAAACCTTAATCCCGTTAATGAAGCTGTTGGCCGCCGATACGTCTATCCATTGGCCGTTGCGCCAGTAGCCTTGGCCTTGCTTCGTAGGTTCTGGCGTGACCGCAGAAGTAGGATCGGGACTAGGTGTCTTCGTACCATCTAGTTTGTTGATAAGCTCGGTGTAGGCCGCTGGATCGAGGTCTCTGAAAGTATTAATCTCGCGGCTGTTCATTTCTGCATAACTAAGTTTACGTAGTTCATCAAGTGAACGGACGGGCTGTTCGGTTTTGCTGTACACTAGGCTACCTCAACTTTTTCGAAGAGGAAGGTGCTAGATGCCGACATACTGTTGTCCGTAGGCCATTGCATGGCCTCGGCCCAGCCAGGTGTTGCAGGAATAGGCACAATTTTGCCGCCTTCGATGTTCCATTTGTTCGCCGGGTGCCATTCCTTGCCGCACCGCTGGCACAATACGAAGTGCGAACCCGCAGGCAATTTGTGCTTTACGACGGAGTACATAGAGTCATCACCTTGGCCGCGCATAACAGCATCGGCCCCGCGACCGCCCTTACGGTGATTGCAATTGGCCTCTCGCGACGCGCGCTGCGCCAAGAACTGAAGCGTAGCTTCGTTTTTCCTTCTAAAATCTTCGATTTTGGCTGCGTATTCGGCCTGTATTTTTGTCCATGTATCTTTCTTGATAGCCATATCCAACTTGCGGTATTCGATTTCTTGTTTCTTTTGTTCTAGGTCAAGCGCAGCCAGTTCGTCTAGTAATTGAGCATTGGTTTTGCTCTCTAGTTCCGCTACGTACTCGGCGGGCTTCTTGAATTTATTTGTGCTATTTATGCTGCTTGTTACGTTGTTTGTATCGTCTGACATTTGATTCTCCTGTAGGGTAATGCCCTAATAGTTTGTACTGTCTATACTTCTAGTTGTTCAACTTATGAACGAGGTGTATTACGAATGTGCTTTAAATATTCTCTATAGCGGCGAGAAACAGGCCCAGTTTGGGGTTCGCCGAACGCTTGGTGGGCCTCAACTTCAGTTAGAATTCTATTTTCAATTAGCTTCAATAGGATCGTGCGCCAGCCTCTACGCTTCGGTCCTAGAGGCACGTTGTATCTATCGAAGTAGAGTTCCTCGTATTCCTGCATAAAAGGAGCCTGAACGAAGCCTACGTACTTGGTTTTATCATTAACGGAAACGTACAACCCGAGAGTCTTGGCCATGCCGCCTTTGTCAGAGTACCAACAGTTCAGACCGGCGGCCCTCAGCTTGGTTATAAATTCGTTCATGTGTAAAATGCGGCCAGTTCGCTGTTGTTTCAATTCTTCTTGGTTGGGCCAGTGATATTCCTGACGGTTGGCTACGTTCTGCTCGAATAGCCTAAGATATTCTTCCTTGGATTGGTTGCTAGATACCGCCAGTTCTGATTCTTCCTCGACGCGCTTCAAAGTTGCGGCCAAGTTAGATTCTATGTCTAGATTGGCGTGGTACTTCCCGCCGTACTGCCCGTCGTCGTACTTGAATTCGTCGTCGTAACTTTTGTAGGAGGGCTTAGAAATACTGCTTGACATTAGGACTCCATTGTGGTATAATACTCTACTATTGAGGCTTACGATGGCTAAGAAACGCGGTAAATGCAAAGATATGAGTGGTGAGCGCCACAACCGCTTACTTATTTTATGGCGGTGGTATGATCCTACTAGCAAACGAGCTAGATGGTTGTGTCTGTGTGATTGTGATAACTATATTGTTGCGACAGGCAAAGATGTTCGCCAAAGAAAAGTTCAGAGTTGTGGTTGTCTGCGAAGTGAAATGTCTGCCGAAAGAGCTAAAAAGAACTCGGTTCTGAATACATTACCAGCAGGAGAAATGGCTTTCAACCAACTTTTCACAAACTATAAATTTCATGCTGGCAAAAGAGACCTACCATTTGTGCTGTCGCGAGAGGAATTCAAAATTCTTACGAAAGGGGACTGTTTTTATTGTGGGGCGGCCCCATCTCAATGGTATCATCGCGGCCACAAAAGCGGTTCGTACATTTACAATGGTATAGACAGGTTAATAAATTCCGAAGGATATTATCTAAATAACTGCGTTCCTTGTTGCGGTGTTTGTAATGATATGAAAAGAACACGTTCGGAATCGGGCTTCATAAAAGCATGTCAAGCTGTCGTAGAACATCAGAAGAGGAGAGCCGAAGAATTGTTCCGACTCTCCCTCCCTAAAATTGCTACTGCTTAACTGACTGCGCTTGTTGCCAGAAGTGTTACCGCGTACGCGGGTTAGATCATTTCTGTCTAACTCTTACAGTTACGTTTCCTGTAAGCTCGGACTATCGCATCACCCCCGAAGGGTGCCCTCTCGCTTAGTCTCTCAGGCTACGATTTCTCGCTTGCCCCTTGTCGGCATTGCAGCTTCCAAGTCAATTAGAGTGGGTTGTCATTTCCGCATTTCGGCGGAACGAGACTGAAATCAATCAATATAGCGCAAACGTTGGGTTGTATCGGGTGGTAAACTAGCAGTGAAGTGAACACGGTAGCTAGTCCAGCCGGGTATCAAACCAGACGGATCGGCTACGCTTAAGGGTGCATTTTGCCGGAATTGTTACCGCTTTCGCGGGATCAGTCATTTCTGCTGATCTCTCATAGTTGTGTTCCCATGAGAGCAGACTATCGCATCATCCCGAAGGATGTTCTCTCGCTTAGTCGTTCACGGTGCTTTCGCTTCCGCCTTGTTTGCATTTCAGCATCCAAGTCAATTAGAGAGAATTATCTACTGACGGATTACGCCATCAGGAGTCCATTTAATTGAACTACGTTGCACTCTATGTTCCTCCAGTTACCGTCATTAATCGCGTTGTCACCACGTCCGCCAAGGCGAACTGCAATGACACCGTCTTTACCGAAAATATAAGTCCGGTACGCGACCACGCCAGACGAACTCTGATACGAAGAAGTCAACGTAACAAGGTTCGACTGGAAGAAAGCCACGCCCGACGCGGGGAATTCAAGTGTGTCGGCCAGGTCGATAGAAACGAGGTCGTCCATACGTTGTACAATTGTATTTTAAGATGCCGCCATCTCTGACGGCTCGCTCTCACGGTTGCCCGCGAGTTTAGACTGTATCATCTTTACTGAAGAGATTTGAAGAGTTTAGCCCGTTTTTCGTTGTTGTGTTCCCCGCTCATTCGTAAAAATTGGAGAACAACATTAGCATTATGCTTTTTGATTACCAAATACGGAAGCATGTTCAAGATAAACTTCTCTTGATTCGGTGCCCCATAGATAGCCCAATCATATTGTTTTTTGTGTATCTCACTTCGTTTGCGGGGATAAATTGATCCTCCGTAAATAGATTTAAGATACCGAATGATCGGTTCAAAGGTGTTGGTGGCGCTTACTTCTACGACGTAATGGTTGCCCCACTTCTCATCGCGGCACTTAATTGTGAATGTGCCTTCTGCGTCTGCCAAACCAGCATAATAGGCGTTAACTAAATTCTGTTTTTCAGGAAAGTTTAGCGTTTCAGTCGTTACGGAGTCTTTGTGATTCGCACTGTAGCAACGAGTATACAATTCAAATCTCTTTTCGGGATTCTTTTTGCCGTTTAGGGCATAGTATTCCCGAAAGATTTTGGCTTGCTCTCTTTTTTGCTGCAAATACGGAATAATTAAGGACAGAACCCAATCTGAATGCTTGGCACCTTGCGGCGACCAAACATAGCTAGTTTTGTGTTCATCCGTAGCATCTCTGCCAATCGACCACGACCCCCCGAAATGCTTAACTAGCCACTTCATTATGGGTAGATACGTGTTATAAATATGGAAGTCTGCTACGTACTGGCTGCATCCATTGCTATCCTCGCCGTGGCGGATATAAAGACTTCCGTCGCCGTCAATAAGACCTGCAATGTACGCTTTAGTTTTATCCTTCACTAAGATTTCCTCGGTATTGTCTTCTATCATTAGATGCTTCCTACTGTAGAAGGGTTTCACCGATATAGCTAAATTTATTCAGGGCTACTTTTGTTAACCCTGGTACAGTGTGTTTTAAGATATCTACCGCAGAGTTATTGCTAGAATCGTTAAGCAAATCGCCAACGGTGAAAGGTAATTGTGTTTGTAGTCCCGATTTAGATAGGCGCGACCAAATTATGGGTTGTGTTAGTTAAATCGTCACAGATCGTTGCTGTGCCCCGATTCACATCGGGGGCGCTCTCGTCCTTGCGGGCGAGTTCAGACTCTATCTTCTGTTCATTTTGTGAACAGTCTAGCGTATTAGTCGTTACGGAGTCTCCACGTTTATTGAGGCTGGATAAACGAAGTCTGAGTTCTTCTCGTTTTTCAGGATTAGTTCGCTCCCCGTACATAGAGATGCGAATATATTCCAAGAGGATTTTCGCCTGTTCATCTTTAATAACGAGATACGGCAGAACCCCAAGAAGTACTTTTTCCAGATTCTTCGCTCCCTTGGGCCGCCAATCATATTCTACTTTGTGGACTGTGGACCTTCGGGATTTTGTATAGTAAACACCGCCAAAATTCTTAATGAGCCACTTCATCAACTTTTCGTTTGTATTATAAACGCTGAGTCTGTGATTCATCATCCAGTAATCCGTATTCAAATACTTACGGGTTTTCTGTAATCGGCGGTAAATACTAATACAACCTTCACCATCAATAAGGGCGGCCAGATACGACCATTTTGTTTTATCGTTTGTCATTTGGAGTTTCCTCGGTATTGCCTTTCAACTTAGATGCTAACTTGGTTGAAAGGGTTTCACCGATTTAGTTAGATTTTACATCCACCATTTCATTAATGGATGACTCCGGCCATTAAACTTTCTGCCTCGTTGAAGGGCAGCACTGCTCGGCCACCGAGTGATTGAACTTGTGCGCGAATATTGGATAGCGCCAAGGACGTGCCGCCAGCAATCTTTACGGAAACCGCACTGTCGATGCTGTTAGCACCATCAGCTACGGCTCGTACGATTGCGGACAGGGTTTGTCCAAGACGATAACTAAGTTCGCGGCCAACGTTCTCTACAACTGGATCACATATTTGTTTTGGATTTCCGCATCACTGCGGGATCGCTCTTATGGTCACCCATAAGGTTCAGTCTCTATCTTTATTTCTTGAATTGACTAAGTTGATGAGCAATCTCACATCTTCCTTCGGGCATTGCAATGAGCCCCAAGCGGACAAAAGAGAGAAGTAACTTTGCTTGTTCTTTTTTCGCAATCAGATAAGGTACCATCTTCAGGAGAAATCTTTCAATAGGTTTATTTGTGGAAAGCGACCAAGTATGTTCCCACTTTCTGTCTTTGCTGCGCAAAAAGGAAACAAGGCCGCCACCGTAAGTTTTCTGCATAATCTTCGGTATTCTTTTGACCGAATTTCCTGCCGAAATTCGCGGCTTATACCACACTCCCGAACCTCTCGAATATTCTGATTGCTTAGTCTCATATATTCCCAAACTACCTTCGCCATCAAAGAAACCGGCGATATAGGCATTGAGAATATTTTTCTTCCAAGAAATGCTAGACGTATTAGGCGTTACGGATTCTTGCGATAGCACCTGTTTATACGAAGTGTATAGAGTTTTACGAATATTCGGGTTGACCGTGCCGTTCAGTTCAAAAAATTTCTTGCACAATTTTGCCCGATTCCGCTTGATAACTAAATACGGTGCGATAACAGAAAGAATTCTACTTGCATGGGTGTTGGATGTAGGATACCAGCCATAGCATTGATTCCATTTTTCGTTGTCTTCTAATCGGGCGTCTTTTTCTTCTTTATATTCGCCACCGAAAGTTTTAACGAGCCATTTCATCAACGAGATACTAGTATTTGCTACCGAAAAAGCTACGGTATAACTTACATATCCCGTTTCTTTTCCAACGTGGCGACAGATGCTCAATCTTCCATCAGCATCTACCAAGCCCGCTAAGTATGCTTTTGTTCTTTCTTTCACAAGTCTTTCCTCGGTATTGTCTGGATTATTTTTTTCTTTCTGATAATTTCTTCTGCGGATGCGATGGTTCCCCAAAGGATATTTTCGTATATTCCCGATTTTACTGCAACCACCTCGCTAATGAGGTCTTCAATTACAGTAGTTTGGTTCTGAATATCTCTCTTTAGAAGCTCGCATTCGATTGTCAGAATGAGTCTCATTGGCGGTCTCTCCTTTAGGACCAATAAGATATTATACCAGATTTCCACCGATTTAGTCTAGTTTTTCCGCGACTGATTTTCTTAATCGCGGTTGCCAACGAGAGCGAACTGAAATTCGCGTAGTCAGCATATTCTCCGATTGTTGCAGTCGTAGTTCCAACGCTGGCGGAAATTCCCGTTCCAACAGTGCCTTCAGCCACCTGTACGGTGTTCGCGCCGAAAGTGTTGTACATAAAAAGCTCAAGTTGATTTCCCGCGTTTAAGGGAAGTTCCCGACGCTCTGCACAACGGACAAAAGGAGTTTGAGCTTTCAAGTTCTCAATGAACCTTTTGTCATAATAAATTACGCGCGACTGAGGCAAGTTGGAAGTTGCATTGCTTGATGGGTTAAAACCCGCCATAAATTACTTCCTAATTAACTTGCTAATCTCTCAGATTGCTTTAGAGCTTGTTCAATTCCTTAACGGCTTCCGCGTTAGCAGGGTCTTTCAGCCATTTTTCGTATTGAACGGAGTTCATTTGAGCAACCTGTTGTAGTGTTATCCCTTTGGTCTTGGGTACGGCGGTGGGTGTTGCTGTTCCGTCGCTGCGGCTCAATCCAGAAGACGATACACGGGCGCGCACTTCCGGCGTTTCGGTAATTGCCGGTGCCTGTGTCGGTTCAGCCGGAATTGCCGGTTGAACAAGAGGTGCGGATGAAGCTGATGGTGTTACAATCTCATTTGTAGTTGGGGCCGCCGATTGCGGCGGTGGAGTTGGCCTCTGCACGATAAGCAAAGGAGGATTCGTGCTTGTCAAATCCTCATAGGCCAGTTCAAGATTCTTGTGTGTGATGGCTAGGTTTCGTTTTTCCAGCCACTTTAATATCATTTCTTTATTAGAATCGGCGTTTACGTATTCAGGATGCGCCCGAAGGAACAAATCTGTTTGTTCCTGAGCTTCTTCGATCCTGCGCCGGATTTCAAGGTACTGTAGTGAATCGCGCATAACATCAAAAGGCACGCCCAGTTCAGCCTCTATCATAGTCTTGGCTGCGTCTGAAGCCGTCTGGGGGTCCTTCATGGCATTGGCAATCCGGACACGCTCATCTGCTGTTAAAGGCTTGCGTTCGTACTTGTTCAAAGGGCGCTCAGGATCAGGCGTAATGAGGTTGCCGATCTTTACGGCCTTCTTGGTCTTGTACATTTCCTTGGCTGCGTTTTTGTGCGCGGCCTTGACCATTTCTAACAAATCTTTTTGAGTGTCGGCTTCAAAGTGCTGCGGCGGCCCGATAGGATTGCCATTGTCGTCTTCGATTTGGTATTCTGTTGAGAATTTCTTTGGTTCTACTGCTGTAGTCATTTGTTTCTCCTGTAGCCCCTAATTAGGGCTTGACATTTGTTTCTAGTGTTGGTATGATTAGGCGTTAATGCGACCAATGTTCTCATACATGGGGAGTAAGTGGCGGCTGGCTAAGAAATATGGCGCTCCGAAACACAATTTGGTGATCGAACCTTTTGCTGGTGGTGCTTGCTATTCCCTGTATTGGGAGGCACCGAAAGTTCTACTGTATGATTTGAATCCCGCCGTAGCTGGAATTTGGAAATATCTCATTGCGGCCAAGGAATCTGAAATACTCTCTCTCCCGATTGAGTTTGAAACTACGACCGAACTTGATATTCCCCAAGAAGCGAAATGGCTAATCGGGTTTTGGATTACTAAAGGGAACACAAATCCCAATAAGAGACGCTCTGCGTGGGCGCGCCAGTATCAGAACAGTGGAAATTGCCTTGTTTGGGGCGAACAAACGCGCGCCCGAATTGCGGCGCAACTCCAAAAAATACGAGACTGGCAAATCCGATGCGAAGACTATAGAAACTGCCCTGATATTCTGGCTGATTGGTTCATTGACCCGCCGTATTCAGTTGCGGGAAAAGCATATAAATTCTCAAAGATTGATTACGTAGAATTATCCGATTTCTGCCAAAATAGGCGGGGCCGCGTAATTGTCTGCGAAAACGAAGGAGCAACCTGGATGCCGTTCGAACCGTTTGCTCATGCTGCCGGAACACACGGAAAGGTTAGGTCCGGCGTAAGCAAAGAAGTTGTTCAGAATATGAACAACTAACGTCCCTGGTTGATCGGACTCATGATGATGTCTTCTAGCATGGCCTGGTCTTGCATGTCCTCGGTAGCCTGTTTTTGCTTGAGCAATCCCAAGTGTTCACCGACCAAGTAGCTAATCTTTTCCTTGAGTTCAAGCATCACTTTAGATACTGCGTAGGCTGTGTCCAGCGCGGCCAAGCGTTCGTCTTTTCTGTGCGGTGGGATTAGTGCCGCCGCGTCCCTGGCTTCGATAAGCATTAGTTCTAGGAGCTTCTGGATGGCGGCATACGCAGGGGTGCCCGAAAATAAGGTAAGGTCTTGTTTCTCGGCTAAGGTTAAATCTATTACACCGTTCATACCGATGGTTGTTTTTGGTGCTTGCGGCCTTGATGGCCGGGCTTCGCTACCCTTCATATTCTACGCGCTCTCATTCGAACCCATGCCTTCCTGTGGGGCTTCTGCACCTGTCAAAAGTTCAGGTTCCGCACTTTTTTCTGTAATGTGCCTCAACATATCTCTAACTACACGGGCTTCATTTTCTTGATCGGTCAGGGATTGATTCTGCTGAAACTTCTGGTTATTTAGCGCCATCTGACCTTGTACTTTGGCCATCGGATTATTTTGTGCCGCCTGAGTAGCTTTCTCTTCGGGCGTCATGGGCACAATAATATTGTAGTAGTTCTTGAAGCCGGACACGTCATGCACCATGTGGAATAATTCTTCGACGTTTACTTTTTGGTTGCTGATTTTGGAGAGCTGATCCATCAAAGGTTGCGACTCGAATAATTGAATCATCATAAACAATGATTGGGCCATCTGAGCTTTGGCTGCCAGATGACTGCCCGCCAAGACCTCAAACTCTGCCGGAGCATTCAAGAAATCCGTAGCACTGAACTTAAATTCCGCACCTAGTTTGTCGCCCAAAACTTCACGGATATACGTAATGGGCATCTTATCTTTGTTCAGTTGATGAATTTGGTACAGCAATGGTTCATAAACTTGGGCTACGAAGTCTTCGGCGAAACCACCGATGCGGGTCATGGTAGCTTGGATCATGCCTGCTGCGCCTGTGCCCGACCTGGCTGCTCCGGCCCGGCCACCATTCGCACCAGACATGAATGGATCACTAGCGCCGGTAGTTTTCTGAACCCTAGCTTCAGACATACCAATTTGGTTGACAACTTCAGCAGGCAGCGAAGGCTGTTCGAGAATAGCGAATGCGTCTCTAACAGGCCCGTCAGCCGTGAGAATGCCACCCAACCGTTGGCGGATGTTTTGTTCTTGAATATTCGATCCACGACTGCGGATGAACATAGGATTGACAATCAACGAAGCCAAATCCAAACAGGCATTGATTAAACCGGCTTGTACACGCTGTTCTACCCCAATGACACGGCCCAACCCAAGGCCCCAGAAAGCATCAGGAATGTCCCACCAGTTGACAGACAAAAAAGGAATGCAGCAGAACTCGTTAGGCTCGTTACGGATTACCTTAACGCGGTTTAGAACAGTAATTACTTTATCGTTGCCCCACCGCTCTAGGACTTCCAGGGGTTCGTCTAGGGGGTCTTCCGTGGTCTTCTTGAAGGCTGGCGCGGCATGGTGTACAAACGTAGTGCCCTGGACGACTACAGCTTCCGTACTTGATGGCTGGGCAGGTTGTTCCTTCGGCGGCTCAAACCAACTTTTAATTTCCGCGTCAGAAGGCAAATCATAGCGTTTCTTGAGAACCTGAGTACCGCTAGATTCATCTACGTATTCTTCGGCGGCCAGTTTAATAAGGTCTTTGTACGTTAGGTACATTCGGTCGATAACGAACTTGGCTTTGCGAATATCCGGCACGCGCAAACCAGGATCGACCAAGACGTGCCTGATGTCCCGAGATTCGAATGTAGGAAGGTACGTATCCTTTTCGTCTTTGATCTTCTTGTACCGAAGACTATCGGGTGTTTCAATTTCGGTTGCAGGCTGGCCGGGCAATGGCGAAGGAACGCTTAGGGGATTACCGACAGGAACATACTTAATTTGTTTCTTAATTTCGGACTTAAAACCCCACTTCCAGATTCCCGTACCGAACAGTAGGGCCGAGAACATGCCCCAGTTTACTTCCTGGCGGAACTTCATTTGGTCTAGTTCGGTAGACAGAAGTTCAGTAATCGCTCTCGTTGTGTTCTGTGTTAGATTGGGGCGCGGCCTTAGAACGAACGCGGGCTTCTCATAGAACAACCCGTTCATGACTTGGGGCTTGATAGAGTTTACTACTTCAGCAACCAAGAAACGATTAAGGTTACTACGTGGTACTGTGGTCCCTTCCCACAAAAAAATTGACGGAGGGGACTGCATGAGGGCGTCACTTTCACGCCATCTTAAGCTCCAATATTGATTTTGTAAAAATGCTTCCGTGTTAATTGCGTCCTGGCAAACCAACTGAAGTGCGCCTGCATCCGTTACTTCCGCAGGAGACTTGAAATCTTTTATATCTATTTTTCCTTGCGGATTAACCGGGTCTGGCGTCAGTTGGGCCACTTGACAAAGCTCCGAAAATGTGTAATCATAAAACTATGAAAACTGATCTGAAAGAATGTCCGCGATGCGGCGCGACAGTACTCTATAAAGGACAGGGAAGTACATTAGTTGGGTACTACAGTCCACCCGGACACGACCACAATGATAATTGTAAAATTGATGTGTGGACATGTGCCGCCGGACATCAAATCACGGAACGCAAACAAAATGTCTGTTCAGTTGACGGTTGCGATTGGAAAGGCAAAACCGATTGTTTTTGTTCCAAGTTGGGGGTTACCGTTTCTTAAGTCCCGTACCCAAGTTGTTGTTCCCAATTAGCGAATACGGGCAAGCCTTCGTAACTTGTGGGTGCCTGTGGCGGCGGAATAACAGGTTCGGGCATACCTGGGTAGATTCGGTCATGCATTTGTTTTTGCTTTAGCCACTCGTCAGCCCTTTGTTGACGTTCTTGTTCGTTCTTGGGCAATTCAATGTGCGCGGGAAGGTATCTTGTAAAATGTGCTACAGCGTCCACGATGTCATCCTTGCGCTTTGAGTGGGGCTTAAACCTGATGAATTCCTTAGAGACATCAGCCA
>Ga0210394_10004400_pt1 | contig 16505 bp, 14 predicted proteins | sample IncBWC12MmetaG_FD_160121 | JGI IMG/M metagenome (GOLD analysis project Ga0210394, IMG submission 160121) | Forest soil microbial communities from Barre Woods Harvard Forest LTER site, Petersham, Massachusetts, United States - Inc-BW-C-12-M | ecosystem: Environmental > Terrestrial > Soil >... | reverse complement strand
TCGTTGGCGGCACTGCGCACGCCGATGGTACTGTAAATTGTGAGTTCGGGCATGAGTGTAGGCATCCTTCTTGCTTGCCGTTATATCGCGTGCAAATCAGCCGCGCGAACAATTCGGAACGCATGGTCCCGAAAAGTGGTAACCGGTTTCCCGCCTTCGCGAAGCCCGCTTCGGCGGGCGAAGGAAGGTCGGATAAGACCATGCACAGATAAGCCCAATGGACGATCTGATCGAAGGCTATCGCCGTTTCCGCGCCGGCACGTGGCGTAACGAACGCAGCCGGTTCGAGGAATTAAGCCGGCTCGGGCAAAGGCCCCGCGCGCTGGTCATCGCCTGCTCCGACAGCCGCACCGATCCGCAAATGGTTTTCAATGCCGCGCCGGGCGAACTCTTCGTCATCCGCAATGTCGCGAATTTGGCGCCGCCCTACGGCCCCGACGACAAGCCGCACGGCATCAGCGCCGCGATCGAGTTCGCGGTGCGGGGGCTGCGGGTGCGCGAGATCGTGGTCATGGGTCACGCGATGTGCGGCGGCATCCGGGCGCTGTTGAACGGCGCGCCGGCCGAAGTCTCCGATTTCGTCGGCCAATGGGTGCGTATCGCCGAACCGGCGCGAATGCGCGCGATGAAGGCACCTGCAGAGCGGCGGCAGGAGATTTGCGAACATGAGGCGGTCCGCTTGTCGCTTGAAAACCTGCTGACTTTTCCGTGGATCAAAAGCGCCGTCGACGCCGGGGAGCTTGGGCTGCGCGGCTGCTTTTTCGACATCCGCTCCGGGGTGCTCGAACGCCTCGGCGAGGACGGAGTCTTTCGGCCCATTCCCGACTAGCCCAACACTCGTCATGGCCGGACTTGTTCCGGCTATCCACGTCTTTACGTCACAAGGACTCAAAGCCGTGGATGCCCGCGACATAGGCGAGCCAGGCGCCGCCGTTCTTCGAACGGCTATGCGCGGGCATAACGGCTAAGGTACTCTGCGGAACGCGAGGATTGAATGCCTGACACGAATTTCGACATCATCATCATCGGCTCTGGTCCGGGCGGCTATGTCTGCGCCATCCGCGCCGCGCAGCTCGGCTTCAAAACCGCGATCGTCGAGCGCGACTATCTGGGCGGCATCTGCCTCAACTGGGGCTGCATTCCGACCAAGGCGCTGCTGCGTTCGGCGGAAATTTTCCACTACTTGCAGCACGCCAAGGATTACGGGCTCTCCGCGGGCGAGGTGACGTACGACCCATCGGCCGTGGTGAAGCGTTCGCGCGCGGTGTCGAAGCGGCTGAACGACGGCGTCGGCTTTCTGATGAAAAAGAACAAGGTCGCCGTGATCTGGGGCGAGGCGACGATCGACGCCCCCGGCAAGGTCACCGTGAAGGCCGCCCGCAGCGAAGCGCCGAAGGGCGCGCTCGGCCCCGGCAGCTACCCGGTCAAGCACATCATCGTCGCTACCGGCGCGCGGCCGCGCGTGCTGCCCGGCATCGAGCCGGATAAGAAACTGGTCTGGACTTATTTCGAGGCAATGGTGCCGGAGCGCATGCCAAAGACGCTGCTCGTCATCGGCTCGGGCGCGATCGGTATTGAGTTCGCTTCGTTTTATCGCACGCTCGGCGCAGAGGTAACGGTGGTCGAAGTGCTGCCGCAAATCCTTCCCGTCGAAGATACCGAGATTGCGGCCTTCGCGCGTAAAAGTTTCGAGAAGCAAGGCATCAAAATCTTCACCGGCGCCAAAGTGACCAAGCTCGACAAGAAGGCCGACAGCGTTACCGCGACCATCGACGACGGCAAAGGCGGCACGCAGACACTCGCCGTCGAGCGCGTTATTTCCGCGGTCGGCGTCGTCGGCAATATCGAGAATCTCGGCCTGGAAAAGCTCGGCGTGAAGACCGAACGCGGCTTGATCGTCATCGACGGCGCCTGCAAGACCAACGTGCCGGGAATTTATGCCATCGGCGACGTCGCCGGCCCGCCGCTGCTCGCGCACAAGGCCGAGCACGAAGGCGTCATCTGCGTCGAGGCGATCAAGGGGCTGCACCCGCATCCGATGGACAAGCTTCTGATTCCAGGCTGCACTTATTGCGCGCCGCAGATCGCGTCTGTCGGTCTCACCGAACAAGCCTGCAAGGAAAAGAAACTCGACATCCGCGTCGGACGGTTTCCGTTCGTGGGTAACGGCAAGGCCATTGCGATGGGCGAAGACCAGGGCCTCGTCAAAGTGATCTTTGATAAAAGAACCGGCCAGCTGCTCGGCGCCCACATGGTCGGCGCGGAAGTCACCGAGCTGATCCAGGGCTACGTGGTGGCGATGAATCTGGAAACCACGGAAGAAGAACTCATGCATACCGTGTTCCCGCATCCGACGCTGTCGGAAATGATGAAGGAAGCGGTGCTGGATGCATATGGCAGGGTGCTGAATATTTGATGGCCGCCTTGCGGCACGCGGCACCGGCTCGTAAGTATCAGGCGAGGCAAAGCGCTATACGGATTCTTCATGGCCGTCCTGATCGACAACGTTCCTGACGCCGCCGGTCGTCCCCGGCATCCGGAAAAGGCGCATCGGCCGGACCAGCCCGCCTTGCGCAAGCCCGACTGGATTCGCGTCAAGGCGCCGGTCTCGCCGGGCTATACCGAGACACAGCGGATCGTGCGGGAGAACGGCTTGCACACGGTGTGCGAGGAAGCCGGCTGCCCCAATATCGGCGAGTGCTGGGAAAACAAGCACGCCACCTTCATGATCATGGGCGATACCTGCACGCGGGCCTGCGCATTCTGCAACGTCAAGACCGGGCTGCCGGGCGCGCTCAATGCCGCCGAGCCGGAGCATGTCGCGCAAGCGACGGCCAAGCTCGGGCTTGCGCATGTCGTCGTCACCTCGGTCGATCGTGACGACCTCGACGATGGCGGGGCGGGGCATTTTGCCGCCGTGATCGCTGCGATCCGCGCCCGTTGTCCGGATACCACGATCGAAGTGCTGACGCCGGACTTTTTGCGCAAGGACGGCGCGGCGGAGACCGTGATCACGGCGCGGCCCGATATCTTCAACCACAATCTGGAAACGGTGCCGTCGAAATATCTTACGGTGCGTCCGGGCGCGCGTTACTTCGTCTCAATCCGGCTGTTGCAGCACGTCAAGGATATCGATCCGGCGATGTTCACCAAATCGGGCATCATGGTCGGACTCGGCGAAGAGCGGAACGAAATTTTACAGGTCATGGACGACCTGCGCGCGGCCGACGTCGATTTTCTCACCATCGGGCAATATCTGCAGCCGTCGCGCAAGCATCATCCGGTCGTGCGCTTCGTGCCGCCTGACGAATTCGAGGCGCTGCAAACGATCGCCTATGCCAAGGGCTTCTCGATGGTTTCGGCAAGCCCGCTGACGCGCTCGTCGCACCATGCCGGCGAGGCTTTTGCGCGGCTGAAGGCGCTGCGGCCGGCGCGATGATTTAATGCCGCAATTTTCGACCAAGCGGCGGGTGGCGCACTCCGCGGCCGACATGTTCAATCTCGTCGCCGACGTTGAGCACTACCCCGAATTCGTGCCGCTATGCCGATCGCTGCAGGTGCGCCAGCGCACCGATGACGGCGAGGGCAGGGACGTGATCGTCGCCGACATGACGGTCGCCTACAAGCTCATCCACGAGACCTTCACCAGCCGCGTGACGCTCGACCGCGCGAAGCTTGAAATTCTGGTCGAATATCTCGAAGGCCCGTTTCGCAAAATGAATAACCGGTGGAGTTTTCGGCCAGTGGGGGAGGACACCTGCGACGTCGAATTTTTCATCGCTTACGAGTTTCGCAGCCGCACCCTCGGGCTTCTCATGGGGGCGATGTTCGAAACCGCGTTCCGCCGCTTTTCGGCAGCCTTCGAACGCCGCGCCGATCAGGTCTATGGGAAGCAACCAAGTTAGTCGTTCGTTACGGCTTAACTATCCTGATCGTTTGGTCGGGAACGCGGTCGAATTCGCGGTCCGGAACGCCCATAATGTCCGGCATGAGTTTGAGATGCCTGGCTATGACACCGATGTCTTTGCGAAAGTCCTTCGCCATCGCTACGGCGTGTTGCCTTACGGTTGCTCTCGCGCAGGTGGACGCTATGGCCCACGGCGCTGGCGGCGCTCATGGCAGTGTCGGCGGGGCATTCGGTCACGGATTTTATGGCGGCCACTTTCACGACCTAGACGGGCACGGATTTAATCACGGCTTTCATCACGATTCGCACCACGACAGCTTTGGGCATCATTTCGCCATGCATGATTCCGGTCATTGGGACGGCCACGGCATGGGCGACCATTTCGGCCATTGGCAGCCGGGGCATTGGCGCGCCGCGTCCAGCTTCGGTGGCGGCGGACGCTGGCACGAAGAGGGCGTTTGGCATCGCTGATCGAAAAGCGTTCTGCTTCAGTCGGACGCGTCCTCGGCAAGCATTTCGAGAAGCGCCAGCGCTTCGATGACGGAGCGTAGCCGCACCCGAGCCCGGCCGATCTTGCCAAATCGCCGGCGGCGCGCGAGGCGCCGCCCGTCGCGGTTTGCGGCGGCGAAATAGACAAGCCCGACCGGCTTTCGTGTCGAGCCGCCGCCCGGACCGGCGATCCCGGTGATCGCCACGGCAAGATCCGCTTGTGAATTTTTCAGCGCGCCTTTGGCCATCGCTGCCGCTGTTTCGCGACTGACCGCGCCGTAGCGCGTCAGCGTTGCCGCCGGTACGCCAAGCAGCTTTTGCTTTGCGCCGTTCGAATAAGTAACGAAGCCGCAATCGACAACGTCGGAGGAGCCGGCAATTTCAGTCAAAGCCGCGGCGACGAGCCCGCCGGTGCAGGATTCCGCGGTGGCGATATGGAGCCCGCGCGCGCGGCACAGATCAAGCAGGCGCCTTGCGGTACGGCGCAGCGTCTCCTCGGTCATGCGGGGCTCCACGGCAACCGGATCGTCGCCGTCGCCATCGCGACGATGCCTTCGCCGCGGCCGGTAAAGCCGAGCTTCTCGCTGGTCGTCGCTTTGACGCCGACACGCCCAACCGGAATGCCGGCGATCGCAGCGATCTTCGCGCGCATGGCGTCGCGATGCGGCGAGACCCGCGGCGTTTCACACACGATGGTCACGTCGAGATGCGCCACGATGCCGCGGCGCGCGCGCACCCGTTCGCAGGCGAAAGCGAGAAAGCGTTCCGACGCGACGCCTTTCCATTGCGGATCGGTCGGCGGAAAGTGTGCGCCGATGTCGCCATCGGCAAGCGCGCCGAGGATGGCGTCGACCAGCGCATGCAGCGCCACGTCGGCGTCCGAATGTCCGGTCACCCCGCGCGAATGCGGGATCCGGATGCCGGCGAGCATCACGTGATCGCCGTCGGCGAAGGCGTGCACGTCGAAGCCGTTGCCGGTGCGCACATCGGACAGGCTTGCGAGCTGTAGAATTTCGGCGCGCGCAAAATCCTCGTTGGTCGTCACTTTCACATTGTCCGGTTCGCCATCGAAGACGCTGACGCGGTGGCCAGCCCATTCGGCGAGCGCCGCATCGTCGGTAAAGCTTTCGAGCCCGGCGGCCGCGGCGCGGCGATGCGCATCGAAGATGAGATCGAAAGCAAAAGCCTGCGGCGTTTGCACGATGCGCAACCGGCCTCGGTCGAGCGTTTCGGCTACCATCGCCGCGGCATCGATCGCTTTCACGGTGTCGGCAATGACGATGCCCGGCACCGCGGCGCCCGCAGCCTTGCCGGCGGCGATTGCACGATCGATCAGGGCGCCCGTCACAAACGGGCGCGCCGCATCGTGGATGAGGACGAGTTCGGGGGCGCTTGACGCAAGCGCTTCGAGGCCCGCGCGCACGGACGCCTGTCGCGTCGCGCCGCCGGCAACTGGCGCCGACAATTTTTGCAGGCCCGCGGTTGCCGTCCGATAGATGCCTTCGTCGCCCGCATGGATAACCGGCTGAACCAGATCGATCTGCGCGTGGTCGAGGAACGCGCGAAGCGTCGGACGGATCATCGGCTCGCCGGCAATGTCGCGATACTGTTTTAGGACGTCGCCGCCGGCGCGCTCACCGCGTCCGGCTGCAACGACGACGGCGGCCACTGTGCCCGTCATGAAAATCTCTGCTCCCGCGCTGGGATGGCTTTAGCGCATGTCTATGCAATCTGCGAACTCGCCGCTATGTCGAGCAAAAAACGCTCGGATTCGGCTCGGCTCGCCTCCTCGGGCCGTGGATTTGCACAGGTCAGTTATATTGCAGTGCAGCACTTGCGCGGGACAGCATTTTGGCTAAACTCTATGCAACAATCCTATGACGCCTATTTAGTGTGCATATGGCAACGTACCCTTCTAAAGTGCCGAAAATAGCGCGATTATTGACCGTCGGTCGCGTGCGACTGCCGAATCCGGTGATTTTGGCTCCGATGTCCGGCGTCACTGACGCGCCATTTCGGCGCCAGGTTGAAGCGCTGGGCGCGGGACTTGTGATCGCGGAAATGACTGCCTGCGCGGCGCTGGCCGCGGGCAAGCGGGGTGCGAAGCGGCGCGCCGCGGGTCAGGGCGCGAGACTGCATGTGGTCCAGCTTGCCGGCTGCGAGGCGCATTGGATGGCCGAAGGCGCGCGGATCGCCGAGGGCATCGGCGCCGCGATCATCGACATCAACATGGGCTGTCCCGCAAAGCACGTCACCAACGGCGAGTCAGGATCGGCTCTCATGCGCGATCTCGATCACGCCCTCACTCTGATCGACGCGGTCGTGCAAGCGGTCAAAGTTCCGGTGACGCTGAAAATGCGGCTAGGCTGGGATGACCATAGGCGCAATTCGCCGGAATTGGCGCGGCGTGCCGAACAGGCCGGCGTAGCGCTCGTGACGGTGCATGGCCGCACCCGTTGCCAATTTTACAATGGGCGTGCTGATTGGGCGGCCGTGCGCGCCGTCAAAGAGAGCGTGTCGATACCGGTCGTCGTCAACGGCGACATCAAAAGCTGCGAAGATGCCGACGCTGCTCTTGCGGCATCCGGCGCCGACGCAGTGATGCTCGGCCGCGGCGCGCAGGGCCGGCCTTGGTTTCCCGGCCAGATCGCGCGTCATCTCACAACCGGCGAACGCGGAACGCCGCCCGCGCTGAGCGATCAACTCGCGCTGATCAGCGTGTTGTACAGCGAAATGCTGGCGCATCACGGCGTCGATATCGGTCTGCGCCATGCGCGCAAGCATCTTGGCTGGGCGCTCGACACCGCCGCGGCGACCGCGGGCGCGCCAATCCATCTTCGCAAGGCGCATCGCAGCCGCGTGCTTACCGCCACCGATCCTGCAATCGTGCAACGCCGCCTCGCCGAGGCGTTCGACGCGTTCGGCGGATCGAATGCGGCGTGGAGGAATGCGGCATGAGCGCCGTCGAGCCATTGCCGGCGACATCGGCCGCCGACGCGGTACTTAACGCGCTGCCGCATCCCGTCATCGTGGTGTCGTCGGACGGCAAAGTGGTCGACGCCAACGTCGCCGCGGAATCCTTTTTCGAGGCATCGGCGGCGATGTTGCGACGCCACCTGCTGCGCGACCTGGTGCCATTCGGCAGTCCGTTGCTGGCGCTGATCGAGCAGGTGCGCAAACGCGGCGCCGCGGTCAACGAATACAAGGTCGATCTCGGCACGCCGCGCAATCCCGGCGACCGGCTGGTCGACCTGCACGTCGCGCCGCTGCCGGAGCAGACCGGCTACGTGGTGGTGATGCTGCAGGAGCGCACCATTGCCGAAAAGATGGATCGCCAGCTCACGCATCGCAGTGCGGCGCGTTCGGTGATCGCGCTCGCCGCCATGCTCGCCCACGAAATCAAGAATCCGTTATCCGGCATCCGGGGCGCGGCGCAGCTGTTGGAGCAATCGGCAAATGACGAGGACCGCACGCTGACGCGGCTCATTTGCGACGAAGCCGACCGCATCGTGAAGCTGGTCGACCGCATGGAGGTCTTCACCGACGAGCGTCCGATCGAGCGCGAACCGATTAATATCCATGTCGTGCTCGAACATGTGAAACGGCTGGCGCAATCCGGCTTCGCACGGCATATCAAATTCATCGAGGAATACGATCCGTCGCTGCCGTCGGTGCTCGCGAACCGCGATCAGCTCATTCAGGTGTTTTTGAACCTGATCAAGAACGCCGCCGAGGCGATCGGGGAAAATACCAGCGGCGGCGAAATCGCGTTGACCACGGCGTTCCGGCCCGGCGTGCGGCTGTCGCTGCCGGGAGCCAATACACGCATTTCCTTGCCGCTCGAATTCTGCGTCAGGGACAACGGACCTGGCGTGCCCGACGAATTGATGCCTCATTTGTTCGATCCGTTCGTCACGACAAAGCCGAGCGGATCGGGTCTGGGGTTGGCGTTGGTCGCCAAAATCGTCGGCGACCACGGCGGCATCATCGAATGCGAGTCGCAGCCGCGACGCACCACCTTCCGCATCCTAATGCCGAAATACACCGCGAATAGCGGTGAGGCCGCCGAGCCGGACGGCGTCCTTCAGCCACAAGGGAATCATTGATGCCCGCGGGAAGCATTCTCGTCGCCGACGATGATGCGGCGATCCGGACGGTGCTCAATCAGGCGCTGTCGCGAGCAGGTTACGAGGTGCGTTCAACCGGTAACGCGGCCACGCTGTGGCGCTGGATCAGCCAGGGCGATGGCGATCTCATCATCACCGACGTGCTGTTGCCCGACGAGAGCGCCTTCGATCTGTTGCCGCGTATCAAGAAAGCGCGGCCGGATCTGCCGATCATCGTCATGAGCGCGCAGAACACGTTCATGACGGCCATTCGCGCCTCCGAGCGCGGCGCCTACGAATATCTGCCGAAGCCCTTCGATCTCAAAGAGCTGACGGCGATTGTCGGCCGTGCACTGTCGGAGCCGAAGGAGAAAGTGCGGGCGCCGGCGAAAGTCGAGGATTTTGAATCCATCCCGTTGGTCGGCCGTTCGCCGGCGATGCAGGAAATCTATCGCGTGCTGGCCCGGCTGATGCAGACCGATCTGACGGTCATGATCTCGGGTGAATCCGGCACCGGCAAAGAACTGGTGGCGCGGGCGCTGCACGACTACGGCAAACGCCGCAACGGACCGTTCGTCGCGATCAACATGGCGGCAATCCCGCGCGATCTGATCGAGTCCGAACTGTTCGGCCATGAGAAGGGCGCCTTCACCGGCGCCAATACGCGCAGCTCCGGCCGCTTCGAACAAGCCGAAGGCGGCACGCTGTTCCTCGACGAAATCGGCGACATGCCGATGGAGGCGCAGACCCGGCTTTTGCGCGTGCTGCAACAAGGCGAGTACACCACGGTCGGCGGCCGCACACCGATCAAGGCCGACGTGCGCATCATCGCGGCAACCAACAAGGATTTACGGCAACTGATCCAGCAAGGCTTGTTCCGCGAGGACTTGTTCTTCCGGCTCAATGTCGTTCCGCTGCGGCTGCCGCCGCTGCGCGAACGCACCGAAGACATTTCGGATCTCATCCGGCACTTCTTCGCGCTGGTGGAGCGCGAAGGATTGCCGCCGAAACAAATCGATCAAGCCGCGCTCGACCGGCTCAAGCGTCATCGCTGGCCGGGCAACGTGCGCGAACTGGAAAATCTGGCGCGCCGGCTCGCCGCGCTCTATCCGCAGGAGACGATCACCGCCGCCGTGGTCGATGCCGAATTGTCACAGCCGGTGCTGGCCGCGCCAGGCGAGACCAGAAGCAGCGACGAGAATCTTTCCAGCGCGGTCGAGCGTTATCTGGCGCGCTACTTTTCCGGATTCGACGACGGTCTGCCGCCGCCCGGCCTTTACCACCGGATTTTGCGCGAGATTGAAGGCCCGCTGCTTTCCGCGGCGCTTACGGCGACCCACGGCAATCAGATCCGCGCCGCCGACCTGCTTGGGGTGAACCGCAACACCTTACGCAAGAAAATCCGCGACCTGGACATCCAGGTCTATCGCACCAGCGGCAGCTAAACCGCACCAGCCGAGCTGGCTAGGCGATCCCGAGGGGATGCCTAGTAATTGTCGCAATCGGGCAACATTGTTGTATAAAAGCATCACTTGGGGCGGGTGGCCGGATTCCATCCGTCGGCAGATTTTCCCCTTTAACTCTAGCGGTTGGAAGCTTCCGGGAAGCCCATATGACGACTGTCGATCAGGTCGCCCCGATCGATCCGGCGGCCACAGCGCCGGTGCCGGTCGCCTCACGGCTCATTGGGGCGATTGCGGTGGGCATCGCGCTTCTTTCGGCCACCGCCACATTCCTCGTGCTCGCCGGCTTGACCCCCATCGCGCCGGTCCACGAGGTGGTCGTTAAGCTCCTCCTCGGCAACGCGGTCACCGGGCTTCTCCTGCTTGCCATTATCGGGCGCGAAGTCTGGGTTGTCGTCCAGGCGCGCCGCCGCGGCCGCGCCGGGTCGCGGCTGCACATTCAGATCGTCAGTCTGTTCGCGGTTATCGCCGCGGTGCCGACCGTTCTGGTCTCCGTCGTTGCCTCAACAACTCTCGACCGCGGGCTCGACCGGTTCTTCTCGACGCGCACACGCGCCATGATCGAACAGTCGCTGATCGTGGCCAACGCCTATGTGACCGAGCACGCAGCCGACGTCCGCGGCGAGGATTTGGCGATGGCTTACGACCTCGGACGGGCCAAGCCGGTTTTCGATCAGGACCGCGATCAATTCCGGAAACTCCTCGGCGCGCAAACCAACGGGCGAAATCTCTCCGTGGCGCTCATGCTCAAATCCGACGGCTCCATCGTGGAGCCGGCCGGCACCACGATGAATAAAAAGTTCATTCTGCCATCACCGCAGCTGCTCAACGAGACCAGCGATACCGAGCCGCAAGTCGCGTTCATTCCGGAAGGCGATAACGTCGCATCTGTCGTCAAGTTGAACGGCTACGACGGCATGTATCTCTACGTCGCCCGGCTTCTCGATCCGCGGGTTGTGCAGCAACTGCGCAACACCCAGGAGAGCGTCGGCGAATACGCCAATCTCGAAGAGCGTCGGCTCGGCATCCAAATCGCATTTGCGCTGATGTTCGCGGTCATTGCGCTGATCGTTCTGTTGTCTTCGGCATGGATCGGACTGGATTTTGCCAATCGGCTGGTCGCGCCGATCCGCCGCTTGATCGGCGCCGCCAACGTGGTGTCGACCGGAAATCTCCACATTCAGGTGCCGGTCCGGCGATCGGAGGGCGACCTCGCACAACTGGGCGAAACCTTCAATAAAATGACGCATGAGCTGCGCACGCAGCGTGACGACATCGTGCGCGCGCGCGACCTCATCGACAGTCGTCGGCGGTTTACCGAGGCCGTGCTGGCCGGCGCCAGCGCCGGCGTCATCGGCGTCAACGCCGACGGCCGCATATCCATTCTCAACCGCTCTGCGGAACGGCTGATCGGGCGCATCGAGAGCGACGTCCTCGGCCGTCCGCTCGCGGAAATTGCGCCCGAGCTCGCCGAGATTTTTCAGAGCGCGCGGGGCGGCAATCAGCGGCTGGTTCAGCGTCAGATCACGCTGACCCGTGACGGCCAGGAGCGAAACTATTCGGTGCGGGTGACCAGCGAACAGGCGAGCGAATCCGAGCACGGCTACGTCATCACCATCGACGACATCACCGAGCTCGTGCTGGCGCAGCGTTCTTCGGCCTGGGCCGACATCGCACGGCGCATCGCCCACGAGATCAAAAATCCGCTCACTCCGATCCAGCTTTCGGCCGAACGGTTGCGCCGCAAATACGGCAAGTCGATTACCGATGATCCTGCCGTCTTCGAGCAGTGCACTGAAACCATTGTGCGCCAAGTCGACGATATCAAACGCATGGTCGACGAGTTTTCACGCTTCGCTCGCATGCCCAAGGCGGTCGTCGGCGACGAGGACGTCGCCGATACCGTGCGCCAGGTGGTATTTTTGCTGCGCGTCGCTCATCCGGATATCGATTTCGAGGTCGAATTGCCCGCCGAAGCCATGTCGGCGCGTTTCGATCGGCGGCTGATTTCGCAAGGCCTCACGAATATCATCAAGAACGCCGCCGAGGCGATCGGCGCGGTGCCGTCGGCCGAACTGCAACGCGGCCGTATCATCGTCAGCGTGCGTCGCGACGGCAAAGAGATCGTCATCGACGTGATCGACAACGGCATCGGCCTGCCCAAGGAGAACCGCGCGCGGCTCCTCGAACCCTATGTGACGACCCGCGACAAGGGCACCGGTCTCGGCCTCGCCATTGTCGGCCGCATTCTTGAAGAGCATGGCGGGCGCCTCGAACTGCGCGATGCGTCGGAGAAAATCCCGGGTGCCCGCGGCGCCTGGATGCAATTGCGTTTCATTGCGGAACCGCTGGCGGCGTCTGCCGGATCGGCCGCAATCCGTGAGACGGCGGTGTGACCATGGCGGCAGATATCCTCATTGTCGACGATGAAACCGACATCCGCGAACTGGTCGCGGGCATCCTTCAAGACGAAGGCCATGGCACCCGTACCGCGCGCGACAGCGATGAGGCGCTCGGCGCGGTCGTCGCGCGCCGGCCGAATCTGGTGTTTCTCGACATCTGGCTGCAGGGCAGCCGGCTCGACGGCCTGCAATTGCTCGACAGCCTCAAGCAGGAGCATCCCGAACTGCCGATCGTGATGATCTCCGGGCACGGCAATATCGAGACAGCGGTTTCGGCGATCAAGCGCGGTGCCTACGATTTCATCGAGAAACCCTTCAAGGCCGACCGGCTGCTGCTAGTCGCGGAGCGGGCGCTGGAGAATTCGCGGCTAAGGCGCGAAGTGCGCGAGCTCAAGCAGATCGCCCCGCTCGCCGCGACTTTGGTCGGCCGCTCGCCCTCCGCCAATCAATTACGCCAGACCATCGAAAAGGTGGCGCCGACCAACAGCCGCATCCTTATCGTCGGACCTTCCGGCAGCGGCAAGGAACTCGCCGCCCGCACCATTCACGGCCATTCGGCGCGGGCGAACAATCCATTCGTGGTGATCAACGCCGCCGCCATCACGCCGGAATACATGGAAATCGAGCTGTTCGGGGTCGAGGGCGGCAACGGCACGATGAGCCGCAAAGTCGGCGCGCTCGAAGAGGCGCACGGCGGCACGTTGTTTATCGATGAGATCGCCGACATGCCGCGCGAGACGCAAAACAAGATTTTGCGCGTTTTGGTCGATCAGACGTTCCAGCGCGTCGGCGGCAATACCAAGGTCACGGTCGACGTGCGCATCGTCTCCTCGACCAGCCGCAATATCGAGGCCGACATCGCGGCGGGAAAATTCCGCGAGGACCTATATCACCGACTGTCCGTTGTGCCGATCCGCGTGCCCGGTCTCGCCGAACGGCGTGAGGACATTCCGGAACTGGTCGAATATTTCATGGCGCAGATTTCGCAGAATACCGGACTGCCCAAACGCAATGTCGGGGCCGACGCGCTCGCCGTGCTGCAATCGCACGACTGGCCCGGCAATGTGCGGCAGCTGCGCAACAACGTGGAGCGGCTGATGATTCTCGCCGGCGGCGATCCGGGGGCGGTGATTACCGCCTCGATGCTGCCGCAGGACGTCGGCTCGATGATTCCGAACATGCCGAAGGGCAACGGCGGCGAGCATCTGATGAGTCTCGCGCTGCGCGAGGCGCGCGAAGTTTTCGAGCGCGAATATCTGTTGGCGCAGATCAATCGTTTCGGCAACAACATTTCGCGCACCGCCGAATTCGTCGGCATGGAGCGCTCGGCGCTGCATCGTAAGCTCAAAGCCCTGGGGATAGACTGATCAGGCATCAGTGATCAGGGATCAGGGATCGGATATGCTGCGATTCCTGATCCCTGATCCCTGATCCCTGAATACTGATCCCTGATGTCCCGAATAGCCTACGTCAACGGCCGCTATCTCAAGTTTCGAGATGCAAAGGTTCATATCGAGGATCGCGGTTATCAGTTCGCCGATGGTGTCTACGAAGTCTGCGAGGTGAGGGGAGGCCGCCTCATCGACGAGAGGCGGCATCTCGAGCGCCTCAAGCGCTCGCTCAGCGAAATTCGCATCCGCATGCCGATGTCGCCCGCCGCGCTCGGCGTCGTCCTGCGCGAAGTGGTGGCGAAGAACCGGATCGGCTACGGCATCGTCTATCTGCAAATCACCCGCGGCGTGGCGCGCCGCGACCCCGCCTTTCCGTCGCCGGAGATGCCGCCGACCGTTGTCGCAACGGCCCGCTCGCTCAATAGGGCTCGCAACGAGGCGCTCGCTGAAAAGGGTATCGCGGTCGTCAGCGTGCCGGACAACCGCTGGGGCCGCGTCGACATCAAGACAGTCGGGCTTCTGCCGAATGTGCTGGCGCGGCAGGCCGCGATCGACCGGGGCGCGCGCGACGCCTGGTTCGTCGATCAAGACGGCAAAGTCACCGAAGCCGCCTCCGCCAATGCCTGGATCGTCACGCCCGGTGGCGCGCTGGTCACCCGGCATGCCGACCACGCCATTCTGCGCGGTATTACGCGCACAGTTACGTTCGACGTCATCAAGGCGCAGGGCCTGACCGTGGAGGAGCGGGGGTTCACGCTGGACGAAGCCTACGCCGGGCGCGAGGCCTTCGAGACTTCAGCGACCCAGATCGTGATGCCGGTGGTGCGCATCGACGGCCACACCATCGGCGACGGTAAGCCAGGTCCGGTGGCGATGGCGCTGCGGCGGGAGTTTCACCGCTATGCGGAGGCTGGATAGCCGCATCCGGACCGCTCTCAACTGCCTCCTTGCTCCCAACTTGGGCTTGCATCGTCTCGCGCCGCGCCCTCTAATGGTCAATGCTTCGGGCCGGCCGGACCGAGTGTGCCGGAGGCGGCAGAGGGGCAAAAGTGACGATAAGAGAAGGCACCAAGAAACGACCCGCGGGGCAGGGGCCCGCGGTACAAAGAACGGAACAACGGCCATGGCAGCCGACCGCGCACAAAACCTGCAAGACACCTTCCTCAATCACGTCCGCAAAAACAAAATTCCGCTCACCATTTTTCTGGTGAACGGCGTCAAGCTGCAGGGCGTGGTCACCTGGTTCGATAATTTCTGCGTGCTGCTGCGTCGCGATGGGCATTCGCAGCTCGTCTACAAGCACGCCATTTCGACCATCATGCCGGGGCATCCGGTCCAGCTCTTCGAAGGCGCTGAAGAACCGCCGGCTGGGGAATAGAGTTTATTGGAGCCGCGCCGCCGCGACACCCACGTTGACCGGCTGAGCCCCAAGGGCTCACCGAACGGTCCCTCAGCGACCGGCCGCGCGCTCGTCATTGAGCCGGTGCTGCGCCGCGCCGCCGCCCGCGCCGACGCGGCTGAGCGAACGGCTGAGGCAAAGCTCGACGAGGCGATCGGGCTGGCGCGCGCTATCGATCTCGACGTCGAGCAATCCGGCATCGTGATGCTGCGCGCGCTGCATCCCGCGAACTATCTCAGCAAGGGCAAGGTCGAGGAGATCGCCGGTCTCGTCAAAAGCTTCGAGGCGGGCATCGTGGTGATGGACTGCGCGCTGACGCCGGTGCAGCAGCGCAATCTCGAAAAGGCCTGGAACGCCAAGGTGCTCGACCGCACCAGTCTTATTCTCGAAATTTTCGGGCGGCGCGCGCGCACCCGCGAAGGCGCCTTGCAGGTCGAGCACGCGCATCTGACCTATCAGAAGGGCCGGCTGGTGCGAACCTGGCCCCATCTCGAGCGGCAGCGCGGCGGCTTCGGCTTTCTCGGCGGACCCGGCGAAACACAGCTCGAAGCCGACCGCCGCATCATCGAAGAGCGGCTCGCCAAGATCGAAGGTGAACTCGCCAAGGTCAAGCGCACCCGCGCGCTGCATCGCGAGAGCCGGCGCCGCGTGCCCTATCCGATCGTCGCGCTGGTGGGCTACACCAACGCCGGCAAATCGACGCTGTTCAACCGCATGACGGCCGCGAGCGTGCTGTCCGCCGACATGCTGTTCGCCACGCTCGATCCGACGCTGCGCGCCGTGGCGCTTGCGCATGGCGCGCGCATCATCCTGTCCGATACGGTCGGCTTTATCTCCGATTTGCCGACCATGCTGATCGCGGCGTTCCGCGCCACGCTCGAAGAAGTCATCGAGGCCGATGTGATCCTGCACGTGCGCGACGTGTCGCACGAGGACGCCGAGGCGCAACTCCACGACGTCGAAAAGATCCTGCACGAGCTTGGCATCGATCCGCATACCGCGCACAAGCGGACGCTGATCGAAGTTTGGAACAAGATCGACCGCCTCGACGCCGCCGAGCGCTTGCGGTTACAAAACATCGCCGAGCGGCGGCCGTTAGCCGAGCGGCCGGTTTTGGTTTCAGCGATGACCGGGGAGGGGATCGATGCGCTTGCCACAGCCATCGAGGAGCGGCTTGCCGAGGGCCGCGTCGTGATCGAACTCGAGCTCGACCCCGCCGACGGCGCCGGCGTGAGCTGGCTGCACCGCCACACCGAGGTGATCGCTAAGACTTTCGACGCCAAGGGTCGCGCCGCCATGACCGTGCGTGTCGCGCCGGACAAAGCGGAAGCGGTGCGGGCGAGGTTTG
>Ga0210394_10004397_pt1 | contig 16512 bp, 17 predicted proteins | sample IncBWC12MmetaG_FD_160121 | JGI IMG/M metagenome (GOLD analysis project Ga0210394, IMG submission 160121) | Forest soil microbial communities from Barre Woods Harvard Forest LTER site, Petersham, Massachusetts, United States - Inc-BW-C-12-M | ecosystem: Environmental > Terrestrial > Soil >... | reverse complement strand
GATGGATATTCGCAGCGAAGAAGGCCAGGGGACACAAATTCACATCGAGATTCCCGAGTTGGTGACTACGGAACACGTCTTGGGCTAATCGATTGGTACGTCCTGGTGCCAATTGATTGATTTGATGTCGGGCTCGATCCACCTCGCTTTAGCCTCGGGCGAGGCGATTCGTGCGCGCGAGTAGAATTCGTAGACTAGATTCTTATCGCTGCACCGCTCGACCACTGAATTCACCAGCGGCACCAGGCCCTCCTTCTTCTCACGCAGTTCAGCTGCGAGTTTGCCGACTATTTCGAGCCAGAACTCTGTGATCGTCACGTGGTAGCCGTTCTTGCCGTGGTGCGCGATAAATCGCCGCAGGCCCGCGCGCATCTTTTGCCGCGCCTTTGCGGGTTCCATTGTCGCGAAGAACCACGCAGCCGCGGTCAGGTGCCGGGCGTGGATGAATTCTTCAGGCGTATACGAGCAGCTTTCGAAGCGGTGGACCACATCCTCGATTTCTGCCTCTGTGCGGTAGTGCGGCGTGTTGGGCATCTTGCCTCCCAAATAAAAAACGCCCGGGCGCGCACGGCACCCGGGCGTTCGATCTGCTCTTCGACTATTGTATGAGCTTCCTGGCGCGCCGTCCACCGCGAATCCAAAAGCTGCCAACGGCGGAGCATCGATTTTCTCGCTTGTCAGCATCGTAACAGCGTAGAATGCGCTGCATCTGCCGGGTCCGTCATTCAGCCGGTCGGCGAAAATTCCGGGGTCATTCATCGAATGAACGACGACACAGAAAAAAGTAGTGCGTCTTCGGCTATAGTGCTCGCCATCATCGTGATTGGCGTTGCGATTTATTGCGCTGCGTATGGCCTGCAGACGCTGGCCTGGTACGAGGGGCATCACTGGGTGAAAGAAAATCCGTGGCTCGCGGACGTCCCGCAGCCGCTAGCAGCCGCGGCGCCTGCTGTCGGCAAAGGAAATCTGGTCAAAGCTTTCAATTACGAATTCACAGCTCCTTGGACCGGGAAGACTACGCAGACTCCTTCGCTGACTGGCGTTACAATTCGTTTCGATTCCGGCCAGGCTATTTTCTTCTACGATCCCGAGACGCTGCTCGATTCGCTTCGTCAGATGAAATCCTCGAGCCCGTTGCAATATCAGAAATTTGTGAATTTATTTGCGGATCATCCGATTGAATCGAATTACGGGCTTTATGAAGCCGTATATGGCGCCGCGCCGTCGCAGTTGTCGCCGATCATGATGAGCCGTGACGCGATGCGCATGAACGAGCTGCTGATCTGGAAGCTCGGGTTCGGGATCGATCTGCAGGGCGGCCTGTCGTCGTTTACGTGGGGAGCGAATCGAGGCTTCCAGTTTGGCGATCCCGCCAAAGGGCCGGTTGCTCTGCGTGTTTTCAGCGATCGCGATCAGCAGTTCCGTTTTATCTTCGTCGTCGCACCGAATGCGAGCGGCCGCATCACGCAGAACGACATAGCCGGCATCATCGCTTCGTTCAAACCGGTTCCAATCCTCGAGCGGTAAGGTTTTTCGCATGTATTCGGAACCTAAGTTGAGCAGTCTGGCGAATATCTTCTAGATTGCGCTGGCAACCATCGGCGTCCTCGCTTGGTGTTTTGGTTCACAAACGTGGGCTTGGTACCAAGCAAAGAAAATGGGTGAATCGCAGCCTTGCCTAAGGCTCGGCGTGCGACCCATGGTAATCGGTGACGCTGACGTGGTACCCGTAACCAAGGAAGCGTTCTTTGGTTATGAGTTTGAAGTGCCATGGCCAAACGCCGAAGCCGCGATAACTCGCAAGATGGTTACTCTCACAGCGCCGAACGGCCACGGGCTCATCTTCTGGGATCCAACCGCTATACCGCAGTTGTTTGAAGATGCAAGCAAGCCAATACAGCATCCAAACATGAAAGATGCTATTGGTTCGGTGGTCGGAAAGGAAGCGGCACTTTCTAACTACGATTTTGTGAAACGCGTTCTCGACATGACGCCCGAACGGATATCGCCCTTTCTGTCAAAACGAGAAGCAAATGGGCGGTTGACCTTATTGCGGATGAAATCGGGTCTTTACTGCGAGAAAGGCCACCCGGCCTTCTATTCATACCAGCAGAGTGGTTTAAACTGTCTTCAGGTAGGCGAATTCGGGATCGGCCGAGTGATCGAAGTAAAATGCTTTGACCGAATGGACCGCGAGCTCAACTTTCACTTCAGCACTCAGTCGGATGCCGTCACGGCGCTCACACAGGCGGAGATCAATCGAGTCATTCAGACATTGCGCCCCGAAGAGAAACCTTCGGCACTGCCATCTGAGGCGAGCACCCGAAACGCGAACTAAGCACGCGCGGCCGCACCCGCACCCGCCGCGTTCAGGACCTTCTCGTAGTACGCCTCGTACTGGGGAATTACGTCGTTCGAGCAGTATTTTCGGCGGGCGTTGATTCGGGCTTGCTGGCCCATGGCTCGCCCGCGATCGGGCATAGTCAAAATCTGCAGCGCGTATTTTGCTCCGGCTGCCACGTCGCGCGGCTCAATCAGATAGCCGTCAACGCCATTCGTCACGACTTCGGGTAATCCGCCGACGTCCGACGCAATTACGGGCACTTCGCAAGCCATCGCCTCGAGCGCGGCCAGACCGAACGATTCCGAATCGCTGGGGAGGAGAAAAAGGTCGGCGAGGCCCAGTTTTTCCTGGACCACATCCTGCTTGCCGAGGAAAAAGACATCCTTCGTGAGCCTTTTTTTTCGGACGATAAATTCGGCGGCACCGCGATCCGGGCCGTCACCCATCAACACGAGCTTTGCCGGGATTTTCTCGCGCACGAGCGCGAAAATTTCCACCACGTCCGTTACTCGTTTCACCGGACGGAAGTTCGAGAGGTGCATCAGGATTGGCTCGCCATTGGGCGCCCATTTTGCTCGCGCTGCCGCATCGTCACAGCGCTTGTAGAGGTCGCAGTTTACGAAGTTCGGAACCACCTCGATCGGTCGCTTGATCTCGAAGTCCTTCACGGTTAGATCGCGCAGGTAATTCGAAATAGCGGTAACTCCGTCGCTTTGCTCGATTGAAAATCTCGTAATCGGCAGATAGCTCCGATCGTGTCCAACCAGGGTGATATCGGTCCCGTGCAACGTAGTAATAAACGGCAGCTTGCGCGGAGCCGCCATCGTCCTGGCGAGTAGCGCGCTCACCGAATGGGGAATGGCGTAATGCACGTGCAGCAAATCGAGCGATGCGGATTCGGCTACCTCGTACATTTTTGTGGAGAGCGCCAGGGTGTACGGCGGGTGATCGAAGAGCGGATACGACGTGACTTCCACTTCATGAAAATAAATATTCTCATGCGGCGCGTTCAAGCGAATCGGCATCGCGTAACTGATGAAGTGAATTTCGTGGCCGCGCGCGGCGAGTTCGATTCCGAGTTCGGTGGCCACCACACCCGACCCGCCGTATGTTGGATAACATGTGATCCCGATTTTCATGGGCCCTCGATGATAGACGCCGCTTTCAAACCCGGCAACCGGCTGTTTGAGCAGATGCCCGCTATCAAATTGAATTGAGTACGCTTGCTTGCGCCAGCACGACGCTGAATGCTAGCCTTCCTGCTCCTGATTAGACGAGCGAGGCCTTCTGACGGTGCAGCGACTTTCGGGCAAGGTAGCCTTTATTACAGGCGGCGGGACCGGCATAGGACGTGCGTGCGCGCTGCTTTTTGCGCGGGAGGGGGCGTCTGTCGCGATCGCCGGACGCAGAAAAGGCCCGCTGGAAGCGGCGGTTCGAGAGATGGAAGTCGCCGGAGGCAAGGCAGTGGCGCTCACCTGCGATGTGGTGGATCGCAAATCGGTGGAATCGGCGCTGGCGTCTACGGCGAAACATTTTGGCGCCTTGCACATTGTGGTCAATAACGCAGGCGCTGTTGTCGTGGCGGCAGCTGACGGAACATCGGACGAGGATTGGGACAAGGTGGTCGCAACGAATCTCACGGGTACATTCAAGGTTTCTCGCGCGGCTTTGCCGCATCTTCGCGCAGCGGGTGGCGGCGCGATCGTAAATATCGGGTCTATTCTCGGCATTGTCGCCAGAACGCAACGCGCTGCTTACTGTGCTGCGAAAGCCGGCGTCACGGGGCTGACGAAAGCGATGGCACTTGACCACGCGCATGAAAAAATTCGAGTGAATTGCGTATGCCCTTCGCTTGTCGAAACGGAGTTGGGCCTTAAGTCAATTCGAGAGGCCCCTGATCCGGATGCGGAGCGAAGGCGGCGCACCGAGGGAATTCCGCTGGGCCGCCTGGGTCTTCCTGAGGACGTGGCGCAGATGGCGCTATACCTTGCGTCGGATGAATCAGCCTGGGTCACAGGCGCGGCTTTGCCGCTCGATGGGGGTTTGACGGCCTACTGACATGAAACCATCAGCCAAAGCGATTGAAATGGCGACGAACGAACTGCGCGCCCGCCTGAGCCAGACGAATACCGCGACCCAGTTTGGATTCGTACTCGCGGATGCCGGTCACGGCCGCGTGAAGATGAGCATGAGAGTGGACCAGCGCCACTTGCAGGTTCACGGAGTAGTGCACGGCGGGATTCTTGCCGCGCTGGCGGATACGGCAGGTGGGCTCGCTACGTACATGGCGTGCCCGCGAGGTACGCGCGTTGCGACAATCGAGATGAAAATCAATTACCTCGAAGCCGTCGAAGGCGGAACAGTATCAGCTGAAGCGGAAGTTGTGCGGCTGGGACGCCACATCTCAGTGGTTGACTGCGACGTCCGCGATGAAAACGGCCGCCTGGTCGGCAAAGCGTTAATGACTTTTTTCGTGGGGCCGTTTCAAACCAACCGCAAGCCGCGGCACGCGAAGCCACGCAAACGCTGATTGCGGGCGCACTCGCGCTACGATGAAAACTCGTAGCTGCGAAATCCCATTCTTCGTCTATTTGTTCGTCTATTCGCCGTGCCCGTTCTGGCCGTTCGATCCGCCGTGCGCTGCCTCTTCACCGTCCTTAAACAAATACTTGATGCTGTGCTTATAGACGAGAAGGTTCGGGCTGCCGGTACGAGTGAGTTTGATGCAATCGCGGTCATACCATTCGACGGTGCCATGAAGCACTTCGCCATCGGTTAGAACCACGGCGACCGGTGAATGAGACTGCATCTGCTTGACGTAGTAAAAGTTTTCCGCGTGCGTCTGCTCCGGCGGGGCTGGTTTTTTACGCGGCTGTGGTTGTTGGGGCGCGGCCGGGACTGGTCGCGGCGCGAATTGCTGTTCCTTCACGTCTGTCAACGTAGGACGGAAAAGCTTGCGGTTCACCATAAAGCTCCTTCTGGGGATGTGCTACCTGTTATGACTATGTGAGCGCTCAATCGGTTGCAAATAAAGTTGGCGAATCTCGAAAATTTATATTTGGCGGAAATGATGCTAGCGCGTGGCAAGCGAAGCGACGTAGGCATCCAGGCCTAACTGCCTGCCGACGTTGCGCTTCAGGCGGCTTTCGAGGCTGTCGAGGCCTTCTGTAGCCCGCATGACCCACTCCAGATTTATCTTTTTACTCAAGGCCTCCAACTCCAGTTGCAAATCCGGATTTCTAGGGAGACTGCTCTTGGGGCCCTGCGAATATTCGAGTAGGTCTGTAAGCAAACTATAGAACAGGGCCAGAATATTTTCAAACGATTCCTTCTCCTGCTTGGCGAGCTGCGCTGTAGTCGCGAAGATTTCGTTGTAGTTTCCGGCACCCGTTGCTTGGGAAAGCAGGGTCAACACGCTCTTGCGAAGGCGCGCTGATTCCTGAAGATCGAGTTCGAGAGCGATTCCCGGACTACCATCCGAAAGTTGAGACGCGAGCTTGCGCTCGGCCGGCTTTGCAGTGGTGCGCTCTTTAAGGAATGATTGAATTGCCTCTGCGGGCACCGGCGCGAAATGGAATTGCAGGCAGCGTGAGCGAATTGTCTGGAGAAGGGAATCGGGAGACGGAGCGAGAAGGATAAGCGTAGCGCTCTCGGGCGGTTCTTCGAGGATTTTCAGAAACACATCCGCGTCCGTCCACCGCATCGTATCCGCGCCATCGAGGATAAAAACCCGGCGACGTCCCTGTGGCTTGAAGTAGGCGGCGCGTTGCACGGCGCGCAACTGACCTATGCGGATCATCGGACGCGCGACCGGAGTAAGCCGGCGAACCGGGTCGGGCACGATCAGCCAGACATCCGGATTCGGCTCGATAATTAGCGGCATACGCTCGACGGCAGCGGCGTCGGCACTCTCTCCGCGTTCGGCGAGACCGGCTTCAATCAGCGGCGCAGGGTCCGCAAGAGCTGCCATACGGCGGCAGGAATCGCATTCGCCGCAGAAGTCGTCCTTCAGGCGTTCGCAGTTCGCGGCTTGCGCGAACATTCGAGCGAGCGTGTACTTGCCGATTCCTCGCGGCCCGGTAAAGAGCAGGGCACTCGGAACGCGTTCGCGCTTCTGCATTCCGCGCAGGGCGCTGACGATCCGTTCGTTGCCGAGAAATTCGTTAAATCCCATCTAGCGTCTCATCACCAAGTAACAAACATTCATCGCATCGCTCCTTGGGTTTTTAGGAAGCGAGTTTCGATCGCATTGAGAATTTCAGCGTGGATTGCGTCAGGCGACCGAAGAGCGCCAGCCTTCGCATCGAAGCAGTCAATTTTCATCCAGTTGGGCTGCTGCGCGAGCTCGTCGTAGACTGCCGCCGCGGCTTCGAGATGAGCGATGTCCGATTCAAGAATATCGCGCCGAAGCTTCGTGTAGTCGCGCGCGCCTTTCTGGCCTACCAGACGATGCGCTTCCGCTACCGGAACGCGCAGGTAAACCACAAGATCTTCCGCAGGCAGTGAGTAGATTTCATATTCCAGCTTCTTGAGCCATTGTATAAATTCGCCGCGGTCCTCGCGTCGAACACGAGCGCCCTGGTGCGCGAGATTTGAGCCGATGTAGCGGTCGGCGAGCACCGTGCGCCCGGCAGCGAGCTCGGATTCAATCCCGGGCTTTGCTTCATAGCGGTCGCCGGCGTAGAGCAGCGCGGAAAAGTGGGCGTCCACTGTATCGAGCGGGCCGAAATCGCCATTCAGAAAACGCGCGACTAGTTTGCCGAAGAATCCTTCATAGCGCGGGAAGCTGATCTGGCTGAGCGGGACGTTGCGCTGGGAAAGGGAGCGAGCGAGCATGTCGAGCTGCGTCCTTTTTCCGGAGCCGTCAATTCCTTCGAGGACGATTAATTGTCCGCGCGTTGGCATCGAGTGAATGAGAGTTTAGCAGATTCCCAGGATGGGCTTTTACCGTAGATTAAAATTGGCGTCGACGCTTTGTTTTCATTATCTTACAAAAAGTTCTAATCGCGGAACCGCAGATTAAGACCGCGAATTCTGATGGGCGGGACACGCTGCGCCGGCGAATCATTGAATCCATTCTCGTATCCGCATGATCAAAGAGTAGCGGAGGAAAAATCGAGATGGCGAGCCAGAACGCTAAAATAGTTCGTTTTCACTCTGTGGGCGGGCCGGAAGTGCTGAAGATTGAGGAGCTACCAATTACCGAGCCGGGAAAGGGCGAGGTGCGCCTGCGCGTGAAAGCGATCGGACTGAACCGCGCGGAGGTGATGTTTAGACGAGGACAATATTTGGAGACTCCCGTGCGGCCGTCGAAGCTGGGATACGAGGCTGCTGGTACGGTGGAGGCGGTGGGGCCCGATGTGGACAAGAGTTGGATTGGCAAGAAGGCGAGCACGGTTCCAGCGTTCCTGATGACCCACTACGGCGTCTACGGAGAAGTTGCGATTGTGCCGGCGAGTGCACTGGCGGTTTATCCGGAGAAATTGACGCCGGAGCAGGGAACGTCAATCTGGATGCAGTATCTGACGGCCTACGGGGCACTGATCGAATATGCGCGGATCACAAAAGGCGACTTCGTCGTGGTTACAGCGGCCAGCAGCAGCGTGGGAATCGCCGCGATTGAGATAGCGAATGTGGAGGGTGCGACGAGTATCGCGACAACTCGAACTTCCAAGAAGAAGCAGACGCTGGTTGAGATCGGCGCGAAACACGTGATCGCGACTGAAGAGGAAGATTTTGTGGCGCGGATAAACGAGATCACCGGGGGCAAAGGGGCGCGCGTGACGTTCGATCCTATCGGCGGCAAGGGGATCGAGCGGTTGGCGCAAGCCGCGGCGGCAGGAGGAACAATCTACGAATACGGAGCGCTTGCGCCCGAGCCAACGCCATTCCCGTTGTTTACTGCGCTGGCAAAAGGGCTTTCGGTTCGCGGCTACACTCTGCGCGAAGTGTTTGCCGATCCGAAGTTGAAGGCAAAGGCGGAGAAATATGTATTCGACCACGTGGAAAAAGGCGACTTCAAACCGAGGATCGATCGCACCTTTCCCTTTGCGCAGATCGTGGAGGCACATCGCTACATGGAATCCAACGAACAGATCGGCAAGATTGTCGTCACGGTGTAGAGCGCAACCGCAAGATTCATTCAGAGCCCGCTATTCGAATTGCTTTTTGACCCACACGTAGGCGGCTGTGGTCACACTCGTCATGAAAAATAGAATCACTCCGTCCATGAACGAATGATAGCTCACCGCGCTAAAGCCGCTGCCGGGAAATATCACAGAAGGCACATTTAAGGCAGAAAGGATGCGCGTGATAAGAGCCAGCGCCGCGCTTAGCAAACACAATCCGTAGCTCAGACGCATGACGTGTTTTTCCATCCGTAATCTCCTCGTTGTAGAGAATAGGCGCCGATCACATACTTCGCTTGGGCGAGCGTATAACCGAAGCGAAGCAGCAGTCAAACAAGGATATTGGGCGCGCGGCGTGCTGCAGTCCCCGAGGAGAAGACGCGCTAGTGCTTTTCTTCTTCTTCCCCTTCGCCGGGTAACAGGATGCGGCTTGTCACACGGAAGCGCTTGTAATTCTTATAGCGGACGGTCATGCGAATGCGGATGTCACCCGAGCTGAAGTGAAGAACGTCGTCGGCGTGCGTGTAGGTAGGAAACCAGTAGTGGCCTTCGATATTTTCGCGGTATGTTTCGAAGCGCGGAAAGAAATTCTCCTCATCGCGTTTTTGGATGTCGGGAACGGCTTTCCCGTAGGTTTTTACGATTTCGAGATCCTTGTCATCCACCCAGATGCGTCCCTGAAAATAGCGCTGGTTCTTTTCGATTTTTTTCGGCTTTACTTCGAAAACGTAAGTGGTGAGCTCGTCAACGCGCTGGCGGCCAACGTAGGTGATGTCGTATTTGGGCAATTCATTGGTAGTGAGAACGAATGGTTGCACGTTTTGAAGATCAGCGAAGTCCTGTTCTGACAGTGAGACGCGTTGGAGCGTGGAGGGAGGCGCGAAGGTGACCTTGTCGTAGCGCTTGCCAGTGGTGCTGAAGACAATGTCGCTGGTCATGCGGTATTCGCCATCGGGCTGCCCTCCCGAGTCGATCGTTTGTACGACGAAGGTCTGCGTGTAGGTGTAATTGTCGCGTTCGCGCTTGAATTCAGCCTCGCGTTCGGCGAAGTGCTGGATGATCTGGTCAACAGGGACAGAAGGCGGCTCGGTGGAAATGGCGGAGGAGGATTGGTCGGGTGGCGTAGCTTTTGGAGAGGATTCCTGTGCGAAAAGCGGGCAAAGAAGGAGCAGGGATACAGAAAACACGAGCGTAGCTCTGGGGATGAGAGCGGCAAATATCTCGGGAGACTGGGAGGTGTGGCGCACGCTGTCCGCTTCCTGATCTGATCTCGTCTAGTATAGGAGATCTTGCGCGGTGCGGAAGTTGCTTTCGAAATCAGCGGGCATGGAAGGGGCGGGCGGCCACGAGCGTTATGGAAGTCTCACAGGAAGCCCGATTCAAGACCTGCCGGACCGAACCTCTCTACGAGCCCTAGCCGTGCACCTTTGGCCGCCAGCGGTTTGCAAAAAGTTCAGCGACGAAAAGCCGAAGTATCTCTATTTCCCACGACAGTCGCCGCCGGAGAAATCGCCACTGCTGAAGTCACCTGAATCTTGTTTTCACCTTTGAACGGGTGGCCTTTTATCGTGGCAGCCTGTCCTGCGAAGGGCTCGAGGACTACAGGGTTGGTGACCGTCCAGTGAACGTTTTTATCGTCGGTGATGACGCCCGCGTCGTCGCTCACCTTGCCTGAGATAGTGGTGATTTTTGAGGACATCTTTGAATCGTCGGGCTTGGTGGAAGATTGGGCGGCGGCGAGAGTTGGAAACAAAATCACGGCCGCGAAGAAAAGAAGGAAGAATTTTGTCATGAGCCACCTTTTTGAAACTTGAAAATGGATCGTGCAATGCGAGGAAGTGTAAGGCTGAAATTCCGAGAGTCAAATCGGAAGAACGAATTGGAACAATTCAAAATCATTGGAGGATGCGCCCAGGGCCGGGCGAATGGCGCGCGGTGCCGAGCCGGCAAAGAGGCTGCCTCCGATGGCGACTTCGAATTTCAGGTATATACTTGGCGCGCACCTCATCGGAACAGGCGATTTGGCAGTTCAGGCGGAAACCATGAGCGCCCCTCCCTCTTTCGCAAGTAGCCTCCCAACCACAAGGACCGCCCTGGTGATTGACGTGGATCCGGAAATCCACGCGATGCTGCAAACGGTTCTCGATCCGGTTGCATGGAAAGTGCGTCATGCGCCCAATAACGCCGCGGCTTTAACCCTCGGCGAAGCCTCGCATTTCGATCTGATTATCACCAGCGACAAGACGTCGGGGCGGGAAGATATAGATCTCCTTCGCAAAATCCGGCGCGTGCGGCCCCACACTCGGCTGATTATTTTGACGGACGAGAGCGCACCGTCCTACGTGATCGATTCGATGAGGGAGCGCGCGTTCAGCTATTTTTCGAAACCGTTTTCGCTCAACTCACTGTCCGACATGATCCAGCACGCGATTGACAGTCCCTGTTGGGACGATGGAATCGAGATTGTTTCGGCGACACCGGAGTGGATCCGGCTAGTGGCGCGATGCGACCTGGGAACTGCCGAACGCCTGGTGCAATTCCTGCACGAAATCGGGGATCTGCCGGAGACGGAAGGCAACGCGGTGGGCACGGCCTTTCGCGAGATGCTGTTGAATGCGATGGAATATGGTGGAAAGTTTCAGCCGAATCAGTATGTGGAAATTTCCTACGTTCGCGCCAAGCACATGGTCATGTGCCGGGTGAAAGATCCCGGTGAAGGATTTTCGCTCGACGAGATTGGTCACGCTGCGATTGCCAACCCCGATGAAGATCCGATTCGCCATGTAGTCCAACGTGAAGCCAAAGGCCTTCGGCCGGGCGGTTATGGCGTGTTACTGGCGCAGAAACTGGTAGACGAACTGATCTACAACGAAAAAGGCAATGAAGTTCTGCTGGTGAAATATATTGACCGCCCCGGTTCAGCCGCTGTTCCTGCGTCAGTCAGCTGAGGGTTCAATTTCCCGGGCGTTTGGCGGCTCAGCGCCGGCTACTCTTCGTCGCCGCCGAGTTCCTCTTCTATCTTTATGTTCGATTCGGCCGTTAGTTCCGGAAGGCGTGCGCTCTTGAGCTCGCGATTCAGCGATGGAATTTCGGATGTCCGAAGCGCATCCCATCGTTTCATTGTCGCGGTGAAATCTTTCTCGACAGTGACGAGCGCCTGGTCTTGCGCAGCAGTCGGAGCAACGTCAGCGCGATCGATTTCTGCATAGAGCGCCGCGACGTTGGTGGCCACCTGAGTGAGCGTTGATTCAGCCGGAACAGACGGCACGGACGCCGCAGCGGGTGCGGGAGGTTTTTGCGCTATGGTTGCAGGCGCGCCTTCGAGAAGCGCGCTGAGCCTTTTGTCGAGGGCTTCGACGGCTTCTTTCGTGGATGCGTTTGCACGGGGAGCCAACTTTTCGAGCTGTTCGTGGATTGAACGCGCTTGGCCGACTGCCTCGGAGCTGCGAGTCATCCGATCGGCGAGAGTTGTTTGCATCGCGAATAGCGCGCGAAGGCCTTCCGGCGGTGTTTTCACACGTGGGTCCATTCGCACCGTGAGTGGCGCAGTAATGCTCGAGCCGCTGCTGGCCGTGAACTTCACAGTGTAGACGCCGGGGAGTGCGCGCGGGCCCAGCGGGTGGCGTGGCGTATCGTGCGGGACGGCGGAAATTGGGTATTCGTGACGCAGCGCGACCGGCGCCGGATAATGCAAATCCCAAACCCATCGGTGCATTCCCGCATCCGCGGAAAGAACCTTCTGCGGGCGAATCCAGTAGAGAGGAATCAGTTGCTTCGCGATTTCTTCTTCGGTTTGGTCTGGTTTGTCCGTGCTCGAAAATTTGCGAACCAGTTTCCCTTGCGAGTCGAAAATTTCGAGTGTGACCGCGCCTGTCGAACGCCTTGTAAGGTAATAGTCGATAATCGCGCCATTGGGAGGGTTTTCGCCGGCTGGATCGTCGGGTGGCAGCGGTGTATCGGTGTATGTTGAGCGACGGACGCGATACGCTGGCGCGGGCTTAAACAACAGGTTACTGGTATCGGCGGTGTCAGCTTTGATTTGGCGCAGCGGCGAAATGTCGTCGAGAATCCAGAACGAGCGGCCGTGCGTAGCGAGGATCAAGTCATCCTCGTAAATCGAGAGGTCGCGCATCGAGGTGTGGGGAAGATTGAGCTGCAACGATTGCCAGTGGTCGCCGTCGTCGAACGAAACCCACACACTCGTCTCGGTGCCGGCGAAGAGCAGCCCCTTGCGAACGGGATCTTCGCGCACGGTATCGACAGGAGCGTCGTCAGGCAAGCCGGCGGTGATCAGTTGCCAAGTCTTGCCGCCGTCGTGCGTGCGATAGATGTAAGGCTTGAGGTCGTCGATGCGGAAGCGGCTCACGGAAGCGTAAGCGGACTCGTCATCGAAATGCGACGCGGAAATCTGAGTCACTTTGCTCCATGGCGTCAGCTCCGGCGGAGTGATGTTGTTCCAGTTTTTTCCGCCGTCGCGCGTATTCCAGATGTAGCCGTCGTCCGTGCCGGCCCACAGGATGTCCTCGGTGCGGAACGACGGCGCGAGCGCGTAAATCACGCCGCGCTGTTTATCGGCTTTAGCAATATTCTTCGAATCTGTCTTGACCATCGCGTCAACGCTCGACGGAATTCCGGGATGCTCTCGCGCAAGATCGGGGCTGATTGTTTCCCAGTGGTTGCCGCCATCGGAGGATTTAAAAAGGAAATTGGCCGTCGTATAGAGGACGTGCGAGTCGACAGGAGAGAACATGATCGGCTGCGTGCGATCGGTACGGAATTTCGGATCGCGCAGCGGGATCGGCGAGACGTTCTGCACCTGCCCGGTGCTCCAGTGATATTTTGAAACTTCGTTGCGCCCTGCGCCGTAAATGATGTCGGGATTGAGCGGGTCGGGCGCTACATAGCCATATTCAATCGCGCCGACGGGATGCCAATCGCGAAATGTGATTTCGCCGTCGTTGCCGCGCGAAAGCGTGCAGACCGATCCGCTTTCCTGCTGGCCGCCGCACACCTTGTAGGGAAATTCGTTGCTGACGCTCACGTGATAAATCTGCGCGGTTGGCTGGTTATACCAGGAACTCCACGTCTCACCTCCGTTCACCGAGACGATCGCACCCTGATCGCTGACGATGAGAATAATTTTCGGATCCCGCGGATTGATCCAGAGATTCTGGTAGTCGTCGCCGCCAGGCGCGCCCCGAATACTGGTCCATGTTTTTGCGCCGTCCGTGGAGCGCACGGTGACGATACTGGTGCTGTACACCACGTCAGGATTTTTCGGATCGACGCCGAGCACCGGAAGATCGCCGCCGCCGATGCGCATTGCCGGCCGGCCGTCGTCGGTCGCGCGCGTCCAGGTCTCGCCGGAATCGTCTGAGCGATAGATTCCGAGGCCCTTTCCTGAACCGTATTCGCCGGGATCTTGTGTGCCCGCCACCGCATACAGGCGACTGGCTTGGCTTTGGGCAATGGCGAAATGGATTTGGATTACATTATTCGGAAGCCCGCTCGTGAGCGGCCGCCAGGTTTTGCCGCCGTCGATGGATTTGAAAAGGCCGCCGTCCGTCGTCTGGTATTCGTTGTTGTCTTCCCACGGGCCTTGGCGCACGGACCACATCGAAGCGTATGCGACATCGGGATTCGACGGATCGAATTCCACCTGATCGCCACCTGTGTTTTCATTCTTGGAGAGGACCTTCGCAAAATTCTGGCCGCCGTCGGTGGAAAGATAAATGCCGCGCTCTTCGCTCGGTCCATAGGGATTTCCGAGGACGGCAGCGAGCACATGATTCGGATCTCGAGGATCAACGGCGAGGCCGGGAATTTGCTGGCCATTGCGCAGACCTAGATGCGTCCAGGTTTTTCCGGCGTCGGTGGATTTGTAAATGCCGTTACCGACGGAAAGATCGGGGCGCGCGAGGCCTTCGCCGCTCGCGACATAAATGATATTGGGGTCCGACGGCGCGATCGCGATGGCGCCGATCGATTGAGTCGGTTGCGAATCAAAGATTGGCAACCAGGTGCGCCCGTAATCGGTGGATTTCCAAACGCCGCCATTTACCACGCCGATGTAGAAAACATTCGGCTGGCTCGGAACTCCGGCCAGAGCGCGCGTGCGTCCGCCACGGTACGGCCCGATCATTCGCCAACGCAACTCCTGATACGTGGATTCGGGAAATTGCTGCGCCACCACACTGGACGCTACCCCAAGCAAATAAATCACTGCGAATGCCGCGGCGATCGGGCGTAAGTATCGAACCACGCGAATCCTCCAATGAAAGGCGCGGCAAGCATAAATCAGGCGAGGCGCTATAAGTTGGAGAATTTTTCAGATTGTCTTCCTCGCGTAGCCGGAGCAGGTCAGCACGGGAAGGCGCGGATATTTTGGGAACGAGGAGTCACTGAGCGACACTCCGCAGAAATAAAACTGCGAGCCCCGGTCCGATTGAATCACTCGAGCGTGGATGCAGGTGGCACACAACCCGGCATTGGCCGCTTCGTTCGCGGATTTTCGAGATTCTGTCAAGACGTCCAGCATACCGGAATCAGTTCAGGAAGCGCGTCTTGAGTGTTCGCCTAGCATATGGGTGTGATGGTTTGCCCGCGTGCTAGAATCGCGCGGATGGCGCCGCAAACTACTCTCATCACTGCAAATCTTGCGGAGATTCGAGAACGAATTGCTCGATCCGCTGCGCGCGCGGGCCGCGCAGCCGAAGACATCACGCTGGTAGCTGTCTCCAAAACGTTTCCTGCCGAAGCAATCCGTTCCGCCTATGAACTCGGCCTGCGTCATTTTGGCGAGAATCGCGTGCAGGAGTGGGAGTCGAAGCGAGCGGCCGTCGCAGATCTGGATACCACGTGGCATCTGATTGGCCATCTCCAAAGCAACAAAGCGCGCCGCGCTGCAAGTTTATTCAATCGCGTGGATTCAGTAGACAGCGTGGCGCTCGCTCAAAAGCTGGATGCCGCTGCGGCGTCAGAAGCGAGACGCTTGAAGGTGTTGATTGAAGTGCATCTGGGAGGCGAAGAAACGAAAAGCGGCGTACCGGAAGCGGATTTGCCGTCACTAGCGGAAAGCATCGCCCGGCTGCCACATCTCGAATTGCTCGGCTTGATGGCGATTCCTCCCTATTTCGACGACACCGAACGAGTGCGGTCATATTTTCAAAGATTGCGAGCATTACGCGAGCAAGTCGGCGCGCAGATAAAGATGCCCTTGAGTGTCCTGTCGATGGGGATGAGCCACGATTTTGAAATCGCGATCGAGGAAGGCGCGACCGAGGTTCGCGTTGGCACGGCCCTCTTTGGCGAGCGGAGCAAGAAAGCGTGATCGAAGTCTCCGAGCGCGATGGGTCGATCGTCTTTGTGGCGCGGGTGACGCCGCGCGCGAGCCGCGATGCGATCGAAGGCGAATATCAAGGCGCACTAAAAGTGCGCCTCACCGCTCCGCCTGTAGAAGATCGCGCGAACGATGCTCTTAGACATTTGCTCGCCGCGCGTTTGAACGTGCCGGTATCGGCTGTTAGAATCGTGGGCGGTGAGAAGAGCCGTAACAAGCGAGTAGCGGTAGCAGGCGTCGCAAGGGCTCAAGTAATTTCATTGGCCGAAGCCGCAGAACCGAAACGCGGCTAACCCGGACAACGAGGATTTCCAAGACATGGTGGACGTGAAAGCAATTCAATCAGAGTTGCGCGCCAGCAAAATTGACGGCTGGCTTTTCTACGATCATCACCGCCGCGATCCCATCGCCAACATTATTTTGAAACTCGGCGGCAACGGCCTGGCGTCGCGACGCTGGTTTTACTTCATTCCCTCGAAAGGCGAGCCGCGCAAACTCGTCCACCGAATCGAAGCAGGCATGCTCGATTCGCTTGACGGCCGCAAGTACGTCTACTCGGGCTGGGAAGAGCTTCACAAGACGCTGCCGAAATTGCTTTCTGGCAGCAAAACGATCGCCATGCAATATTCGCCCGAAAACAATATTCCGTACATCGGGTTGGTAGACGCGGGAACTGTCGAGCTGGTGCGCAAGCTGAAGAA
>Ga0210394_10004396_pt1 | contig 16518 bp, 13 predicted proteins | sample IncBWC12MmetaG_FD_160121 | JGI IMG/M metagenome (GOLD analysis project Ga0210394, IMG submission 160121) | Forest soil microbial communities from Barre Woods Harvard Forest LTER site, Petersham, Massachusetts, United States - Inc-BW-C-12-M | ecosystem: Environmental > Terrestrial > Soil >... | reverse complement strand
GTGCTTTCTTGTGACACCGTTCTCGGACCCGGCACGGATTTCGTTCAATTCGAGACCCGGTAGATATACCGAGAACCCTGGATGTGACGAAATATCCCCCCAGCGCCTCGTCCGTGTCATCAGGGAGCATATCCGTGTTCAGCGGCTTCAAATTTCAAGTGGTGCTGCCGGTGGCGGTCATCACACTCGTATTGATCAGTCTCAGTGCCATCGGCTTTTCCGTCTGGGCGATGCAGCACGAGCAAACACTCGTGCGTCAGCAGGTCGCGGACAAGCAGAGTTCGATCGAGGGCGTGTTCGTCACGACCGCCACGCTGATGCAAGATCGCACGCGCGCGAGCATGGCGTTGCTCAAAGAGCAGATCAGTGCGCGCGGCGGCGCCGATCGGGGCGCTGCGGTCTCGGTCGGCGGCAAATCCGTGGGCGACATCTTGATCGCCGGCAGGGGGCAGGCCGGCAATTTCGAAATCGTCGATTACGTCACCCGGCTGAACAAGGGCACCGCCACGATATTCTCCAAGGATGGTGAACGCTTCGTGCGCATCGCGACCAATGTGATGAAGGATGACGGCACTCGGGCGGTCGGCACGGAATTGAACAACACCACTCCCGCCTACGCCGCGCTGAGCAATCAAGTCGCTTTCTACGGTGTGGTCGACATCCTGGGCAACCCCTATTTCACCGGCTACGAACCGCTTCTCGCCAGGAACGGCGATTTCATCGGCATCGCCTACGTGGGCTACAAGGCCGAGTTGCCGGTGCTGAGCCAGGCGCTCGAGCAATCCCACCTGCTGAAGAGCGGCTTTGTCGCCGTTGTCGACAGCCACAAGGTTCGCTACTCGCCGTCGTGGGTGACCGCGGATCAAGTGCAGCAATTGATCGACAGCAAGGATGGCTCCTGGGTGATCAACCGCTCACCCCTTCCGGAATGGGGGTTGACCGTCGTCTCGGCCTATCCAATGGCCGAACTGCGCGCAGAGGGCAGATCGATCGGCTACGGTGTCGCGCTCGCGGGAGTCGTCCTCGGCGCCGTCATTTCGATGACGCTGTTCTTCCTGCTCGACCGACAAGTACTGCACCTGCTCGGCGGCGAGCCGCGCATGGCGGCGCAGTACATGAAGAAGATCGCCGAGGGCGATTTGGCCGTCGAAATCGCGGTTGACCGTGAACAGCCGGACAGCCTGATGGCCTCGCTGAAAGTGATGCAGCTGAAGCTGAAGAATCTGGTTTTGGCCGTCCGCGGCGGAGCGGCGGAGGTGAGCGCGCAGTCGCACAAGTTCGAAGCGACCTACGCCACTCTGCAGGGTCCTCGCAAGGACGCCTCATCGCAAGAGCTGTTGCGGCAGGTCAAGGGAGTCAGCCACACACTGACCCTGCTGGAAAAATCGATCGGCCGATTCAGACTGTAGCCGGCGCTTTAGGCCGGATCAGAAGGCGGTTTCGTTGATTTCGTTGACGCATGCCACGAGTGCCGGCAGCCGGTCCGGACAGCGGTTGCGGACCTCGCTTTGAATGGTGTTCACGGCCTCCTGCAGGCTGGCGAGATCCGTGCAGAGTTCGAGCACATCGGCGAGGTCCTGGCCGTTCGTACCGAATTGATCGAGGCAGAAGTTCGACAGCGCGAAACGCGCCTGACTGGGTGACACCCCGGCCTTCAGGCTGAGCAGCACGCCGGCCGGTCTCCCCGCAACGAAAACTCCCCGCCTGCCATCATGGTCACCGGCTTGAGGCTGTCCCCCGAAGCGGGAACTATATGTCAAATATGCATTTGTGAGTAGGGCGGGTCACCTGACCCGCCCTAGCTCGGTTGCAACAGACCTCAATCGCCGGTTCGCACTCGACTGATGAACGTACCCCAATTGGCCAGCAGCGAACGAGTGCCGCCGCAGGTGGTATCCGCTGCGAATTGCGCAAACGTACATGTCTGGCCGATGTACTCGGCCGCCAACCACACGTTGCCCCACTCATCGGTCACAGCCGCGGAGTAGTCTCCCCAGCGTGCAATCCCGTTGCCGTTGTAGGCCGCATAGCCGGTAAAGCCGTCATCGGGGCCCACTCCCGCACCGACGACGTGCACGCTGTCGCCCCTGTACCCGACGACGGTGTAGGCGGCGCTCGGGAAGTAGTCCGGGCCGCTGAGCGTAAAGCTCATCACGGCGTTACCGTCGTTGGTCGCGGCGAGCGACGGGAATAGCACATCCTCGCCGGCTACCGCGACATATCCCTGCTGGCGCATGTGCGCGTTCAGGTGTCCGCCCTCCAGATCGGGTTGGACGGCAAACCAGGCGATGCCCTGGCGCGTCTCGCCGCCCACCGACACGTTGGTGTTGACACCCGACCACAGAACGCCATTGGCGTAAACGACCGTGTTCATCCGATCGTCGTTCGCGTTGAGCATGTTGACCGCATCGGTGTCGCCCAGCGCATCGCGCAGCGGCGTCGGGCCCGACATCTGGCTGGCGCCGAAGAAATTGACCTGACCGTACGACTCGGACGAGATCACGGTATGCAGGAGTTGCAGATGAGGCGTGCCCCAGTCGAGCGACGCGGTGCCTGTGAGGGCCCAAACCGCGATACGGTTATCGAACGGCGTATACCCGAACTGCAGCGCACTCAAGAAGTATTCCGTGCCCGAATTTCCTTCCGAGCCCCAATCGCCTCCGAAAGAACCGAAGGGCGAGGAGGCCGGTTGGATGGAGTACCACAGACTGCCGAAGGCCAGGTCCACCGCGGGCGTGGGGATGGCACCGGCATCGATATGAACGACGGTTCCCAAGGTTCCCGCTTCGATCGCCTTCTTGGAAAGGGCGTATATCTGAGCGCCGTTGAAACCGGCGGCATGGATGGAGAACTCGTTGCTCGAGACGTAGAACCCGTGGGCGTCCGCGCCGATCAGCGGCTGGTCACCGAAACAGGGGCAATTCGGATGCAAAGGATCCGTACCGTCTCCGTCGGTGGTATCGAACGAATAAAGGTAGTAGTCGCCGGTCGGGCTCGAGGTCTTGCTGACGGCAACCAGCACCGATGAATGATTTCCATCTGCGCCTGTCGCGGGGTTGGTATCGATCTCGAGTTCGGTGATGAACCAGCGGCCGGTCGCGACATCGTGATAACAGCGCGGATCGCTGATGAATTGCCCGTACACCGCCGGCGTGCTGCGGATGACTTCGGGCTGCAACTTGAAGAACTGGCTGAGCGCCGTGGGTCCGCTCACCACATTGCCGTGAGTATCGAACACCTCAATGGCATTGTTGATGGCCTCCATCACGAAGCCGCCGCCCGCGCACAGCCCCTGGTCGGGCGGTTCGAGGCTGAACTGCGTATTCGCATAGGCGCCGGTGCCCACATATCGTTGCTGAAAATGGGTGAGTCCCTGGAATCCCGACGCATTCCGGCCCGCACCGGTGACTTGCTGGGTCGCGGGAGCGGGGAGGGCGGCGGCCGCCGACGTCGACGCGGAATTCGCGCTGCCGGTCACCAAGGGATTGGGTGTTCGCGAATGACTGTTCAACGAATGCAAATCGTCGTCGGGGCCGCCCGAGAGCGCCACGGGTCCGACTTCGAGAGTGGTCAATCCGAGAAAATTAGCCGGCAGCTGATTCTGCGCGGATGCCGGTAAGACTACTGCCAAGAGCAACGCCGCTCCGGCGTGCATGTTCCAGATCTTCATTGTGTCCCCTTTTATTTGGATTAGATTCCTTAGACTCAGTCGGTTCTCGCGCACGCCATCAACGTGCAGGTGCGAAAGAGGGGGCGAGTATAGCGCCGTTTAAAAGACCCAAGCAGGGCCGTTTGGATTATGTAAAAAAAGTGTCATGCAGTGTTGCCTGCGTCGATCGTCAGCGTGGTTCCTGTAATGTTTCGTCCCCCATCTCCCAGCAGGAATTCGACGCCGCGTGCGATGTCGATCGGATCCGCCATGCGCTTCAGCGCGCTGCGCCGCGCGATCTGCTCGCGCTGCCCCTCGCCGAGTTCGTGGGTCATTTCGGTGGCGATGAAACCGGGTGCGATTGCGTTCACCGTGATGCCGAGCTGGCCGACCTCGCGCGCCAACGAGCGCGTGAAGCCGATCAAGGAGGCCTTGGTGGCGCTGTACACCGACAGTCCGCTATAGCCGGTGGAGGCGACGATGGAGGCGATGTTGACGATGCGTCCGTCACGCTGCGCCATCATCGATCGAACCACGTACTTCGACAGTAGAATGGGCGAGACGGTATTGAGCTGTATCAGCCGCTGGACGTCTTGATCGCGCATATTGCTGAGCACGCCGCCGGTACCGAGGCCCGCGTTGTTGACCAGGCCGTAAATCGGACCGAAGTCCGCGCGCAGCGCCCTCACCAGCGCGCCGATCTGTCCTACATCGGACAGATCGACGGCCCGAAACTCGATGGCGCCGCGCCCGCCATCCGCCGCCGCGCGGCTCGCGGCCGTCAATGCATCGGTGCTGTTGCGTGCAAGCGCGATGACGCGATAGCCGGCGGCCGCGAGGGCACCGGACATCGCGAGCCCGAGGCCGCGGCTGCCCCCTGTCACGATGACGTTTTGCATTGGCCATTATCATCCATGGTACAAACGACGGGCAAGCGCCGACCCTGCACCGTCGCTGTGTTAGGGTTGGCCCATGAACGGCAGCGGCGAGCGCGTACCTCGAAGTTCTTGCATCAATCTGCCGAAGTTGTCGGCCGACTTCAGGACTCTATTCCCGGACGGTGTGGCGGCAGCGGAGTTGCGCGGAGTGGGCGATGCCTCGCTGTTGATGCCCACCGAAGCGAAATGCATGGGAAGCGCCGTGCAGTCGCGAATACAGGAGTTCGCCGCCGGCCGCTCGTGCGCCCGCCTCGCATTGTCGCAGTTCGGCATTCACGACTTTCCGCTCATCGTGGGCAGCGATCGTCAGCCGGCGTGGCCGCCGTCCATGGTCGGGAGCATCACGCACACGGCGGATCTGTGCGCCGCTATTGTCGGCGAATCGGCGCGCTTCCTGGGGCTCGGAGTGGACAGCGAAGTGGTCGGCGACGTCAAGCCCGACCTATGGCCGGCAATTTGCGTACCGCGGGAGACAGAGTGGCTGCGCTCGCTGCCTCCCCTCGAGCAGGCGCCCGCGGCGGCGCTGATCTTTGCCGCCAAAGAGGCGTTCTACAAGTGCCAGTATCCCGCCAGCGGTGAATTCCTGGGCTTTCACGACATCCGCATCGGCGTGCCGGACTCAAGGAGCGTGCAGGCCGGGTTCGAGGTGCATGCGAATCGGGCGCTGCGGATCGCCGCGTCGACTGCCTTCCCCGTGCACGGAAAACACCGCTTCCACGAGCACTTCGTGTCGGCCGGCGTCGCGCTCGCGGCTCAATAGGCCTTGTCGTCGCGAAACACCTTGACCGCGGTGAGCAGAATGATCTTGACGTCCAGCATCGGCGACCAGCGCCGCAGGTAGTCGAGGTCGTAATTCACCCGCGCCTCCATCTCCTTGAGCTGCGAGGTCTCGCCGCGGCAACCATTCACCTGCGCGAGCCCCGTGATGCCGGGCAACACCTTGTGGCGCACCATGTATCCCTTGATGAGCTTGCGATACTCCTCGTTGTGCGCGACCGCGTGGGGCCGCGGGCCGACCAGGCTCATTCGGCCTTGCAGGACATTGATGAGCTGGGGCAGTTCATCCATCGAGGTGCGCCGGAGAACGGCGCCGATGGGGGTGATGCGGTTGTCGGTCTTCGACGCCTGCCGGATCTGCGTGCCATCCTCCGTCACCGTCATGGTCCTGAACTTGTAGACGGCGATCTCTTGTCCGTCGAGCCCATAGCGGCGTTGTTTGAAGATCACGGGTCCCGGCGAGGAGATCTTGACCAGCAGGGCGATGAGCAGCAGCAGCGGCAGGAACAGCAGCAGGACCACGACGGACAATACGATGTCGGTCAGCCGCTTGGTGACGCCGCGGTAGCCGTAAAAAGGGGTTTCGCACATGGCGACCACGGGTATGCCGTGAATCTCGCCGGAGCGCGCCTGGATCAGGTCGAATACGAAGATATCGGGTACGTAGTAGATCGAGGCCGTGGTGTCGCGCAGGTCATCGAGCAGGTTCATGACCCGCTTCAAATGCCGGATCGGCAGGGCGATGAATATGACGTCCGTCCCATGCTGCTTCACGTACGTCGACAGGTCGCTCAAGGTACCGATCAGATTGGCATCGGATTCCAGGCCGAGCCGGTCGGTGCTGCGGTCGTCAAAGAACCCGGACACCTCCAGACGCATGACGGGGTTGTTCGTCAGACGCCGCGCGAGTTCCAGGCTGCTGTTGTTGTATCCCGCGAAGATGGCCTTGCGATTCTCGAATGCGTTCATCAAGAAGTGATGCATCAGCTCCTGCATCCCCAGCGTGACGAGGATCAGCCCCAGCGGGGTGACGAGGGCCCAGGTGAGGAAGATGCGGCGCGGGAACGCTGCGAAAGAGTTGGTGACGTAGCCCACCGCGAGCAGCACCGCGAGCAGCAGCAGCCAGCGGAACAGCGCGTCGGCGACCGCGGTCACGCGCGCCGTGGTCAGCGGGGTCGTGACCTCGCGCGGCGGTTGAATCAGCACCAGGCACAGCACCGCCACGATGACGATGGCCTCGGAGGATCGGTCGAACACATGGCCGAAGAATGTGACGGTGGCGTACAGCGTGCCGACGGCAACCACCGCCGGCATCACGGCCTGCAGGGCGGCCAATAAGGCGATGAGAAAGCTCTGCTTGTACAAGACCGGCTGGTTCATCGATCGTCCATTGGGCTAGAGGCGCCACTCGCGACGCTTACGCGTGGCAGGAGCGCGACAAAAGCGACCTGCCATTATCGGGCAAAACCCTCGGTCCATGCGTGATCTATTTCCGCAACCGTGGAATTGCTCCGCCGCCGGCGTCCGTGGCCCGCGGCCGGCCAATGGTATTCTATGTGTCATGACAAACGTGCCTTTGCTCGACCTCAAGGCCCAATTTGCGCAAATTCGGGCTGAAGTGATGCCGGTAATCGATCAAGTATGCGCCGGCCAGCACTTCATCCTTGGGGAACACGTGCGCGCGTTGGAGGAGGAAATAGCGCGCTATTGTTCTGCTACCGCCGGCGTCGGCGTCTCTTCCGGCACCGACGCCCTGCTGCTCGCCCTCATGGCTCTGGAGGTGGGTGCCGGCGACGAGGTCATCACTTCGCCTTTTACCTTTTTCGCAACAGCCGGCACCATCGCGCGCGCCGGCGCACGGCCGATATTCTGCGACATCGATCCCATCACCTTCAATATTTCGCCGGCCGCGGTACAAGCCTTTATCGATGACCGCTGCGCGGTCAGCTCGGGACAGTTGATCAACCTGGCCACGGGAGGCCGGGTCAAGGCCTTGATGCCGGTGCATCTCTACGGTCAGTGCGCCGACATGGACCCCTTGATGTCGATCGCTCGAAAGTACCGTCTGAAGGTGATCGAGGATGCCGCGCAGGCCATTGGCTCGACCTACAAGAACGGCGAACATGCGGGCACGTTCGGCGACGTTGGCTGCTTTTCGTTCTTTCCCAGCAAGAATTTGGGCGCGTTCGGCGATGCCGGGCTGTGCACCACCAATGACGCTGACCTCGCCGAGCGCCTGCGGGTATTGCGGGTGCACGGCGGCAAGCCGAAGTACTTCCATGCGCTGATCGGCGGCAACTTCCGCATCGATGAATTGCAGGCGGCGGTGCTGCGGGTGAAGTTGAAGTATCTGGACGGGTGGACCGCGGGACGCCAGCGCAACGCCGCCTTCTACGACGCGGCTTTTGCCGCCGCCGGATTGGGGGACAGTCTACGCACGCCGGTCGCGGTCGCGGGCTACCGGCATATTTTCAATCAGTACGTCGTGCGGGCGCGAAATCGCGACGCTCTGCGGGCGAGGCTCAACGAGCGCCGCATCGGCTGCGAGATCTACTATCCCGTGCCCCTGCATCTGCAGCAGTGCTTCGCCTACCTTGGGTACGGCGCCGGAGACTTTCCGCATTCCGAGCGTGCCGCCGAGGAAACCTTGGCGCTGCCCATCTATCCGGAATTGGAGCAGGCGCAACTCGAGCACGTGGTCGCAGCCGTCGCTGGGTTCTATTCCTGAGGCTCGTCGGCCCCAAGGGCGTTAGCCGATCAGCTCTTCTTGAAATCGTCGGGCAGCAGCTGATGGCGCGACAGTAGCTTGTAGAAGTCCGTCCGATTGCGCTTGGCCAAGCGCGCCGCCTGGCTGACATTGCCGCCCGTGATCTGCAGGATCTGCGACAGATAGTTGCGGGTGAATTCGTCTCGCGCCTCATCGAAAGACGGCAGACGCGTGGGATTGCCGCCCAAGGACTGCTGCACGAGCTCGGCGGTAATGATGGCGCCGTGCGACAGCGCGACGTTCTGGCGCACCACGTTGTACAACTGGCGCACATTGCCCGGCCATTCCGCGGTGGCCAAGAGTTCCACCGCCTCGGGCGCGTAGATTTTTCGCTGGCCGCTTTCCTTGGCGATCTGTTCCAGGAAATGCGCCACCAGCAGGGGGATGTCCTCGCGGCGGCGGGCCAAGGTCGGCACCTCGATGTGCACCACGTTCAGGCGGTAGTACAAATCCTCGCGAAACTGGCCGCCGACCATCAATTCGTGCAAGTCGCGATGCGTCGCGGAAATGATGCGCACATTGGTGGGCACGGCGTCGGCCCCGCCTACCGGGCGGATCTGATTCTCTTGCAGGACGCGCAGCAGCTTCACCTGCAGCCGCATCGGCATGTCGCCGACCTCGTCGAGCAGCAAGGTGCCCCCGTCGGCCGTCTCGAACAGGCCCTTCTGCGCCCGCGTGGCGCCCGGGAAGGCGCCCTTTTCGTGGCCGAACAGCTCCGACTCGAGCAGGTTTTCGGCCATCGCGCTGCAATTGACGGTGACGAAGGCCCGGTTGCGGCGGGGGCTGGCCTCGTGAATGGCGCGTGCCAGCAGTTCCTTGCCCGTGCCGCTCTCGCCGGTCAGCAGCACCCGTGCATCGGTGCCGGCGACCATGTTGGCCTGCGCCAGCTTGTCCTCCATCAATTGATTGCGCGTGATGATGTTGGAGCGCCAATCCTCATCCACGTGCGCGAAGCCCGATACTTTGAGGGCCTTTTGCACGTGATCGAGCAAATCCTGTTTGTCCACCGGTTTGGTCAGAAATCCGAAGGCGCCGCTCTGCGTGGCGTGCACGGCGTCCGGGATGGTCCCATGCGCGGTCAGGATGATCACTCGCAGGCCCGGCCAGCGGCTCTGCAGCTCCTTGAGCAGTCCGATGCCGTCCATCTGGTCCATGCGCAAGTCGGTGATGACGAGGTCCGGCCGGAAGCGCACGCAGGCCGCGAGCGCAGCGGCGGCGCTCTCCACCGCCTCGACCTCGTAGTTCTCTGCGCGCAGGCGGATGGTCAAGAGGCGCAGCAGTCCCGGGTCATCGTCCACCACCAGGATGCGGGCCTTGCGCTTCTGGGGCGACTGCGAATCGCGGGAGGTCGGATTCATGCCGAACGACAGCGGAGTCGAGGCGGGAATTGAATAGGCGTTCATCGGTCTCCTTCAATACTGCGATGCCGTTACGGCGTCCGCGACCCGCTCGATCCGCGATCGTTGATCGACCGCTCGATATGCGTGATGGCGTCGAGTTTGGCACGGGCCTCGTCCAAGGCCTTGCGCAACCTCACATTTTCGTCCGATTCCGCGGCCAATCGACGGTTGATTGCCGCCAATTTATCGCGTGAATCATCGTGCGATGCGTCATCACGCATGCGCTTGTTTTCAGCCTGCAATATTAGCCTCTGTTCGACTTCTTTGAGCTGCACCAGGGCCAATAAGCGCTCAACGGGTAGTAGAGTCTCGGGCCTGGCCAGGAGTTCCGACAACTGTCGCTGAGCGGCGACGGGATCCGAGCCGCTATAGCCGGGGGTCGCGAGGGCCAACGCATAGCGCAGCCGATTGCTCGTGGTGGGGCTCAATTCGGCGGCGTCCTTGGCCGCCTGGAACATTTCAGCCTGCCGCGCAGGATCCCCCTGGGGCAGGCTGCTCATCATTTCGAGCAAGGGAGAGATCGGGCTCAAGTCCTGCGGCGCGCGGCTCTGCTCGATCGGAGCGGGCGGCTTTTGACGGGTAAAGAGGTCGCCCAAGCCGCAGCCGCCGATTGAGCCGAGGACCAATGCGCATGCTGCAAGGCCCCGCCATTTATGCCGCATGAGCTTTTTCACGGGATGTCGGCGCCGCCTGCCGCATGGGGAGACGCACCCGGAAATGCGCGCCTCCCGATTTGGCTTCGAGAATCTCGACGCTGCCGTTGTGCGCGTTGACGAATTCAGTCACCACCGACAGTCCGATTCCCGTTCCCTTGACATGGCCTCCCTGCGGCGTTTTCCCCTGATAGAAAGCTTCGAATATCCGATTGCGCTCGTCGGCGGGAATCCCGGGCCCGCTGTCCATGACGTCGAGCACCAGCTGATCGCGCTCGGCGCGCGCGTGAATCGAGATGGTGCCGCCGCGAGGCGTGAACTTGATGGCGTTCGACAGCAGGTTGTCCAAGATCAGCCGAATCTTGCCGCGGTCGGCGAGAGCCGTGAGATCCTCGACCTGGACTTCGAGGCGCACGCGCTGCGCCACCAAGGTCAGCTGTTGATTCTCCAATACGCTCTTGATCAAGGGCCGCAACTTGAATTCGGTAATCTCCAGGCCGACGCTCTTGGCCTGCCAGGCGCTGAAAGACAACAGGTTTTCGATCAGCCGCTGCAATTTCATCCCGTTCTCGCGCAAGATCGCCGTCACTTCGCGCTGGCCGCTTTGCAGCTCGCCCACCGCGCCGTCCATCAGGAGTTCTGTTCCCTCGCGAATATTTGCCAACGGGGTCTTGAGTTCATGCGACATGTGTCGCAGAAATCGGTTCTTCTCCTGCGCCAGGTCGAGAAGACGCCCGCGGAGCCACTCCAGCTGAGCCGCCAATCGCTCCAGGTCGGCGGGCCCCCGAATGGCGATGGGTCTCGAAAATGTGCCTCGCCCCAATTCGCTGATGGCGCGGTCGATGGCGCGAATGGGTCTGCCGAACAGGTAGGTGAACAGGCCGACCACGGCGAGCGTCAGAGGCACCAGCCACAGCGTCTCCCAAAACAGATTCCGCTGGGCGCGTTGAGTCGCGGCCTGCAAGCTGCCCAATTCACGGTCGATCTCGGCGCTCACCCGGTTCGACACCTGGGACGCCATCGCGGAGAGCTGCGGAAACGCATTGACCAGCGCCGACATGCGCGCCGAATTGGGCGAGCTCAACTTCAGTTCCTGGTGCAGCCGTTCGGCTTCCGCCTGAAGCCCCATGGCCTCTTTGCGGGCTTCGTCGTCGAGCGGCATTGCCAGCAGCTCGCCGAGGGTGCCGAGCAGGATTTGTTGATTGCGGGCGTAGGTCTCGAGCAACTCCGCGCTGCCGAGGATTTGGTAGTAGCGCGCGGTACGCTCGAGCGCGCCGATCTCCTCGAACATGCGCTGATTGTTGCGGGTTCCCTGCACGCCGTGAGTCACCAGCTGCGCGCTCTGTGCGGACAGGCGATTCATCTGCACGGCCGCGTTCACGATGGCGAACAAGAGCGGCGCGGCCACGATCGTGAACCCGATCAGCATCAGGCCGCTCAATGATTTCGGTCGAGGAAATCGCATGTCGGGCATTCTAACAGCGTGATTAGCCCAAGGGAGTGACTGGGTTGTACCCTGTAGAATCGAGCAATGAACGACCAGACCCCTTATTCTGAGCTGTCGCCGGAATCCGTCCTGGATGCGATCGAGGCGGCGGGGCATCGCTGCGACGGCAGGCTATTGGCGCTCAACAGCTACGAAAATAGGGTGTATCAGATCGGAATCGAGGACGGCGCGCCGGTGGTGGCCAAGTTCTACCGCCCGGCCCGTTGGACCGATGCCGCCATTCGCGAGGAGCACGCGTTTGCCTGTGAATTGGCGGCGCAGGAAATTCCGGTGGTGGCGCCCTTGGTGAGGGACGGCGTGTCGCTGCACGTCCATCGCGGGTTTCGCTATGCCGTCTTTCCGCGCCGCGGCGGACGCTGGCCGGAGCTGGGCACCGCGGACGATCGGGAGTGGGTCGGGCGATTCTTGGGAAGGATCCATGCCGTCGGCCGAGCCGCCCGCTTTCAAGAGCGCGGGCGATTGTCGATGGACGTCCTGGGCCGGCAGTCGCGGGACTTCGTGCTCGAGGGCGACTGGATGCCCGACTATCTGGCGACCAAGTACGCCGACGTCACCGAGGAGCTGCTGTACGAGGTCGAGGCGCGCGCGGAGGGCTGGCGCGGAGCCGCTGTCGGGCGAATTCTCGGCGACTGTCACCGCGGCAACATCCTGTGGACGGATCAGGGACCGCATTTCGTCGATCTCGACGACTGTCTTACCGGACCCGCCATTCAGGATCTATGGATGCTGCTCGCCGGAGGCAGGGAGGAGATGCGCAGCCAGTTGAGCGATTTACTCAAGGGGTACGAACAATTCCTGCCCTTCGATCGCGGCGAGATCGCGCTCATCGAACCGCTGCGGGCATTGCGCATGATTCACTATTCGGCCTGGCTCGCGCGGCGCTGGCACGATCCCGCTTTTCCCCGGGCTTTTCCCTGGTTCGCCGAGCCGCGCTACTGGGAGCAGCACCATCGGTCGCTCGAAGAACAGCTGACGGCGGTCGTCGATGAGCCGCTCGAGTTGTGATCGGTGGCGGATTTGGTGATCATACGTAAATGAATATCGCGAGAGTTCTCCTGCCGTGCGCCGTTGCGGCGATCGGCGCAGCGTTCGTCGCCTGTCACCGGCAATCGGACACGGCGCCCGCGCCTGCGCCCGCGCCCGCTCCGCGCGTCGCCCCGGCGGCCGCAAAAAAAGCGCCGGTCGCGGCCGACCTCACCACCGGCATGGTGGAGGCGGCGATCCAGGGCAAAGCCTTGGTTCCCGTGCTGCTCAAGTTCGATCTCGTGCAAAAGCCGACCGTGGGGCGGCCGCTCGACATCAATCTCGCGGTGATACCGCAAATCGACGCGAGCGCGGCGCAGATCCAAGTGGTGGGCGGCGACGGAATCACCGTTCCCGCGGGGACGAATCAGGTCGATATGCCCGCCCTCGAGGCGGGGCAGGTCTACCGCCACAGCATCAGGGTGAACCCTAACGCCGAGGGCGTCCTGCTGCTCAATTTGACCCTCGCCCTCAAGCACGATGAAATCACCGAATCGCAGGCCTTTTCCCTTCCCCTCATCGTAGAACGCTGAAACTTAAGGCGCGAGGCGCCCTAAGGCTCTATAATGGGCGGTTTCCCGTAGGGCCTTACCCGTGACTCAGAAACTTCGCAATATCGCCATCATCGCGCACGTCGATCACGGCAAGACCACACTCGTCGATCAATTGCTGCGCCAGTCCGGGACGCTCGACGCGCGCAAGGACCTGCAGGAGCGGGTCATGGATTCGAACGATCTGGAGCGCGAGCGCGGCATCACCATTCTCGCGAAGAATACCGCGATCACCTGGGGCGACTATCGCATCAACATCGTCGATACCCCCGGCCACGCTGATTTCGGCGGCGAGGTCGAGCGCGTGCTGGCCATGGTCGATTGCGTGCTGCTTCTCGTCGATGCCGTCGACGGACCCATGCCGCAGACCCGCTTCGTGACTCAGAAGGCGTTCAAGCACGGCCTGCGGCCCATCGTCGTCATCAACAAGATCGACCGCGACGAAGCCCGCCCGGGCTGGGTGTTGGATCAAACCTTCGACTTGTTCGATCGCCTTGGGGCGACCGATGAACAATTGGATTTCCCGGTCATATACGCGTCCGCCTTGCGCGGTTTCTCCGGCCTCGACTCGACCGTGCGCGACGGCGACATGCAGCCCCTGTTCAAGACCATCGTCGAGCATTGTCCGCCCCCGGACGTCGACGCCGACGGGCCGCTGCAGCTGCAGGTCACGCTGCTCGACTACTCGAGCTACGTCGGGGCCATCGGCATCGGGCGCATCAAGCGCGGCACGTTGAAGCGCGGTATGGCGGTCACCGTGGTCAATCGCGAGGGCAAGCAGCGCTCCGAGCGGATCACGCAGATATTGGGATTCCACGGATTGACCCGCGTCGAGGTGGAATCGGCAAGCGCAGGCGACATTGTGGCCTTCGCCGGCATCGCCGAGCCCAAGGTATCGGACACGCTGTGCGATCCGGCGACCGTGGAGCCCTTGCCCAGCCTCACCGTCGATGAGCCGACCATCAGCATGACCTTCGAGGTCAACACCTCGCCCTTCCTCGGAAGAGAGGGCAAGTTCGTCACCAGCCGTCAAATACGCGAGCGCCTGGAGCGCGAGGCCATTCACAACGTGGCATTGCGGGTGGAACCCACGGGCGACCCCGATAAGTTCGTGGTTTTCGGCCGCGGCGAATTGCATCTCGGCGTGCTGCTCGAGAACATGCGCCGCGAGGGCTATGAAATGGCGGTATCGCGCCCGCGCGTGGTCATCAAGCAAGTCGACGGCGCGCCCCACGAGCCCTACGAGCAGGTCACCGTCGACGCCGACGCCGACGCCCAGGGCGACATCATGTCGGCGCTGGGAAGCCGCGGCGCGGAGCTCAAGGACATGCAAGCCGACGGACGCGGCAGGGTCCGGTTGGATTACATGGTGCCGTCGCGCGGCTTGATCGGGTTTCAGACCGAGTTTCGCACCATGACGCGCGGCACGGGGTTGTTGCATCATGTGTTCGACCACTATGGACCGGTGGTCCAGCGCGAGCTGGGGCAGCGCCCGAACGGGGTCTTGATCGCGAACGGTCAGGGCACGGCGTTGGCCTACTCCCTCTTCAGCCTGCAGGAGCGCGGCCGCCTCTGCATCGGCCCCGGGGAAGAGGTGTATGAAGGCATGATCATCGGCCTCAACAATCGCGACAACGACCTGGTGGTGAACCCGCTCAAGGGCAAGAAGCTCACCAATATGCGCGCCGCCGGCAAGGACGAGAACGTGGTGTTGACGCCGCCGATCCGCTTCTCCCTGGAACAGGCGATGGAGTTCATCGACGACGACGAACTCATCGAAGTGACCCCCACGTCCGTTCGGCTGCGGAAGCGCAATTTGCGCGAAAACGACCGCAAGCGTTCGGAGCGCGAAACCGCCGATCAAGGGATCTGATATTTAACCGATTATTGGCCGAACCGAGAAGCACGTCACGCCGCTATTGCGGGATCTCCCTAACATCTAGAGACCTAAAGGCGCCTCAGCGCGCCTTGGATTTCAGTGCGGGAGACCAGGGACTTGTCACGCGATAACGCGGCCGCAATTCTTAGCGAGCCACCGCAGACCGCGGATAGCTTGAACACCCTGCTTGAACGCCAGATCGCCGAGGCCGGCCAAACGGACGGCGAGCTCGATCTCGAGGCCCTGCTCAAGAGCGTCAGCGCGCACTACGACCGGATCGACGGCGAGCGCCGCGGTATCGTGCGCTCGATGCAGCTCATGTCCGACGAGGCCCAGGCGCTCACACGCGAGATTCGCGAGCAGACCGCCTCGCACCTGCAGGCCATCCTGGACAACGTCAAGGATGCCATCGTAACGGTCGACGACACCGGCCACATCGAAACCTTCAACCCCACCGGCGAGCGCATATTCGGCTACGCGCCTGCCGAGATCCTGGGCCGATCGCTCAGTTTCCTGCTGCCCGACATCAAACAAGAAACCACCGAGTTTCTCGAGCGCTTCGCGGTGAAGATCGACGACACGCACGTCGACCTGGCGGCACACCAGGCCTGGGGGCGAGCCAAGGGCGGCAATCGCGTCGCGGTCGAGATCGCGGTCAGCAAGGCCAAGCTCAATTGGCGCGACGGCTACATCGTCAGCATTCGCGACATCACCGAACGGCATCTCGCCGAGCAGTCCATGCGCGAGAGCGAAGCGCGCTATCGAACGCTGGTGGAGCACGCTCCGGAAGTGATCGTGGTATTCGACGTCGACAGAGGCATTTTCGTCGACGTCAACGACCACGCCTGCCGCTTCTTCAAGATGCCCCGCGAAGTCCTGCTGGCCAGCGGTCCGGACAAGATAAGTCCCTCGCACCAGCCCGACGGCACGCCGTCCTTCGGCCCGCCGCGCGGCTTCATCGAGGGCGCGCTCGCGGGCGAGGCGCCGGTGTTCGAGTGGGCGCACTGCGATGCCGCCGGCCAGAACATTCCCTGCGAAGTGCGGTTCGTACGCCTGCCGAGCTCGAATCGGCGGCTGATACGCGCCAGCATCACCGACATCACGGAGCGCAAGCGGGCGGAGGCGATCGCGGCGGGCGAGCGCCGGATATTCGAGAAAATCGCCGCCAATGCGCCGCTGCCCGCGACGCTGGAGTCGATTTGCGAGCTGATCGAACGCGTCATGGCGGACAGCTGCTGCGCGATCAACCTGTTGGATCATGAACGGCAGGTCTTGAACTTCGGGGTGGCGCCGAAATTGCCGCGCCCGTTCGTGGCGGCGATGGACGGCGCGCCCATCGGGATCCGCTACGGCTCGTGTGCGGCTTCCGTATAC
>Ga0210394_10004395_pt1 | contig 16518 bp, 12 predicted proteins | sample IncBWC12MmetaG_FD_160121 | JGI IMG/M metagenome (GOLD analysis project Ga0210394, IMG submission 160121) | Forest soil microbial communities from Barre Woods Harvard Forest LTER site, Petersham, Massachusetts, United States - Inc-BW-C-12-M | ecosystem: Environmental > Terrestrial > Soil >... | reverse complement strand
GCGGTCACCTGGCAGATACCGGCGCTTCACTTCGCCACTGGACCGTTGGGCTGGGCCTCGAACAGCTGGGAGTTCAGCGCGATCTTCAAAGCCCACACCGGCACTCCGTTTACTCCCACGTTTGGCACGGACGGCGATCCCTTGGGCCTGAACAGCAGCGACCCTTGGGATTATCCTAGCCGCCTCGGCGGATCGAACTGCAAGACCCTGGTGAACCCTGGCAATGTCAATCACTACATCAAGACAGAGTGTTTCTCATTGCCATCCGCTCCCACCCAAACGTTCTATTCGCAGTACTGCGATCCGAGTTTCGCTTACCCAACCTGCATCAATCTGCGCGGTAATGTCGGCCGCAACATTCTCCCCGGACCTGGCTTGGTCAATCTCGATTCTTCCCTGATCAAGAACAGCCGCATCAAGCGCTTTTCGGATACGTTCAATGTCCAGTTGCGAGCGGAGATCTTCAACCTGACCAATCGGGCGAATTTCCAAGTTCCAATCCTGCCGGATAATACGGACCTTTACGATTCATCGGGCAATCCCAATTCTGCGGCAGGCCTGTTGACCTCGACCACCACTACTTCAAGGCAGATTCAGCTTGGAGTCAAATTGATCTGGTAGTTCCAACCTAGGAGACGATTCTATGAAGAACGCAATCTATGCACTGCTGTTCATCCTCGCCTACATCCTTGCCCCTTTTCCGGCGGTGGCGCAGTTGAAACTAGTCCAGCACATCGAGTTTCCCGGAAATTTGGAAGGCAAATTCGATCACTTTGGCGTCGATCTCAAGCACAACCGGTTATTCGTGACCCCGGAGTCCGCGAAAGCAGTGGAAGTGTTTGACATCCGGACCGGCAAACACATCAAGACGATTCACGGCATTGGTGAGGCGCATTCGGTCGTATACCGGGAAGATGTCAACAAACTCTACGTCGCCGATGGCGGAGTGGAGGGAGGACAGGGTTCTCTGCAGATCATCGATGGTGCAACTTACGAGATTGAGAAGACCGTAAGCTTGTTGACGGATGCTGATAACGCCGGCTACGATGCCCGGACCAGCCACGTTTATGTCACCAATGGAGGCAAGGACGCCAAACTAGACTACGTGATGATCAGTGAGATCGACTCCGATACCGGGGAAAAGCTGGGAGAAATCAAGGTACCTGGCGACACCCTTGAAGCCATGGCGCTCGAGTTCGGAGGCCGGCGGATGTATATCAACAATTCCGCCACGAACTCAGTCGAGGTTATCGACCGTAACGAACGCAAGATTGTGGAAACCTGGCCCGTAACTCTAGCGCATATGAATGTTGCGATGGCATTGGATGAGGCCAATCACCGTTTGTTCCTCGGCTGCCGGGATGGCCATCTGGTTGTAGTGGATACTCAAACAGGCAAGGAACTGCAGGCGCTTCCCATCACCAGTGGGAAAACCGACGACATGGTTTTTGACCCCGCAACGAAGCGTATCTACATAGCGACCGCAGGAGCAGTGGATACGTACTCTCAGATTGACGCAGATCACTACCAGCTTCTACAGACGGTCCAAACCAGTGCTGGGGCAAAGACTGCGCGCCTGGTTCCGGAGATCCATCGGTACTTTGTCGCAGCTCCGAAAGACGGTGGTAAGAAAGCTGAAATCCTGGTCTACGACGTAAGGTAGGACTGCAGATAAAGGACGAGAAGAAATGGCGCTGCCCGAAGCCTTGGGTAGCGCCGGTTCTGCTTCCGCCCGACATCCGATAGATCAGTCGACACCCTGGACCGAGAGCGTTCAGTGGTTGCCGAACCACTCAAGACAGGAAAGATGAAGGTTGGGGCGCCTGGCGAAGATTAAATCAAAGTCATTGGCTACAGCGGAACAATTGTCCCTATTTCAACGTCCATTTGCTAAGGATCGACAGAATTGATGCAGAATCCCAGATCGCTTTTATGGAGAGCTAGATTTTGAACTTTCAGTTGGAAGGGGAAGAGTTGGATGTCCAGACTAACATTTCGCGGAATCACGAACGCAGTTTTCGCGCGTTTGCGAAAAGGCAAAGCAAAACGGAATTCACATGGTGCGTGCGGCGGGAGATGCCGTCAAAGGCGGTGTCAGAATTCAGTGGAAGTATGATCCTGACGCACGACAGTTGGTGGCGGAATGTGTCAAGGCTCCATTCTGGATCGACCCCGCACTGATCAACGAAACGATCAGCCATGAGATTGAAGCTGCGCTCGGTTCGGGCCGCGCGGCTTGAATCTCTTGAGATGCTTCGCTCAATCCGCAACTACGGCAGCATTATGTGATCGAGAGTATAGCTCGGCGTTCACATGAGCCGATCGCTTCGGGATTGGCGCTTTGGTCCGTTCGCGAAGTCCCGCTAACCAGGCCTACTATCAGGAGTCAAAAACTGTGGAAGATATTCCATTAGTGAAGATTGCTGTAGCTTGCCAGATCTTCGAGGATGCATGATCGACAGCGCACTTGTTAAAGTGCACGCGAAGACTGGCAAATCGTCCCACGTAATGGGCAAATCCTGCGGAGTCTTGAGGAAACTTTGATGCTTTGTCCGCTAGACTTCTGTTGTGCTTGACGGGCGTGCGGTATTGGAGAGTTTGGCAGCAAGTTACCAGATCGAATTCCCAACGGTGATGCAGCCTCAGAGTCAGGGATGCAAGACTAGGCCAACTGATCGACAATTTGTGACTCTCTCCGATTCCCGAGGTCTTCCCGCGATGGCCGTGGCCCGCACTGTTTGCGCGTTTCTCTTCTCCCTGCTTGTCGTGAAGTCTTCAATGTCACAGGGCCCGGATTGTTTTCAGAACCCCCAACAAGTCGCTTCGAGTGCGCCAACAGCCACCAGAACGATCGAGCTTTCTGTTCCGATCGGCGCTCCGGTCGAGATTGCGCTGGACAAGGAAGTGCGCCTTCGCAAAGCCGGGCAGGTCATCCACGGGCGGGTGATTGAGCCGCTGTACGCGTTTGACCGGCTCGTCGTTCCAGTGGGCACTTTGGCGATGGGTCGGGTGTCGGCGATTGAGCCTGCTCCTGGAAAGGAGAGGACTTTGAGTGCACTCAACGCAGACTTTTCTCCTGCCCGCAAGGTAGCAGTAGCTTTCGACGAATTGATCCTGCCCAACGGGAAACACATTAGCCTTCACGCGACCGTGGCGCCGGGTTCAGGACAGGTTTTCCGGCTTACCAGCGCAAACGAGCACAAGAAAAACGCAGCAAAAGATTCTGCGTCGCAAAAGATGGACCAGGTGGAGGCGCAATGGCGGAGCGCCATGAAGCAGATTGAAGCGCCGGACAAGATGCATCGGTTGATGCGGCACGGAATGTCGCAATTGCCCCTGCACCCGCAGTACATCGATGCGGGGACACTTTATTCCGCTGAACTGGTGCAGCCGCTCGAGTTCGGAAGTGAGACAGTGACGGAGAAGACACTCGCCTCGATTGGCTCCGAGCCTCCGCCGGGGAGCCTCGTGCACGCGATTCTGGTCACGCCGCTAGACTCGGCCACCGCGGCGAAGGGCGCAGAAGTAGAGGCCGTGCTTTCGCAGCCGCTGATCGATGAGGGCCGCCTCATTCTCCCGGTTGGAACCCGCCTCAAGGGTCCTGTTCTTCAGGTGCGGCCCGCGCGGCATTTTCATCGCAATGGCCAGCTTCGCGTCGTGTTCCGCGAGATCGTTCTGCCGGACGGCGCGGTTCAAACCGTAGATACGAGCATCCAAGGCATCGAATCGGGCGCGGCTGAGAATGTTCAACTGGACTCGGAGGGAGGCGCGAAGGCGACTTCCTCGGTGTCGCGCTATATTTCTACCGGTACATCGGTGGGACTGGCACTGGTTGGAAGCGGAGGCCGGAATGATGTAGGCGACGCCGGCCCAGCCGCCGGAGGCACAACGGGGTTCAAGCTCATAGGGCTCATCGTGGGCTTGACGTTTCGCTCACATTCCTACGGCATTCTCATGAGCGCGTACGGCGGAGGGCGATCCATCTATAGCAATTTTCTGGGCCGTGGGCGCGAGATCGTGTTCCCAAAGAACACTGCCATGCAAATCGGCATTGGCAATCGGACTTCGGCGCCCATGCCGAGCGCGCGGTGAAGACTCAAGCCTACTTCGCCCTTGTAACGCTTAATCTTGCTGAAACGTGAAGGGCAGCATGAGCCTGGTCGCCAAATCAAAACGTTTCCATCACGTGCGTCTTCCCGACTATCTATCGGGCGGCCTAGCCATGGGGCCTTTCTTTCTAGTGTTGCTGATCATGCTCATTGACGCGCTCGGAGCGCAGAGCCAGGGCTCGAACTTACCTCTCAGTGGATCGACGCAGACGCCGGGTTCAAAGCGGAACAGCACTGATCCTTATAGGCTTCGGATCGATGCAGAGGAAGTGATTCTGAACTGCACGGTGCTGGACGACAAGGGGGAGCTGGTCAATGATCTTAACAAAGGCGAATTCAAGGTGACCGAAGACAAGGCTCCGCAGACGATTCTTTCTCTGCAGCATCACGATTTACCGGTGTCGATCGGTCTCCTCATCGACAATTCAGGTTCGATGCGCGCAAAGCGCGTCGCCATCGTTTCCGCCGCGCTGGATCTGGTGAAGGCCTCGAATCCAGAGGATGAAATGTTTGTGGTCAATTTCTCAGACCAGGCCTACCTGAACCAGGATTTCACCTCGGATCTTGACAAGTTGCGCAGCGGTCTTACGCAACTGAGTTTATCCGGTGGAACTGCAATTTATGATACTGTGTCCACCTCGGCCGATAAGCTGGAGAAGACCGCAACTCGCCCGAGGAGAGCGCTGATTGTTGTCACAGATGGCGAAGACAATGCTTCGAAGTTGACTTTGGAAGATGCAATTCGCCGAGTTCACGGTATGCACGGACCCGTCATTTATTCGATCGGGTTGCTCTTTGATGGGGAGAACAGCGGTCGTGAGACGCGGCACGCCAGGCATGCGTTAGAGATGCTTGCACGCGAAACAGGAGGAATCGCATTTTTTCCAGGTTCGTTGAAGGACGTCGACGCTGTGGCCGCTGAAGTGGCCCGCGACATTCGCAACCAGTACACCATTGCCTATCATTCGACAAACGCGTCCAACACCGGCAGCTTTCATTCCGTGAAAGTGGAGGCGCATGCGCCAGATCACGATAAGCTTCGTGTTCTGACTCGGAGCGGCTACGTTTCGACACCTTCGCGCTGAGGAAGAATACGCCGGGATTGAGCATTCATTCTGCGCAGGATTCGCGATGCGGGACGTTGGCTGTCTGGTCGAGGCTGTGGACAGATACTCTCCGCTCACAGATCATCCCCGGAATTCGGTTGTATCCGGGGGGAAATATGGAATCAAGTGAAGGAGTGGGCGGCATCGTGCCGTACTCATCCGTAAACTTTAGTTGGGCCGGTACCTATGCCTCGGAATAGAGTCGAAACCATTGCGTCTGCTCGCTCGCGCTCGAAGGGGGCTCGTATCACCAACAGACGATAGATCACAGGCCCATAGATAAGGTCGAGGATGAGATCTCGATCCAGGCTGTGGTCAATCTCCCCACGTTGCACCGCACGATCGAAGATGACCCCGACTATTTCCCGTCTCGGTTTTACAAAGCGTTCTCGAAGCAGGGTTGCAAAATCGGTATCGCTTTGAGCCTCCGCCAGGAACTGGCCATAGATGCGCCCGGTGGGACTCGTATAGAAAGCGATCAGGTAATGAAGCTGCTCTTTTAGATCCGCTTCCGCAGAGCCAGTATCCGGATTTGGCACCATGCGATTCATCTTTCGTAAAAAGGCGTCCAGGGCGACATAGGCTTTGCTCGGCCACCATTTATAGATAGTCGCCTTGCCAACACCTGCTTTGCGTGCGATCTCGTCAATCGTGATTTCACGCAATGCCTTTTTCTTGAGGAGTTGCAGCGTGGCGGACAAAATTGCGTCTTCCGATTCTTCGCTCCGTTGGCGGCCACGAGTCTTTGGAGCGCTCTCCGGCGTCGCACCCCTTCCAGGTAATGTCATCGTGCTGAAACCCGCTTCTGGCCCGATCCGATCCTTCGTGCTTTGTCCAGACAATCGCCCTTTCACCGTGCTCAAGCTCCTGGTTTTATCCCGTTCAAGGGCCCCAAACTTTACGCGTCCTCGGCCTCGCGGGGAGATTTTCGTTCGAGGCGTGTCACCGACCACGCCGCGCGACCATCTACTCCTCCAAGGGTCTGGCTGCTGCGTGTGACATTCCACAAGGACGGCATGTTGGCGAGGCGCGTTTTTCGCGAGGTTTTGAATCCTTCCAATTCAGACCCGAATCGAAGGATTGTGTCATTTCTAGACTAAACGTTCCGATTAGAAATGGCGAGTGAATTCTACGGCCCCAGGCTTTTGAGGAGATGTGGAAGTGTGGATCGTAAAAATAGCGCTGACCCGGCCCTACACGTTCATCGTTTTGGCGCTTCTCATTCTCATCGCGAGTCCGGTCATCATCTTGAGGACTCCAACCGACATCTTCCCGAGCATCGACATTCCGGTGGTGGCTGTGGCCTGGACGTACACGGGTCTGGGCCCGGAGGAAATGGAGGGCCGGATCACGACTGTCTACGAGCGCGTCCTCACCACAACCGTCGACAATATCGAGCACATTGAGTCGACCACGGTAAACGGGACTGCAATCGTGAAGATCTACATGCAGCCGAGCGCCAGCATCGATCGGGCGAACGCGCAGATCACGGCTGTTTCGCAGACCATCCTTCGCCAGTTGCCACCGGGCTCGCTGCCACCGCTGATCGTCAATTACAACGCGTCCACGGTTCCCATTCTGCAACTTGGACTCTCCGGCAAGAATCTTACCGAGCCGCAACTGAATGACATCGCGCTCAACTTCCTGCGCACGCAACTCGTAACCGTCCCGGGCGCGTCAGTTCCATTTCCTTTCGGGGGCAAAACGCGCCAGGTGATGGTGAACCTCAATCCAGGGCTCTTGCAGGCCAAGGGGCTCTCGCCGAACGATGTGCTCACGGCGCTCGGCAACCAGAACCTTATCCTTCCGGGCGGCACGGCGAAGATGGGACAGTTTGAGTACGACGTTGATCTCAACGCCGACTTGAAGAGTGTCGATGCGTTCAACAATCTCCCCATCAAGACCGTGGGCGCAGCGGTTATATACCTTCGCGATGTAGCCACCGTCAGTGACGGTTTCGCTCCGCAGACAAATATTGTTCGCCAGGACGGAAATCGCGGCGCGCTGGTGACCGTGCTCAAGGCGGGCGACGCCTCGACCATCGATGTCGTCAAGGGCATTCGCAATCTCCTTCCCCGAGTCGCCCAGACCCTACCCCCCGAACTGAAGATTCAGCCACTCGCGGATCAATCGATCTTCGTTCGCGGATCGATTAATGGCGTGATCCGAGAAGCGGTGATCGCCGCTGCGCTCACCGGTCTGATGATTCTCATCTTCCTCGGGAGCTGGCGCAGCACTCTCATCATTGCTGTCTCGATCCCGCTCTCGATTCTCACGTCCGTGGTCGTTCTGAGCCTGCTGCACGAGACCATCAACATCATGACCCTGGGCGGATTAGCCCTGGCAGTTGGCATTCTCGTCGACGATGCCACCGTCACCATCGAGAACATCGAACGCCATCTGGAAGAGGGCTCTGACCTGCACAACGGCATCCTTGAGGGGGCCGCTCAGATCGCGGTTCCGGCCTTGGTTTCGACGCTGTGCATCTGCATCGTCTTTCTCCCCATGTTCTTTTTGAGCGGCGTGGCGCGGTATTTGTTCGTTCCGCTTGCCGAGGCTGTCATCTTCGCAATGCTCGCCTCCTACATCCTGTCGCGCACTCTGGTGCCCACGCTGGCGATGTACCTGCTCAAAGCCCACAAGGAGGGTACGTCGTCTTCGCGCAGAATCTCTGCCCGTTTCCACCAGGGCTTCGAGCGTTTATTCGAAAGAATCCGTTCGTTCTACGCTTCATTGCTCGGATGGCTCGTCGCCGTGCGGGTCGTGTTCATTCCGGCTTTCCTGGCAGTCTGTCTCTTGACTTTCGCACTGGTTCCGTTCCTCGGGCAAGACTTCTTCCCTGATACCGACAGCGGCCAGTTCATATTGCACGTGCGCACCAAGACGGGAACGCGCATTGAGGAAACGGCGCGCCTGGCTGACGAAGTGGAAGGCGCAATCAGGCAGACGATCCCCTCCGCTGAAATCGACAACATCCTCGACAACATCGGCTTGCCGTTCAGCAACATTAACTACATCTACAGCCGTTCGGGTCTGACCGGCGCCGCCGATGCCGATATCCTGGTTTCGTTGCGGCAGAAGCACCATCGGACCGCCGACTACGTGCGTACGCTTCGCACAACGTTGCCTGTTGAGTTTCCGGGAACCACCTTTTATTTACTGCCGGCGGATATTGTCACGCAGACGTTGAACTTCGGGTTGCCGGCCCCCATCGACGTACAGATTGATGGCGCAGATCTCACGGGCAATCAGCGTGTAGCAGACAAGATGCTTGGCGAGCTAAGTCACGTGCGCGGCATCGCCGACCTGCGCATTCAGCAACGGTCGGACTATCCCAAGATGCACATAGATGTGGATAGAACCAAGGCTCTCCAGGCCGGGTACACCGAACGGGACGTTGCCAACAGCATGCTGATCTCTTTGAGCGGAAGCTTTCAAGTCACGCCCATGTTCTATCTGAACCCGAAGAATGGCGTGTCGTACAACCTGGTAACGCAGACACCTCAATATGATATTCAGTCTGGTCAGGACCTCCAGAATATTCCACTGAGCAGCGCGAACGCGCACAGCCCCGGCATCCTGGAAGATGTTGCCTCCATCCAGCGGACCAGCGAGCCGGAATCGATCAATCACTACAACATCCGCCGCGTGGTGGATATTTACGCAGCGGTGCAGGATCGCGACCTGGGAGCGGTGGGGCGCGAGGTGAGCCGCATCATCGACGCCAACCGGGCACTTCTTCCGCGCGGGAGTTTTGTCACCGTGCGCGGACAGTACGGCACGATGCGGACTTCTTACCTTGGATTGATCGGCGGGCTGGCGTTCTCGATCGTCCTGATTTACCTGCTGATCGTGGTGAACTTCCAGTCGTGGCTCGATCCCTTCATCATCATCACCGCGCTGCCGGCTGCGCTGGCCGGCATCGTCATCTTCCTTTTCGTCACGCATACCACCTTGAGCGTTCCGGCTCTAATGGGCGCGATCATGTGCATGGGCGTGGCCACTGCGAACAGCATTCTGGTGGTTTCGTTCGCCAAAGAACGGCTACAGCTTCACGGGGATGCGCTGCTGGCGGCGCTCGAGGCGGGCGCGACGCGCTTTCGCCCCGTGATCATGACCGCCCTGGCCATGGTCATCGGCATGATCCCGATGGCGCTCGGGGTGGGTGACGGTGGAGAGCAGAATGCGCCGCTGGGGCGTGCAGTGATCGGCGGGTTGATGTGCGCAACCGTGGCCACCCTTGTGTTTGTACCATCCGTGTTCGCGCTTCTGCACCGTCGACCCACGCCTTCCGACGCCCTGCCCGCTGGCGAGCGCAGCGAACTGCCCCTTCACGTATAGCCGCAGAACCATTCCCAGGGAGGCACACAATGAATACCGCGGAAACCAATCCGACTGAACTTCAACAAGGCGCGCCGCCGGCAGTGTCCCTATCGACAAGGCCCCCTTCGCCGTGGCTGGCGTTCGGCTTGTCGGCCGCTGCGGCCGCATTAGGTGTGGTCCTCTATGCCGGGATCCATCAGCGCGCCCAGGCGGAGAGCCGCCTGGGGACCGTCACGGAGCGTGCCGCAGTAGCGACCGTTAGCGTAGTCCAGCCCAAGTCCGGCGCCTCTGCACAGGAAATCGTATTGCCCGGCACGACGCAGCCCTTTAACGACGCGCCCATTTTTGCGCGGACGAATGGATACCTGAAGCGCTGGTGCGTGGATATCGGATCGCACGTGGAACAGGGACAACTGCTGGCAGAGATCGATACACCCGAACTCGATCAGCAACTGGACCAGGCTCGCGCTGACCTCAAAACCGCCACGGCAAATGAGCAACTTGCAGCCATTACCGCCACCCGCTGGCAGAACCTTCTGAAGACAAACAGCGTTTCCACGCAGGAGACCGATCAGGCAGTGAGCGATCTGAGCGCCAAACAGGCCATCGTCGATTCCATGGCAGCCAACGTCCGTCGCCTGGAGCAGTTGCAGTCGTTCGAGAAAGTCTACGCTCCCTTTAGTGGAGTGATCACGGCAAGGAACACGGATATCGGCGACCTCATCAATGCGGGCTCGTCCGGCACTCCGCGCGAGTTGTTTCACATGGCGGCCGTAAGTAAGCTGCGTGTTTACGTGGCTGTGCCGGAAGTTGATTCGCGAGCAGCCCAGAACGGCGCTAGGGCAATACTGACTCTCGATGAGTTTCCCGGGGAAACGTTTCAGGGCACCATCGTTCGCAACTCCGATTCCATCGATCTCGCCTCGCGCACGCTGAATGTCGAGGTCGATGTCGACAACCCCGGCGACCGCGTCAAAACCGGCGCGTACGCCTTTGTCCATCTGAAGATTCCCGTCCCGGCGAAAACTGTGGGGCAGTCGGTCGTCATCCCTGCGAACACTCTGCTCTTTCGTTCAGAAGGACTGCGGGTGGGCGTGGTCCGCGGCGATCATGCAGAGTTGGTTCCGATCACGATCGGCCGTGACTACGGTTCCACCGTCGAGGTGGTCGCTGGCCTCAAACCGGCCGACCGGGTGATCGTGAATCCATCCGACTCTATTACGACAGGAACGCCGGTTCGCGTAAGCGTCGGAGGCATGGAGGGCTCCAAATGAAGTCCCGCATCTTTCCGATTGTTTTTGGCCTGGCCAGCCTGCTGGTTGCCGGCTGCATGGTCGGACCAAAGTACGTCAAGCCGTCAACACCCATCGCTCCGGAGTTCAAGGAGCAACCGCCTGAGTCGTTCAAGTCGGACAGCGGTTGGAAACAGGCCGCGCCCAGCGATCGGGTGATCCGCGGCAACTGGTGGGAGATCTTCGGCGACCCGCAGCTCAATACACTCGAGGAACAGGTTATTTCGGCTAACCAGAACCTGAAAATTGCGGAAGCGCGGCTACGCCAGGCGCGCTCGATGATTCGCTACAACCGCGCCTCTCTTGCGCCGACCATTTCCGCTGCCCCGAGCGTTGTCAACGAAAGACTGTCAGCGCACCAGCCATATCTTCCTGCCTCCAGCGCAAACAATGGCACGGGTGATTTCAACCTGCCATTCGATCTGGGCTACGAAGTCGATTTATGGGGCCGCGTGCGTAGGACAATCAATGCGTCCCGCGAGGAGGCGCAGGCGACTGCGGCCGACCTGCAAACCGCGAGTCTCAGCCTGCATGCGGAGTTGGCGTTAGACTACTTCGAACTGCGAAGCGCCGACGCGCAAAAGCAACTGCTGGACGACACCGTAAAGGCCTACTCCGATGCGCTCGTCTTAACGCGCAATCGTTTCGAAGGCGGAGCCGCCCCGAAGTCAGATGTCGCTCAGGCCCAGACGCAATTGGAAACCGCGCAAGTCCAGGACACCGATATTACTGTCACGCGCGCACAATTTGAACACGCCATCGCGACGCTGATGGGGCAGCCCCCTGCTCAATTCAGTCTGCCCGCGGCACCACAGGCGAAGCTTCAGCTTCCGGCGATTCCGGTCGGAGTGCCTTCAACCCTGCTCGAACGTCGTCCCGACATCGCCGCCGGCGAGCGCCGCCTGGCAGAAGCCAACGAACAGATCGGGATCGCACAAGCGGCGTTTTACCCGACGCTAGTAATCGGAGCCACGGGCGGATTTCAGGGCACCACCGTAACCAATTGGCTGAACTGGCCGAGCCGCATGTGGGCCGTGGGCCCACAAGTCTCTGAAACCCTCTTCGACGCCGGCCGTCGGCGGGCGACGTCAGACGCGGCGAGAGCAAACTACGATGGCACGGTGGCGGCCTATCGTCAGACAGCCCTGACGGCCTTTCAGGAGGTGGAAGACAATCTCGCGGCCCTGCGCATTCTGGAAAACGAGGCCGGCCAGCAGCATCGCGCGACCGCATCGGCGCAGGAGTCGCTCCAACTCTTTACCAATCGGTATGTCGGGGGAGTCGACAACTATCTTCAGGTGATTACCGCACAAACGATTTACCTTGCGAACGAACGCAACGACATCGATATTGAGCGCCGCCGGGTTGATGCCAGCGTGCTGCTTGTAAAGGCTGTTGGCGGAGGATGGGACGTTTCGCAACTGCCAAAGCTCTAAGAATATCGGCCGACCGGCTGCTCTCCTAGCTCTCGGCATGGCCCCGAGGCGAGGCCCCAGTTCATCTACAACTTGTTTGAATTGGACGCTCACTGTGGGATGGGAGAGGTTCGGGCGGTTGATCGCCGACATTGATCGCCGCCGAAAGTCAAGGATTCGGCAACGGCAACAATATATTCTCCCCCCTGAACTTATGCCCGATAGCTCTCGGCTATCAGCGCGAAAGGAAAAAAGGTATTGAGCCCGTATGAGGCTGCCAACATCCCTTAAGGCATGAATGGTTCGAAGAAGGTGAGGAAAACGACATTCAACCGCAATTCCAAGGATGAATTGTCTGTAGAGCTCAAGCGCATATATCGAACAACTCGCAAGCAGTTTGCACGGTATTTGTTGGTTCCTTCGGACAGAGTACGGACGCCTTGCATCTGCGTGACTAACTGATCGTAAAGCTAAAGAGATCGCACACGACTCTTGTCGTCGATGATCCGCACAATGCCGACTTGCTTGTCACGGGTTCATCGTAGGCTCTTCAGTAGAGGACAGGTGAGTCACTGCTTCGCGGGGTATCAGCAAGGCGTCGACGGCTAGGAGACCAACCGGCAAGGAGAAAGGGGTCTTCCCGAACCAACAGTCCGTGTGCCCAGCCGCCGCTGACGCGCCCTTCGTGCGCCTGCGCGAGGGCCGGGGTGTGGACTGCACGAGGAGGAACCATGATGAACAAAGTCTTTCTTATGCTGAGAGCCGGTCGCCTCGTTGCCATTGGGGTGGAGACCGGCGATCCCAAGATGCCGCTCGCTTGTGTCCGGGGTGGATCGAAGACCGCGCAAACTGGCGCCAACGTGCCTTCCGCCGATGAAAACGGGAGGTTGCCCTGGTGCGCGTAGCTGAACCTCAACTTGACGCCACCATAACGCCCGCTGAAGGTGGGTTAGTCCGGCGGCGCGCGCAGAGAACCCATCCGCTGCACGACGAGACTGAGCAAATGTGTTCCAACGAAGACCTCGGTCGCAATTAGCCGTGACATCCGCACTGCGCATCTCGCTCAGGCTCCTACGCAGCTATCTTCTGATGAAGTCGGGCATGTTGCTTTGTCACGTTCTGGATCTGGCCGGAGACCAATCGAGATTCCGGAAGCAAGAGAATCGTCAGGGTTGCTCAGTTGGCATCAGAATCTGCCGATAGATGAATTCGTGGAAGATTATCGGCACTTTCCCTTGCGTCTTGTCGAACTTGAACATCTCGTTGTACGGCAGAAAACCGCCTTTGCAAGTGGTCTCAAAGAAAGATTGAGACAAATTTGCGACCTTCCGTTTCGAGGCTTCACCTATTGCCTGTCCGGCTAGTTCGTGACAAAGAACGGATTCAGCATGAAATCAATGAGAAGAGCAGTGACGGGAACTCGGCGTACAGGTGACAAGCGACCGATACATCTCGAGCGGATCTGGAAGAAATCGACCGAGAGTCTCGCCACCGAGATTTTCGAGCACTAGCGTCATCTGCCGTGCTCGATTTTTCTTAGAGTTTCGAGTGTCGGCCGGGTGGAAGCAGGAGCCAGCAGGAGAACGGATTGTGAACCCGTTTGGGTCGAGTTCTCCTCCCGGTACAGGACGAACTCTCCGTCTTCACGGAGGGGTCTGAGCGAGTGAGTACCCAGAAGGCTCCACGATGATGGTCCTCCGCGTCTGCAAGCGGCTCCCTTTTTTGGAAACCGTCGCAACCTGCGCAATACCGTGCGCGGCCCATTTTTGAAAGGGATTCTAGAATGTTATTCCGATGGGAATCAACAACTGAGGATCGGACCGCTCCCGCAATCGCTCGCGGTGAGTGTTTCATGGCGCATTGTCGAAGCCTCTTGGCACTGTAACGCCCCCTGTTAACCATCCCGCTGACTTGTTTCCTCCACCCGGCTCCGCTATCCTCCGGGCTCAGAATACGACGACATCGAGGTGAACTGAAGGCGACCTCGCAATTAGATGGGGATCCATCCGCGTTAATTGATCCAGAGTCCGGACCTACAAAACCGGCCTCCCCCTGGCAGCCCGCACTGATGCCCACGCCAGCGGAGCTATTGCTGGAACTAACAGGTTGCGCCGGCGCTTGGGTTCGGGAAGGTGTCTTGATTGTCTTCATCGCTGCGATCGAGGCAGGCAAAGTCTTTCTCAATCAACAGAGCAAGTGAACCAAGATCCCCCAGGCTGATATCTTCGGCGATCCCGACCTGATCAGTAACGCCCCACGCGCTCGCCTGATCGGCGGGGATTAGAATCGTCACTTTGTTCCCTGCGACTTGAACGGTCGGCCGGCTCATCGCCGCTTCCTGTCGCAAAGCATAGGTAAAATTGGCGCTTGGCTCAGGCGCGAAATGAATTGTATCTTCCAGACAATCTCCGGCCAGAATTCTTGAGACTTCCGAGCGCGATACCCTCAATCGCATAGAATCTCCCTTGATTCGCAGCTTCATGTCATCACCCCCGTTGATTCGATGAAAATCCAACGATGCGCTGGCTGCCGTGGTAAATATTGAAGTGGCCCTCTCGCAGGAACCCTACGAGGGTAATGTCGAACTCCTTGGCAACCTGTACCGCAAGGCTTGAAGGAGCTCCTACGGCGGCCACGATTGGAATTCCACCCATCAGCGCTTTCTGCAGGAGTTCAAAACTGGCACGTCCCGACAGCAAAAGCAAACGATTCCGCAATGGCGTGTGGTCCGCAAGGAACTCCGAGCCAATGAGCTTATCTACTGCGTTGTGACGGCCTACATCTTCGCGAAGCGCCAATAGATTGCCGGCTGAATCGAAGAGCCCTGCAGCGTGCAAGCCACCTGTACGATCGAATACCCCCTGCGATTCACGGAGGCGGCCGGGGAGACCGTAAATCACTTCGGCGTCCACTCTCAAATTGTTGGTCACACGCGGTGGGCAAACTGTACGCAGGGCTAAGAGAGACGCTTTCCCGCAAATTCCGCAACTCGATGTTGTATAGAAGTTGCGTTGCAGATTGGCCAGGCTTACTGGGACATCCATTGCCAGATCCACTCGAACGATATTCTGTTTTGAACCGAGCCTATTTCCATCTATTAACCGGGGGGATTGTGCCGGCTGATTGACGGGATGTCCTGCGTACGTAATCTGATCGACGTCATTCGCGTCGCGGATCACTCCTTCTGTCATCAGGAACCCGGCCGCGAGGTCGAAGTCATCGCCCGGCGTGCGCATCGTGACGGAGATGGATCGTGTCTGCCGCGAGTCGGAGTGCCAATAGTTGAGTTGGATCTCGAGCGGCTCTTCAATCGCAAGATTGTCCAGCACCTGCCGCGACGTTCGCCCGGTAACCCTCTCCACAGGCGTCTGCAACATCGGATCGTCGATGGTGCGAAGCGGTTCGGGTAAACTGCGACCTTTCACGGCGGATGATTTCTCCTTCTCGGCGCTCAGTTCAATCTCTTAGATGCCGCATGGTGCGGTGTCGAAGTTTGTGTGCCAGTGTCGGAGTTTAGACGGGCCACCCTCCAACGAATATCAGAACCGTTCCATTAGCCTGACAGGAGAGTAAGACTCTTGAACTACTTACAGTCCCGATGGTCCATCAAGGCTTCTGGCAACAAGAATGATGCTATGACTTGCTAGGAACGGAGGAGCAGGATCAACCTTCGACGCCCTCGGAGAACGCGATGCGATCTGAACAGGTATTTGCTGCTATGGCAAAGGTTCCCAATCGCTTCTTGCTTATGAGACTAGCCGCCGCCGGCTACACGCAGGTTTCATCGCCCGAATACACGGATTGAGGAGACACTGGGCGAGATTCTGGCGCGTTTTGGCGATGCCGGTTCCATTGCAGAAATCATGGAAATCGGCAGGGCTCATCCGCTTCATAAAACCAAAATGGCCGCATGAATTCACGCTGTGGACATCGAGCCATCGCCCGGAGCGTGAATTGTTGTTGAGCACGAGGCGTACACCCGACTGCAGCGTTACGTCATTGCGGCAGCTGGTTGGACGTCCGCGATATCTCCTCCCTGAGTTCGAGGTCGCTTTCGAATGACGGCCGAGAAATCCCGTGCCTCTGCATCTTGTAGATCAATGTAGTGCGTTTCAAACCGAGCTGTGCGGCTGCTCCGTCCGGGCCTCCAATCACCCATCCAACTGATTCCAGCGTTCGAAGAATGAGGGCGCGTTCGGAATCCATCAGTGTCTTCGCCGCAGATGGAGCGCCGATATGCTGGGTCACGGTGGTCAGCAGGGGATTCGGAAGC
>Ga0210394_10004392_pt1 | contig 16523 bp, 16 predicted proteins | sample IncBWC12MmetaG_FD_160121 | JGI IMG/M metagenome (GOLD analysis project Ga0210394, IMG submission 160121) | Forest soil microbial communities from Barre Woods Harvard Forest LTER site, Petersham, Massachusetts, United States - Inc-BW-C-12-M | ecosystem: Environmental > Terrestrial > Soil >... | reverse complement strand
GCATGGCGCGCTGCTCAAGAACGAGCAGGACGTGCACCTGTTCGAGCGGCTGGCGTTCCTGAGCCGAAGAGAGGTTTAAGGCGATACCCGCTAGTTTAATGGCACGAGCGTGTGCCTGAGCTGTTCCCTTGATATCTGCATCAATCCGGCAAACGGCTGGCTCAGATCGGCGACCAGGAACAGGGCGCTCGAGACCGATAGCGCAAACACCAACAGCGCCGTCCAGGCGACCGCACCCGGTTCGACGAACATGCCGAAGCTGGCAAAAATCACCGTCAGCCAGACGATCAATATCAACAGAAACGGGGTCAGGATCGGCTTGTCGCCGTCGGCAAAGATCAGGAGTCGCGTTCGTGCGATATCGTCGCTGGCCTGCACGATGCGGAGTTTGAGCGAACGCTGGGCGTCATTGACGGGCGATAGCGCCTCGATCACCGAGTAGAGCTGCTCGGCAAGCGAATTCGCCGTAAAGGCGGTATTTTGTGAAGCCGTCGCCTTCTCGTTCCAGATCCGGTCCATCGCCGCCGGAACGTTCTGCCGCATCAGTTTGCGAACTGGCGTCGCCTCGGGACCATATTGCGCGAGCAGTTGATCGGTCTCGACAAGATGCGCGGCCAGCAATCGGAAGTGAGCGTCCTGGGTGTCATAAGACGACTTGGCGGACGCAATCATCAGACTGATAACGACAGCCGCCAGCGTCGCCAGCAGGCTCGCGCCAAGCCGGATGACCTCCCTCGTGTCATGGCCGAGCCCGGGTGCGGAAATCCGGGCTCGCAGCTTCATCCCGAGGGCGATGCCGGCCACAATTGACGCAAGCGAGAGCAGGAAGGTCCAGCCGGATGTCAAAATCACTCCTGCCGCAATCGGGCTTTTGAAACGCGAAATGAATATATCAGCGCAATCCTGAAATTTATACCGGCGAACCATGCCTGCTACTCTATTTGCCGGCGCGAGGGGCCATGGCGCCGATCGATAAAATCTTCCGCGAATTGCGATCGCCCCCGGACTGGAAGCGTAAAGTCCTGCTAACGTACGGTTCGGTCGTCGCCTGGGAGCCAGGCAAAGGATCAGATCATGCCGGACTGGATTCTTGCACCCATCTGCCTTGTTATTCTCGTGGGCTTCATCGCTTATGCTTTTCGTCAGGGCACGAAGGTCACGCCGGATCGCAGCAACAGTAACTTCGGCCCAGGCTTTACGGGTTCGTCCGACGACGGCGCGTCACATGGCGGCGACGGTCATTCGCCCTAACCGACGCGATTAACCCAACTACCCCGGCCGCCGCTGCACAGCGCGCTTCCAACGAACGAGCAGGGCGTGCACCTGTTCGAGCGGTTGGCGTTCTTGAGCCGAAGAGAGGTGTAAGGCACCTACGGCAAAATATAGCCGATCGAGGCGGGACCCCAATATCGCCCGCCGACCCAGATCGGCGTGTCCGCGAGCTTGATCATCACATGCTTGCCGTTTCCAAGATCGCGGCGGCGTGTCATCAGATACGATGGATGGGTATGGTCGATGCCCGTGATCGTCGTTTGCCTGGGGAAGAACATCTTGTTACGGCAATTGGCCGCGTTCCACACCGGGTCCGCGCCTTGCGGTTTTGAGTACTCGGCGTTGTGAACCGGCAGATAGCCGGTCCGGTCCGTGATCACCGCGAATGCAATGTGCGGCAGGCAGTTCTTTGCCGATTCGAGGATCGCCGGCAGCATTCGTTCGCAGAACTGGCTGAATTTCGCGTTGTACTGCTTGGGGTTGGTCCCCGGAATTTCGGTATAGTCTTCGCTGAAAAGCTGATCCATCGTCAGCGCCTTGCTGGCGATGGCCTTTTCGAATTCGTCGGCGATGCGCGCGCCCATCGCGCGTGATGCCTCGAGATAGGGCGTGTCGTCAGTCGGAATGCTGCTGTTGCCGATCTCATCGACCATATCCGCGAGTTTTCCGTTCGTGGCCACGATTTGCCCGCTGGCCGAACCGAGGGTCGTCGACGCAACCGTTAGTCCTTTCTCCAGCACGATCAGCTCATCGATCGTACCCGAACAATATTTGAGGTTGCCGGCTGCTTCGGCCTTGACCGTCGCGTTGAGATCGGCGAGCTGGGCGAGGCTATTGGCCACGCGACCGATTGCGGTTTCGATGGTTTGGGTCGTTTCAGACGTTCCGCGCGCGTCGGCGGCGCCGCGAGTCGAATCGCCGATCAGCTGTGTGATCTGTGACGACAGATTGCCCACCGTCGAGCGAATCTGCAAGGTCGCTTCTCGCGTCTGGCCGGAAAGCGCCTTGACCTCGGCCGCGACGACCGCAAAACCGCGACCGGCGTCACCCGCCCGCGAAGCTTCGATCGTTGCGTTAAGGGCGAGGAGGTTGGTTTGATGCGCGATGGCTTCGATCGCTTTTGAAACACCGGCGACATCGGTGAGCGCCTGTTCGACGCCTGATAGCCGCTCCTGGATCGCCTCGGTCGCCTTGACCAGCAACGATACTCGTTTCATGGCTTCGGTAATTGCATCGCGGCAATCCGAGATCTCGATTTGCCCAGACTTGGCCGTCTCCTGCGCAACGCCGGACGTGGTATCGATTTTCCGGTTCGCCTCAGCCATGACATCCGCGCTGTCGCGCAGTTTCTTGAACTGCCCGACCTGCCGTTCGGATTCAGCGGTAACCGCCGCAATGCTGGTTGCGGTATCGTGAAGCATCATGCCGATTTCGCCCAACCGGCGGCCGACCGAATTGACCAGCACATCAGTCGAACCCCTCTCGGGGTCTACTTGCGGCATTGGAATGTTCTGCGACAAAGATGCACTCCCGCAGCGGATCATCCGCCGAACGCGCCGGATTATACTTAATGGGAGGTTAACGATAGCTTTAGGCAATACCCCATATTAACGCGGAGAAGCCATGTCCCGACCGGAACCAAAAGCCGTCCGGGCCGCCGGCAAGCGAACCGCCTCCGGCGGCGCCTTGCCGCGAACGAGATCGCTGGCCTTGTCGGCGATCATCATGGTGGAGGCGTTGAGGTTGGCAGAGATCATCCGCGGCATGATCGAGGCATCGATCACGCGCAAGCCCTCCAGGCCGTGGACACGCAGCTGGTCGTCGACCACAGCCCATGAGGCGTCCGCAGGACCCATCCGGCAGGTGCAGCCGGGATGGAAGGTCGTGGTGCCGCGCTTGGTGGCTGCCTGAAGAAATTCGTCGTCGGTTTGCACACCGGGCCCCGGAAAATCTTCATAATCGTAATAGGCCGACAACGGCTCCGACTTCAGAAGCCGCCGCGCCAGCTTCATGCCGGCGACGATGACGCGGCGATCGAGTTCGGCGGTGAGATAATTGGTCTGGATGATCGGCTGAATAAACGGGTCGGCCGAACGGATGCGGACATAGCCGCGGCTTTCGGGGCGCTGCTGCCAGGACGTCACCGTCATGCCCGGCAGATCCTCCAGCGTGCCCTGCACGCCTTCCTTGTAGCTCGCGGGCGTAAAGGTCAGTTGCAGGTCGGAGCTTTCCGTGGTCTCGCCGGAATGCCAGAAGCAGTAGACCATGGTCGGCGACAACGACAGCAGGCCGCGCCGTGTCGTCGCCCATTTGAGCGCCTCGCCCATCAAACCGAGCCCACGCCGGCGCTCGTTGATGGTCTTGATGTTCTTGACGCGCGCGACCGAGCGCGGCGCGTAATGATCCTGCAACCCCTCGCCGACGCCGGCAAGCGCATGACGGACCTCGATGCCGTGCGAAGCCAGCAACCCCGGCGAACCGACACCGGACAATTGCAGGAGTTGCGGCGAATTATAGGTGCCGCCGGAGAGAATGACCTCTTTGGCTGCCCGCACCTCGTGCGGCGTGCCGTTCCGGCCGCCGCGCCGGTAGCGCACGCCGACCGCGCGCTTGCCCTCGAAGATGATTTCGGTGGCATGCGCATGCGTGCGCACATCGACATTGCCACGCTTGCGCGCGGGATGCAGAAAGGCGGTGGCGGCGCTGACGCGAAGGCCGTTCCGGATGGTGCGCTGGGCGTAGGATACGCCCTCCTGAATGGCGCCGTTGTAATCGGGATTGCGGGGAATGCCGAGTGAGATCGCGCCCGCCATGAAGGCCTCGCACAGCGGATCCTTCCAGTCCATCGTCGTCACGGTAAGGTTGCCCTCGCGTCCGCGATAGGTGTCATCGCCTTCGCCGATGCGGTGCTCCAGCCGCTTGAAATACGGCAGCACATCCGGATAACCCCAACCGCGATTGCCGAGCTGCGCCCAGGTATCGAAATCCTGGCGCTGGCCGCGATTGTAGATATGGCCGTTGATCGAAGACGAGCCGCCGAGTGTCTTGCCGCGCGGCGCGTAGATGCTGCGGCCACCGGTCCATGGACCTACTTCCTGCTGATAAGCCCAATTGACGCTGCGCATGTGGAAAGTCTTGATGAAGCCGGCCGGCAGATGGATATAGGGATGCCAGTCGCGCGGACCCGCCTCGATCACGCATATCTTGGTCGCGGCGTCCTCGCTCAGGCGGTTGGCCAGGACGCAACCCGCCGAACCCGCACCGATGATCACATAGTCGAACGTGTCCATACTCTCGCTTCCGGCGTCTCTTTGTATTGACGCGTTTTCTACCGCAGATAAGCCTACGCAATCTGCGTAAACTTGATTGCTATGCGAACCGGCATCCACTTCGCTCGAAAACGTTATGTCCGTCTTTCGTTCAGTTGAAAGTCGAGATGCGCCTTCGCCGTCGGCCATTCCGAGGCGATGATGCTGAAGACGACAGTATCGCGCAGCGTTCCGTTCGGTGCGATCTGATGGTTGCGCAAAATACCGTCCTGCTTGGCGCCAAGCCGCTCGATGCCGCGCCGGCTCTGGTGATTGAAGAAGTGGGTGCGAAACTCCACGGCGATGCAATCGAGCTTCTCGAATGCGTGCGTCAGCAAGAGCAACTTGCACTGGGTGTTGAGCGGCGTGCGTTGCACACGTTGGGCATACCAGGTCGAACCGATCTCGACGCGGCGGTTACTGGCATCGACATTCATGTAGGTCGACATGCCCGCGATCTTGCCGCCGGCATCGAACACCGTGAACGGCAACATCGAACCTGCCGCCTGCAAGGCGAGGCGGCGATCGATTTCCTTGCGCATATCCGCGGGCTTGGGAATCGACGTATACCAGAGCTTCCACAGCTCGCCGTCCTTCACCGCCTCCGTCAGCCCGTCGAGATGGGTGTGCGACAGCGGTTCAAGCCGCGCATGCGGACCGCTCAACGTTACCGGTTCAGGCCAGGGCATTAGTGTTTCCTCCTTTCGTCATTGCGAGGAGCGTAGCGACGAAGCAATCCAGATGTGAAATTGCAGTCCTGGATTGCTTCGCTACGCTCGCAATGACGATATCATTTATTCAAAAAATTCAGCGGCAGACCGGAGCGCGCCCAGTCCATCGCGACGAGTTCGCCCTTGCCGGACAACGTGATATAGGCGGTCTTCAGTTCGCCTCCGCCAAAGGCGATGTTGGTGGTGACACGGTCGCCGGTCGGTACCTGTTCGACGAGCGAGCCATCCGGCGCGATCACCGAGATGCAGCCTGAGATCAGGGTGGCGACGCAGACATTGCCGTTCGCCTCAACCGCGAGCGAATCGAACATCTGATAGCCGCCGAGCCCCGCGATCGGTTTTCCCCGCTCGCCGCGATAGATCACGTCGCGCGGCTTGACCGTGCCCGGCTCCGGGATGTCATAGGCCCACAGTCGCGCGGTCGGGGTTTCGGCGATGTAGACGGTCTTCTCGTCCGGCGAGAGCCCGATGCCGTTCGCAGGCAATACACCATGCACGCCCTCGACGATCTCCTTCATGCCGGGCTTGAGGTAATAGAACGCGCCGACATCCATCTCGCGGGCGCGACGCTTGCCGAGATCGGAGAACCACAGGCCGCCATGCCGGTCGAAAACCAAATCATTTGGCCCGCGCAGCGCATGCTCGCCGCATTGCGAAACCACCGTCTCGACCTTGCCGCTCTGCAAGTCGACGCGCTGGATCGAGCCGCCCTGATAATCGTCCGGCTGCGGGCCCGGCATGATCATGTTGCGGGTCGGAATCCAGGAAAACCCGCCATTGTTGCAGATATACATTTTGCCGTCGGGACCGAGCGCAGCACCATTCGGACCGCCGGGAATTTGCGCGACGATTTCCTTGCGCCCGTCGGGATAAATCCGCGTCAGCCGCTGGCCGCGGATTTCGACCAGCATGACGGAGCCGTCCGGCATGACCACCGGGCCTTCGGGGAATTCCAGGCCAGTAGCAAGTACACGAAGTTCGGCCATGAAACCCCTCCCGGATTTTCTTGAAAGCACGACGGCCCTGCCCTGTCGCGCCATTTGGTTGCGCAACGTTAAGGCAAAGTCGGCGTGGCTTGCAAGCAATCACGGGCATCTCTGATCCGCAGAGCGCAGCCCCGCAGATCGGAAGCTCTCTTCGGCCTATTCTGCTCTGCGAAAGCTTCGACCTACTCCCGCACCGGCACCCAGATTTCGAAGCCGCCATTGCCGGTGACGGAATCGAAATTCTCGTCGTATCGCTCGAAATTGGGCGCGTCCGCGACTTTCAGGCCGGAGGCGGGCAGCCACTGGTTCCAGATCGTGTTGATGGTTCGGCGGATGGTCGAGATATGTTCACGATGGGTGAACACCGCATAGCGCTGCTCGGGAATCCGCACGCGAAAGAACGGCCGCGGCAGATCGGAGAAGTCGGAAACCTCGACGCCCGCGATATAGTCGAAATTGCCGGCGTCATCGCCGTTGCAGCAGACGCCGTAAGCCACCTTGCCGATACGGCGCGGAATATCGTCGATCACCTGATGGAAGCGCTGCCACTGGCTCGGAATGCCGGCGCCATTGTCGTGGTTATAGCGTTCGCCGATGCCGGCCACCAGCAGCGGCTTGGAGACCTCGAAACGCGGGGATGCAAGATTTTCAATGAAGGATGAATCCATCTGGATCGGCTCCTGAAGCTTGATGTCGTCGATGCACGCAAGGCTTCGGACCGTTTCGGGCGTAAGCCCGAACTGGTCGCGGAAGGCGCGGGTGAATGCTTCGTGAGAGCCGTAATCCGCATCCAGCGCCACGTTGAGGATATCGGGCGCGCCGGCCGCAAGTGCGCGCGCGGCCTCGCTGAGGCGACGCGCCCGCACATAGCGCATGACCGACAGACCCGTGGCGGCGGCAAATGACCGGACCATGTGAAAGCGCGAGACCCCGGCGACGTCCGAAATCTCATCCAGCGTCAGCTCGCCCGCCAAATGGCTTTCGATAAACCAAAGCGCTTTCTGGGCAGGATTCATGGATTGGAAGTTCTCATTGAAGCGGTCTCATCATGCCGGCTTGAGGCGCGCCGCGCTTGATCGCCGTTGCGCTCAATGCAAGGGACTATTTCCCGCCCTCCTTCGGCACCCCGTCCTTGGCCGGCGTGTCTTTGACTGGCGCATCCTTCGGCGCGCCGGTCTTTTTCAAATCGTCCGCGGCTTTTTTTTGCGCCGCTTGCAGCTCCTCCACGGCCTTTTGCAATACGGCGAGGCTCGCTTTCAGGCTCTCGATCTGCCGATTCGCGGCGTCCAGTCTTTGCTGATGCTGCGCGTCAAGCTTGACAATCGTCTTCTGAAGAAACTCGACATTGCTCTGCAGACAGCTGGTGCGCCGCTCCATCGTCTTTTCGACGGTGCAGATTTCGATGCCCGGGACGTCCTGCGCATGGGCGACCGCCGCGCCGAGCACGCAACTGGCCGCAACGCAAAAGCCGAAAGCCAGCCGGCCGGTCATCCAAACCCTCGTTTCAAAACGTGTTGTGCAGTAAACTTGTCGCGAGCAGACATTCCCCTCGCTGAGGCTACCACACTGAGACCTCAATCGCGCGTTGTGCTTTGTGCGCCTATGCGAACGATTGTTTCGGCGCAACGGACGAAAACGGGACCGGAAATGGTCACACGCGAGAAACGGCTGGCTCAATTCGATGGCGAGGGAGAGCCGCCGCCGGACCAGCTGGTCCAGGTGTTGTGCGAAGACCAGAGCGGCACCTACGAGCTGCCATTCGCCTGCCGCTTCACGGATGGCGCCTGGCGCAACCATGAGTCGGGCGATGCGCTCGAGGCGAACGTGATTGGCTGGCGGCTGCGGCGCCGGCGATTTGAGGCGTAAGCCCGCGATATTGTATCAAAACGCGACGAAGTGCGGCCGCCTGTTAAGAGCAGGAACGCGCGCGGAACGAACCGCGCCCGAATCAGCCAGTGAGGCGGGTACGCCGATGTTCACGGCTAGATATCGGCCGGGATGAGATGCCCAGCACTACATCCAGACCATCAACGCCAGGCCGCCGCCGACGCCGGCTTGAAATCGGTTAATTCAAACGGCGCCTACTTCCACGACGTCACCGGCGGCACCTTGTCGGTCGCCGGCGGCATATCGACGGTCTTGAAATCCGCCGGGCTGACGATTTCGAGATATTCCATGTCCGGCGAATAATCGAACAGGTAGTGCACGATCCCCGGCCGCTGGTGGACGACATCGCCGGCCTGCACCAGCGTCGGCTTGTCCTCATACATGAAGCGCGCCCAGCCCTTCATCATGATCACGATCTGAAAATCGCAATCGTGACGATGCCAGCCGGTGCCGTCTTCCGGCGGCATATCGGCGTTGGCCTTGACGAGATGGCAGATCACCTGCCCGCCGGTCGCAGCTGCGATGCCAAGGTCGCGGTACAGGAAGAAGTCGCGAAGGCCTCCGCCCTTGAATTCGGTATCGGTGGGTTTGACGTGGGAAAACTTGCTGACGGCCGCATGCTGATTCATCTGAAAGGCCTCCACCATGGCATCACGCGAACCGCGACAATCGCCGGCGGCCAATTTTTTGGCAGCACGGATCGGCGCGTTTAGAGTTTGATGTTGCTATGCGAAAATCACGCCAGCCGCGTTGCACCGCAGCGATTTTTGGAATTGCGGCGTCGGGTGGCTCGAAGCTGTTGGATGCGGCCCGAATTTTCGCTCAGGCGATTTTTTTGGCATCGCCGATGGCACATCGCGTCGGCTCGCGAGGGCTGTCTCAATGGCATGAAGTTGAGCAAAGCGTGCCCGGCGCGCCAATATTCCGAGCCGTGCAAACAGGCAGCTCAATGCGTGAGCTGCCTAATAATCCACCTCGAGTTCTTCGATGTCGGAGGGTTCGGCCTTGGCGGCCTCGATCCATTCCTGCATTTCCGGCATGGCCATGATGACGTCGGCATATTGCTTCATCCGCGGCTCCAGCTTCACGTCATAGGTCATAAAGCGGGTCACGACCGGCGCATACATCGCATCCGCCATACATCGCTCGCCGAACAGGAACGGGCCGCCGGATTCGGCCAAGCACTCGCGCCAGATCGTACAAACGCGATCGATGTCGGCCTGCGCGCGCGACCAGATCTTGAAGTTGGGAAAATGCCCTTTCAGGTTGACCGGAAGCGACGCCCGAAGCGTCGTGAATCCGGAATGGATTTCACCGCAAATCGACCTGCAATGCGCCCGATGCACGCGGTCCTTGGGCAGGAGGCCCGCATCGGGCATGACCTCGTTGAGGTATTCCGCTATCGCCAGCGTATCCCAGACGGTTGCGCCCTCGTGCCGCAGGCACGGCACCAGGATGGTCGGCGACAGCAGCAGGATCTCGGCCCGCGCCGACGGGTCGTCCGGCGAGGTCACGATCTCCTCGAATTCGAGCCCCGAAAAGCGCGTCAGCAGCCAGCCGCGAAGCGACCAGGACGAGTAGTTCTTGCTGCTGATGGTCAGTGTCGCTTTCGCCATTTGGCCTTCCCTCAACGCGACGACGCTATCGGCGTCCTACCCTTACTCGAAACGAACGGCGCAGGCGCGTCCATTACCCTCTCAAGCAGCAAGCGACGTGCCAGTTTTTTGGGCTATTTGACTCCGCTTTGGCTTCGATATTGCATGGCAACATGGGTGGGGGCGCTCCGATGACGTCGATGCTGTATCAGGCCTATCAGAACCACGTGGACCTGACGGCGCCATTGCGCACGGGGGCCGCGCATGCGCTGAAATATCTCAACCTCCTGCCCCAGGGCGTCTCCGACCGGTTCTTCCGGCGGCTCGCAGCGGCGCTGGAACTGATCTCGCGCACCTCGCTGACCTATACGCGTCCGGCCTACGGCATCGACAAAGTGCTGGTGGGCAATCAGGAACTGGAGGTGACCGAGGAGGTCGCCTTTGCCACACCGTTCGGATCGCTCTTGCATTTCAAGAAAGAGAACGCGCCCGAACAGCCGCGCCTGTTGCTGGTGGCGCCGATGTCGGGCCACTTCGCAACCTTGTTGCGAGCCACCGTGCAAACGCTGCTTCAGGATCACGACGTCTACATCACCGATTGGCATAACCCGCGCGACATTCCGCTTCAGCACGGCCGGTTCGGCCTCGACGATTATACCGAACACCTGATCACGTTTCTCGACAAGCTCGGCCCGCGCGCGCACATGGTGGCGATCTGCCAACCCTCGGTGTCGGCGCTGGCGGCGGCGGCGATCATGGCGGAAGACAATCACCCGGCGCGGCCGGCAACGCTGACCTTGATGGCGGGCCCGATCGACACCCGCGTCCTGCCCACGAAAGTGAACCAATTCGCCAAGAGCAAGCCGATCCAGTGGTTCGAATCTAATCTGATCAACTACGTGCCCGTCCAGTGCAAGGGCGCGTTGCGGCAAGTCTATCCCGGGTTCGTGCAACTCACCGCCTTCGTTTCGATGAACCTCGAGCGCCATCTCAAGCAGCACATGGATCTCGCCAATCATCTGGCCAAGGGCGAGACGGAGAAGGCCGAGACCATCAAGACGTTCTACGACGAGTATTTCGCGGTCATGGACCTGCCGGCGGAGTTTTATCTCGAAACCGTCCGCGACGTGTTTCAGGAGCATCTATTGCCGCAGGGCAAGATGACCTTCCGCGGCCGCGTGGTGAATCCCGCCGCAATCAAGCGCATGGGCCTGATGACGGTCGAAGGCGAGAAGGACGATATCTGCTCGGTCGGGCAGACGCTCGCAGCCCAGGATCTTTGCACCGGCGTGCGCGCCTATCGCCGGGTGCACCACTTGCAGGCCGGCGTCGGGCACTACGGGGTGTTCTCGGGCCGGCGCTGGAACAACGAGATCTACCCACTGCTGCGCGACTTCGTGCACGTCAATTCGTGAGTGACGGGACTCCGGTTCCCCCGCGTCATTGCGAGCGCAAGCGAAGCAATCCAGAATTCTCAGAAAGATGGATTGCTTCGTCGCTTTGCTCCTCGCAATGACGGACAGACCGCCGTTCTTCGCATTTGACCTCGACGATCGCCCCCGTAATAGTGCGGCCAACAAAAGCCGCCCCGGGAGGAATACTCATGAGATCAACAACTGCAAATCTTCGCGCCTTCGCGCTTGGCGTCACCGCCGCGCTGTGGCTGGCGAGCTCAGCGCAAGCGGCCGAGGTGCATGTGATGATCTCGGGCGGTCTCTCGGCCGCCTATAACGCGCTGGTGCCGGAGTTCGAGAAGGCAACAGGCAACAAGGTGATCACGGCCTACGGTCCCTCGATGGGCACGACGGTCAATGCGATCCCGATGCGACTGGAACGCGGCGAGCCCGCCGACGTCCTGATCCTCGTCGGCTACGCGCTGGGCGATCTGATCAAGCAGGGCAAGGTGGCGCCCGACAGCCGTGTCGATCTCGTCAATTCGAAGATCGGCGTGGCGGTGAAATCCGGCGCACTGAGGCCCGATATCGGCTCAGTGGACGCGATCAAGCGCGCGCTGCTGGCGGCCAAATCCGTCGCCTATTCCGATAGCGCCAGCGGTGTCTACGTCTCGACCGAGATGTTCGAAAAGCTCGGGATTGCGGCCGAGATGAAAGACAAGGCCAAGAAAATTCCCGCAACGCCCGTGGCCGAAATCGTGGCGCGCGGTGAAGCCGAACTCGGCTTTCAGCAGATCAGCGAATTGAAGCCTGTTGCCGGCATCGACATTGTCGGCCCGCTGCCGGACGCTCTGCAGAAGGTCACGGTGTTTTCCGCCGGCATCGCCACCGTGTCGAAGGAGCCCGAGGCCGGAAAGGCGCTGATCAAATTCCTCGCTTCGCCGGCCGCGCGAGAGACGATCGTCAACAGCGGTCTTGAGCCGATTGCCGACGCGGCGAAGTAACTCACTTCGCCCGCAGCGGCGTGTCCTTCAACCCGTTATTGTCGAACGCCTTGCGCAACAGGCCGCTGGTTTTGGCGTCGGCCATGAACTTGGACGCGTATTCGAGCGCGAGCGGATGATTGAGGGGTACCGCCACCGCAGTGACCGTCTGCTTGAATGTTTCATCGAGCACGCGCGTGCCCGGAATCTTCTTCGCCAACGCATTGAGCTGATCGCGTGACAGCGCGAAGGCATCGACCTTGCCGTCTTTGAGCAGATTGAAGATTTCGTCATAGGTCTGATAGCCCGACACCTTGGCGTTCTTCAGATGCGCCACCGCGCCGCGCATGGTGGTGGTGTCGTTGACGGCGACGACCGTGACGCCGGGCTGGTCGAGACTTGCGAAATCCTTGATCGTCGAGCCCGCCTTGACGATGTAGGTCGCCTCAGTCACCTCGTAGATCGGGCCGAATGCGATCTTCTTGGCGCGCTCTGGATCCTCGGGCAGGAAGCTGACGTCCCAGGCGCCCTTGGCGGCCGCATCGGTGATCTGCCCGGAATTCGGATAGGCGACATATTCGACGGGAACGCCAAGCTGGTCCGCCATCGCCTTGCCGAGATCGACCGGAACACCGGCATAGCCGGCCTCGGATTTAGTCGACCAATAGGCGCCGCCGGCCGGACTAATCCCGATCGCCACTCGCAGCTTGCCGGTCGGTGCGATTTCGTCCCGCAGGCCGTCGGCACGTACAGAACTGGCCGTCATGATTGAGATACCTACGATTGCGCCGGCAAACCACGGCAAGGACAGATAACGCATGAAACTCCAGCTCCCATCGATCCTCATTACGCAACGGACCTTCGCTAGCTATTATGGCCGATCGGTGCGAGCCGCAACACCGCGCCTGGAATGAAAATTCGGTGAGGCAGCTATTCGTCTTGACCTGAGCGCCTTGCGAGCACCGGCGCAAATGCCTCGCGATTGGCGCGCCAGGCCCGCCGATATTCGAGGATGCGCGCGGTTTCGTTGGCGACGTCCTCGCCAAGCATCTGACCGAGAATATGCAGCGTGGTGTCGATGCAGAGCGTCACCCCGCCGCCGGTCACCATCCCGTCGCCCCGCTCCACCAGCATCGTCTCGCATACGTCGATCTGCGGATAGGTCTTTCGCATCACCTCAACCGGCGGGATTTCCGGCGGCACGACTTCGCGTTTTGTCGTGGCCGGGCCGCCGTCGAGTATGCCGCTTGCGGCGAGGATCATGCCGCCGGTGCAGACCGAGGCGATACGGCTTGAGGCATGGACGCGGCGGATATAATCGAGGGTCGCGGGTGCCTTCGCCTGCGCAATCCAGCCCGGACCGCCGGTGACGATGACGACATCGCAGACGGGCGCGGCGTCGATGCCGTAATCGGCCATCACCTTCAGCCCGTTGGCAAGCGTAACCGAACCCGCTTGCGGTGCGATGGTGCAAATCGAAATTTCCGGCGCAATCCGGCGCGCCATCGACAAAACGCCGAAGGTCGCCAAATCGATCGGTTCGACGCCGTCATAGATGAAGATGCCAAACCGCACGGCTTACTCTTCTTTGCTTGAGCATGATCTCTTCGGAAAACCGGTTCCCACTTTTCCGGATCATGCTCTATTCCGTTAGCGAACCGCCGCGGGTCTCGTGCGCCGCCAATGCGGCCGCGAGCGTGATCAGCGCCAGCACGATCATCATGATCGACACGCCGCCGGTGCCGCCGAAATAGCCCACCATCGCGGTCGCAATGATCGGTGCAAAGCCGCCGCCGATCGCGGCTGACGCCTGAAAGCCAAACGAGGCTCCGCTGTAGCGGACGCGGGGTCCGAACAATTCGGGGAAATAACAGGACTCCAGCCCAAACATCATGCCGTGTCCGAAATTCATCGCGATCATGACGGCGGTGAAGATCAGAACCGTGCTCTTGCTGTCGACCATCCAGAACAGCGGAAACGCAAACGCGATCGTGAACAGCGCGCCTAGAATATAGAACGGCCGCCTTCCGATTCGGTCGGACAGCCAGCCGAACAGCGGCAGGCTGACAAGCTCGAGCAGGGCCGCGTAGAGCACGGCATCCAGCATCATCGCCTTCGACAGATTGAGTTTGGTGGTGGCGTAGCCGACGACGAACACCGTGAGCATGTAGACCCAGGACACCTCGGAAAGCTTCAAACCGACCGCGATCAAGAACGTCTTGGTATTTTTGCCGACGACTTCGCCGACCGGATTGTCCGAAAGGCCGTCGCGCTTCTTCAAGCTTTCGAACACCGGCGTCTCCGGCACCCGTGAACGGACGAACGTTCCGACGCCAAGCAACACGACGCTGATCAAGAAGGGGATACGCCAGCCATAGCTTAAAAAATCAGCCTCCGGCAATTTGGCGGCAAGCCCGAACGCCAGCGTCGCCAGCACGAGCCCGATCGGGAATCCGATCTGCACGAAACTCGTATAGAAGCCGCGTCTGTCGGCGGGCGCGTGCTCGAGCACCATCAGCGAAGCGCCGCCCCATTCGCCGCCAAGCCCGATGCCCTGGACGATGCGCAGCATGATCAGAAGAATCGGCGCGAATACCCCGATCGAGGCATAGGTCGGCAACAGCCCGATACAAAACGTGCTCACGCCCATGATGAACAGGGTCAGCACCAGCATGGACTTGCGCCCCAGCCGATCGCCGAAATGGCCGAACAGCGCACCGCCGAGCGGGCGGGCCAGAAATCCGACCGCATAGCTGCCGAGCGCGGCCAGCGTACCGGCCAGCGGATCGAAGGTCGGAAAGAACGCCTTGTTGAAGACGAGCGTTGCGGCCGTGGCGTAGATCAGGAAATCATACCACTCGATGATCGTACCGAAGCAGCTCGCGAACACGATGGAGTTCATTTTCGAGCGATCGACGCCAGCCATCGGCGCTGTGGTTGCAATCGTCATTGGGCCTCGGCTCGTTGGCGAACTCCCGAAAGGGGAAATATGACCAAATAAATGCAAGCAGCATGCCGGACCTGCGTCCCCTGGTCCATACCCATTCCTGTGCTTGAGCTGGCCCACAGAACTTAGCAGCGGCCTTGAAAAGATCACGTCCCATCAGGGAGATGGGTGTCTGATACAACCTGCTCGAATCGTGCCGGAGCGACGACGATTGCCGGCTCAGATTTCAACCCGGAAGCCAACCTCGATGATGGCGTCCTGGGGAATCTTGAAAAAATCAGGCGCCCGGCTCGCGATCCGGTTGAGGAATGAGAAGATCGAAAAGGAGATCGGGTCCATTGCCGAATCCATTTCGCGGCGGACGATGGTCTCATGCGCGATGTAGTAATTCTTGTGGTCGAGGTCGGCATCGAACCCCAGCTTGTTGCAATTGATCAGGCTCAGCGGAATGTCCGGCGTCTGCATGAAGCCAAGCCTGACCTGAATCCGGTAGAAGCCGTGACCGAGACGGTGAACCGAATGCCGTTCGTGAAACGGCACGCGAGGCCTTCGATCGGACAGGAACGTCAGCAGCACCACGGTCTCATGCAGGACGCGGTTATGTTCGATGTGACGCAACAGCATCGGCGATGCGCCGTGATCGACCTTGGTCAGCCACACCCCCATGCCCGCTGCCCGGCCGATCACCATCTTGTCGGCATAGTCGAGAAACTCCTTCAACGGCATCGACATTTCGTCAAGCCGGTTCCGGACCTCCGACGAGCCCTTGCGCCAGCTCAGCATCAGCGCCGCGATCAATGTGCCGACGATGAGCGGAAACCATCCGCCTTCAACGATCTTGATGGAATTCGAAATCAGGAACGTCGCGTCGATCGCGCCGAAGATCGCGATCACGGGAATGGCGATACCGGGCGGCCATCGCCATCGTAAGACCGCCACCCGATAGAGCAGGATCGTGGTGATAAGCATGGTGCCCGACACGGCTATGCCGTACGCGGCGGCTAGGCTGTCGGACGATCTGAACAACACGACCGTGAACAGCGTGCCCGTCATCAACAGCCAGTTGGCGGCGGGGATATAGATTTGGCCAGCTTCGTCCACTGAGGTCGGAACGATACGCGCGCGTGGACAGAGTCCCATCTGCATCGCCTGGCGCGTCAGCGAAAACACGCCGGATACCAGCGCCTGCGACGCAATGATGGTGGCAGCCGTCGCCAGCACGACCATCGGGATCAACGCCCAGCCGGGCGCCAGTTTGTAGAACGGATTGTCGATGGCGCTAGGGTCGACGAGAATCAGCGCGCCTTGCCCGAAATAGTTCAACAACAACGCCGGCAAAACCAATCCGAACCAGGCCCGGCGAATGGCGGCCGCGCCGACATGACCCATGTCGGCATACAGCGCCTCGCCGCCGGTCAGC
>Ga0210394_10004391_pt1 | contig 16527 bp, 17 predicted proteins | sample IncBWC12MmetaG_FD_160121 | JGI IMG/M metagenome (GOLD analysis project Ga0210394, IMG submission 160121) | Forest soil microbial communities from Barre Woods Harvard Forest LTER site, Petersham, Massachusetts, United States - Inc-BW-C-12-M | ecosystem: Environmental > Terrestrial > Soil >... | reverse complement strand
TTGGCGTCGGTGTAAGTCAGCGTACTGTTATGCGATCCGCTGGTGAACACGCCGCCAATTCTGAAGTACGGCAGCCAATTATCGACCGCGTAGCCGACCCTCGGGCCCACAATGAAGATACCGTTCGGGCTGCCTCTCAGGCTGGCTGTGGCAGTACCGGGGAGTATTGTTATCGCCGGTGGAGGTGTAGGATTAGTGTATCCAGGAAAATTGTAGCTACTGTTGCGAGTCTTCCCGCTCCAAATCTCGTAGTCCAGTCCAAAGCCCCACACCCACTCGTTGTATTGAAAATTGTAGCCAAGCATTACGCCGCCGATGAAGGTGCCGTTGTTGGGGCAGCCTCGGGCGTTAATGACATTTTGAATCGCAGCACTCGCGGCGTTGTTCACCTGCCAGCTGTTGCAGGTGTTATTCCACCCGCCGCCTATGTTGCCGCCGGCGTAAAAGCCCTCCCACTGGTTAGTTACCGTGGCAATCACGTCCTGCGCGGACGCCGCCCCTGCGATTGAGGCCAACATAAGCAGCCCCGCCAAACGACTTATCAATTTCATCTTACGTACTCCAAGGGTTTCCCAGGCGTGCACTGTATCTATAAAGGCAATAAGCGAGGAATTGGACGAAGTACCTACATTCTGCAGTAGCCAAAAAGAGACAGATCGGCTACGGGGCGCGTATTGTCGAGATCCATAACTGACCGCGAATTTCGCCGCTATAACCCGACTTTGGGATGCAGAGCGCATGACACGCGGCGATCGACCGCAATGCGCGGTTGGCCTTTCGTCCAATCCCCCGACAGTTCTTGAAATTCTGGCCGCGGAGGCTTGGAGGTAGACTCTGCGAGTTTCCGCGGAGCGTTCGTTGAATAGGCGTAGGCGAAATTCGCATGGGCAAGAATAAGCGCGATCGCAGCAGGCCTGGCAATACGCCGAGTGAAACACCGGCCAAGCGCCCGGCGCTCGCCCAACCATCCGAATGGCGCCGCTTCCGCTGGGTCGGGCTCGCCGGGATCGCCGCGCTGGTGTTGGGAGCGATCGCGTACGCTTGGTGGACCAACAAAAGAGCCGCAACTGCCTCGTCCGTTGTCGCTCCGGCGGCGGCAACATCTCCACGTGCGAGCTTTGTCGGTGCCAGCACTTGCGCAAGCTGCCACAGCGCTGAGAACACCGCGTGGCAGAATTCGAATCACGCGAGGGCCATGCAGCGCGCGACCGCGGCAACCGTGCTCGGTGATTTCGACAATGCGCGTTTTTCCTACCGCGGCATCGTCTCGACTTTCTTTCGCCGCGGCGACCAGTTTTACGTCAACACCGATGGCGCGGACGGCAGGTTGGCCGACTTTGAAATTCTCTACACCTTCGGGGTTTATCCCTTACAGCAATATTTGGTTGCGTTTCCGGACGGGCGCGTGCAGGCGTTATCGATTGCGTGGGATGCGCGGCCCAAAGCCCAAGGCGGGGGGCGCTGGTATCACCTGTATGCCAACGAACACATTACCTACAAGGACCCATTGCATTGGACCCGGTTGAATCAAAACTGGAACTGGATGTGCGCCGATTGCCACACGACGAAACTCGACCGTCATTACAACGCCGCCTCCAACACCTACGCGACCACATGGAAGGAGATGAACGTGGCCTGCGAAGCCTGCCACGGCCCGGGCTCCAATCACGTTGCCTGGGCCAAACGCGCGCCTGGTACCGAGAAGCTCGCCGATCACGGGCTGATCGTCGCACTGAACGAACGTTGGGGCGTGAAATGGACCCCCGTTGCCGCAACCGGCAACGCGGTTCGCAGCGCGCCGCTCACCTCCGAGCGCGAACTGGCTGTGTGTGCGCAGTGCCATTCGCGCCGCGCCGCCTTCGCTGCGGGGATGGATCACGACGGCCATCTTTTCGATACGCACGACATCGCACTGTTGAGTGAGGAATTGTATTTCGCCGACGGCCAGCAGCGCGACGAAGTGTACGACTTTGGTTCGTTCCTGCAGAGCAAAATGCACGCCCAAGGCGTGATCTGCAGCGATTGCCATGATCCGCATTCGGGTCAGTTGCGCGCGCCGGGCAACGCGGTCTGCGCACAGTGTCACGCGGCGGCGCGATACGACGCGCCAACCCATACCTTGCATACGGCGGGTTCCGCCGGTGCGCAATGCGCGGCGTGCCACATGCCGACGCGCAATTACATGGTAATCGATCCTCGCCACGACCATTCAATCCGCATTCCGCGGCCGGATTTGAGCGCGAACTTGGAATCGCCGAATGCCTGTACGGATTGCCACAAGGATCGCAAAGCTTCTTGGGCAGCTGCAGTCATCGAGCGCGCCTTCGGCGCCGAACGCAAAGGCTTCCAGGCATTCGGAACGGTGTTGCATGACGGCCGAATCGGCGCCCCGGGTGCCGATTCCGAGTTGATGAGGCTGGCGACTGATGCGAAGACGCCGGCCATCGTGCGCGCGACTGCGCTTGCCGAACTGCGCCGTTATTTGAGCGCAGCCGTGACACCGGCAATGGAAGCCGCCGTTGCCGATCCCGATCCGATGGTGCGCGGGGCGGCGCTGGATGTTCTGCTCGATGCCCCGCCGCAGGAACGACTGCGGCTGGCGCTTAATTTGATCAACGACCCGTCGGCGATTGTGCGCATCAAGGCGGCGCGAGCGCTTGCGATCATGCCCGATCGAAGCGGTGATGCCGCAATGAGCGCTCAACTGGATGGGGCGTTCGCTGAATACGTCGCCTCGCAGCGCGCCAACGCTGATCGCCCGGAAGCGCATCTGAACCTCGGTCTTTTCTATGCTGAGCGTCGCGATCCGGCGCAATCTGAAGCCGAGTATCGCGCTGCGATTGCCCTGCAATCGGACTTCATTCCGGCCTACATCAATCTAGCCGATCTGTACCGGAAGTACGGGCGCGAAGCCGACGGCGAGACTGCGCTGAAAAGCGGATTGCAATTGGTGCATGACAGCGCCGATCTGCAACACGCGCTGGGTTTGCTGCGTGTACGGCAGAAACGAGTAGCCGAAGCCTTACCGTTGCTGGAAGCGGCAACGCGTGCGGACCCGAACAATCCGCGCTACGCCTATGTGTATGGAATAGCGCTGCACGACAGTGGCCAGGGCAAACAAGGAGTCTTGGTGTTGCAACACGCACTCGCGCGGTTCCCCCGCGATCCCAGTCTTCTCTCGGCATTGGCGGCATACGCCCGCGATGCCGGCGACACCAAACGTGCGCAAGCCTATGCCAAGCGGCTGGAAACTATCCCGCAGTCGGCACCGTAACCAAATGTCACCGCCGTCCCTATGTCTCTAGGGAATCATTCCGCAATCGAACATCTTGTTGGCGATGGGCGGCGCAATCCTGTTGATAAATGCCGCACGCATATTCGCATCGTCGCGCAAGAATGTAAGTACCCGAGTTTCTTCCATGGTCGGCGGCGCGTGTGCACTCCTTTTTTCCCACAATTGTTCACAGGTTGAATTTTGGTACTTTTGAATGATCCTGTTGGCGATATCGTCCATGATCGGGTACTGACCCTGAGCCTGAACTTCGCTTGAGCGCAACAGCGCGATCCCAAGTACGACCAGAGACGACAGCCCCAGCACGGCTATCCATGAGTAGTGACGCTTCGTCATAACGCTCCTTTATGAACAGTGATTCTGCCGCAACTTCCAGCTCCAATGGTGCTGCAGTTTTGGATGCGGGCGCTATTGGGCTTTTGGCGTACCTGGCCGGTGCCAAGAATTCGCCGGCGAGTCGATGGGCTCAAGGTCCAACTTCCGATCGGTACGGTGGAGGATCAAACTGATCGCGGTTCCTAGGGGAAGCAGCCTTGAATTCCACAATGGTCAGCCTGCTGGCGTTCGCATGCACCTTCGGTGCGGCACTGGTTGCCATCTTCATCCGCGACCGGCTGCCAACGCATCATGTTGAGGGAGATTCCAAAGACGTCGTGAAGCTGGTGCTGGGGTTGATGGCCACCCTCACCGCTCTCGTGCTCGGTCTGTTGATTTCCTCCGCGCATTCGGCCTACGACGCGCAGAACGCCGAGCTGCAGCAGCTCAGTGTTCATCTCTACCAACTCGATCGTCTTCTTGCCCACTTTGAGCCGGATGCGAGCGAGCTACGCGTGGAATTGCGCCGGATTCTCGCCGCTGACATCGAGCGAATTTGGCCCGCCGACGCTGCGGTGAACGTGCCCAGCGGTGCCATGGCAGCACAGCAAGAATTTGAGGGGTTCTTCGTAGGGGTCGCGAAACTATCGCCCAAGACCGATCTACAACGACTGATTCAAAGCCGTGCCTTGGAGTTGCTCGGCAGCATCGGCGACACCCGGCACCTGCTCATCGAGCAATCGCGCGGGTCGGTATCGTGGCCGTTCCTTTTCGTGCTCATGTCGTGGATGAGCATTCTGTTCTTCGGCTTTGGTCTTTTCGCCCGCTACAACGGGACGGTCGTAGCAGCCCTCTGTATAGGTTCCTTTTCCGTCGCAGGAGCAATAGCCTTAATACTCGAGATGAATCAACCCTACGGCGGGTGGATACAGGTCTCCAGCGAGCCGCTGCGCACGGCGCTGGCGCAGATGGGCCATTGACCCACAAGCGCCGCGCGCCACGTCGTCAGGGAATCATGCCGCAATCGAACATTTTGTTGGCAATGGGCGGTGCAATCATGTTGATGAACGCAGCGCGCATCTGCGGATCGCCCCGAAGAACTCCGATGACCCGCTGTTCTTCCATGGTCGGCGGAGCGTGAGCGCTCCTCTGTACCCATAGCTGCTCACAGCTCGAGTTCTGGTACTTCTGAATGACCTTGTTGGCGATGTCATTCATGATTGGGTACTGGCCCTGCGCTTGTGCGCCGCTGGAGCGAAGCAGCGCGAACCCTACGAGAAGCAAACCGAACAACCCCACCACGGCGACCCATGAATAGTATTGCTTAGTCATTCCGACATCTCCGGTATGAATGGTGAATCCTGCCTAACTGCGGGCGCTGCTGGTACCGCAGTGACGTTGCAGCAACGCAGGCCCGGCTACAATTGGCCTTTAGGACCCTCAGAGTCCTGCGCCCCAACGGTGCTGCCATGCAATTCCATAGATGCGGAATTCCTCGCCGGTACGCGCGACGACACCCGAGCTGAAGTACAGCTTGATGGAGTTGTGCCGCGTCAACGAGTAGGCAAATGTTCCTCCCCAGCGCGAGTTGCTTTGCAGGTCGTTGTTCAGGTTGCCATTCACGGTGGTGCGGCCGCCGGTGTAATAAGTTGCGTCCAAGGAACCCCACATTTTTCGATTGAAGTTGTAGATCGCATGTCCCTGCACGGAAAATAGCGTGCCTTGGTGGCGGGTGTTGTTGCCGAAGTACTCGTCGTTGTCGGTGAAGAACGTGATGCCTGCCTCGCCTTCAAGTGTCCAACGCGCAACTGCTTTGGAGATGCCAACCTCGGGCTTGAAAGACCAGCGGTTTGTGCCGATGTTTACCAACTTCGACTGGATATATTGGCCGGAGGGCGCAGTCACCTGGAGCGATACGCCGATGATCGTATCTTGATGGTAATTGGCAAAATCCTGCAGCGATACTGCCGGCGCTCCAAACAAATTGACCGAGAGGCGCACCGTGAGGTCGGAGAGCCCGGTGCGCTCGACGCTCCTCTGTTGTTCAAACACACTCCCGGTCGCCGATAGCCATGCATACGGTACGACCAGCGCAACACTTCCGGACTCGCCCCAGAAATCAAGGACGCGACTGTAGGCGAGGAACGCGTCGTCGACCGTTGCGTGGACGTTTTTCAGGGGCAATGAGGGGTCGACCAGGACATTTCCCGTTTGATAGGCGTAGCCCGCGATGAGGAAGTTGAGACCGATTGGCGAATTGGTGTAGGACAGCGGCTCCATCGATTGCGAGTGAACGATGGCGCAGGGACTGGCCGCGAGCACCGCGACGGCGGTCAGAGAGTTGAACCGTAGACGCATTTTTGGTATGCCAAGTCCTCAAGCGTCAATTTCGATGGCTGGATTGGGCTATCGGGTGCGAGCCCGGCAACGCTAGTCTGACTTGTGTGCTGCAACCATGAGACCAATTGCCCATGGTCCGGGCTCTTGGCAATGGTTACTCTGACCTGTACCTGTTGTGCGGCCGCGATGCGGTTTGCACTGCGGCTTGGAGTAGCATCCGACCATCATCTGGTGCCCCATGAGGACATACGATATGCGCGTACCATCCGCACTTGCCTGCATCGCCGCAACGATCATCCTATCGGGTGCGCAGGCTCAGTCCATCGCACCGCCGAGCGGCACGAAAACTTTGGCGGCTACCCTGAACGTCTATGCGTTTCCCGGCGCCGGTCAGACATCGACTCAGCAAGGGCAGGACGAGACCGAATGCTATAAATGGGCGGAGCAAGAGACGGGTAATGACCCGTTTCAACTCGATCGGCTGGCCGCTCAACAGCAGCAACAGGCAGCGCAGCAACAGCAGCAGGCTCAGCAGGCCAGCGCCGGCGCCGGTTTGAAGGGCGCTGTGGGCGGTGCGGCGGGCGGCGCGGCGATCGGAGCCATCGCCGGAAATGCCGGCAAGGGCGCCGCAATCGGCGCGGGTGTGGGCGCAATCGCTAACAGCGTCAGAGGCCAATCGAAGTCGCAGCAGGCGCAGCAGCAAGCGCAGCAGAGTCAAGCGGCCGCAAAAATGACCGCTGCGCAGATCACCGACTTCAAAAAAGCCTTCTCTGCGTGCCTGGAAGCGAAGAAATACACCGTCAAATTCTGATCCCCTACCTGTGAATGAGACCTTGGTCCAAGGGGTCACTGGCCGGCCTTTCGGCTAACCTCGCGGGATCATTCACAGTCAATGAGCGAGCCGTTACCACCTGCGGCGAGTCCCGCGCGATCGCGGCAGTCGCGGCAGCCGGCTTCATGATTGGAGACCGCGATGCGTAAAAAGATCCTCGGACAGGTGATGGTTGTCGCATGCAGCGCGCTGCTCGCGGCATCGAGTGTGATTGCGCAGCAGGCGCAGCCGGCACCGAAGGCGCCCGCGCCCAAATCGAGCAAGCAGAAGCCGGAGAGTGCGGTAGCGCCGTACGAGCCGGGGCTGCAGCCGCAGGCGGTCGAAATCCTCAAGGCGGCGAGCGCGCGCCTGGCAGCCGCCAAGTCGATGGCATTTACCGCCGTGGTTTCCTATGAGGGCCCGAGTCTGCTCGGACCTCCGCTCATCTACTCGACGAAATCGGAAGTCACCATGCGGCGGCCGGATAAGCTCAAGGTCATTACGCTGGGCGACGGCCCGCCGTCGGAGTTCTATTACGACGGCAAGCTCATGATGGCGTTTGCACCGACCGAGAATCTGGTCGCCGTCGCGGACGCGCCGCCGACAATCGACGGCGCGCTCGTGGCTGCCTACGAGACCGCGGAGATTTATTATCCGTTCACGGACGTCATCGTCACCGATCCCTACAAGGACATGGCCGATGGGATGACGACGGCGTTCTACATCGGCCGCTCGCAGATTGTGGGCGGCACGGCCACGGACATGGTCGCAATGGCCAGCAAGGATGTGTTCGCACAGATTTGGATCGGCGTCGAAGACAAGCTGCCGCGCCGCCTCTATGCAGTTTACTTGAACGATCCTGCAAGGTTGCGCCACGTCATGGAACTCTCCAATTGGGAATTGAATAAGCAAGTTCCAGAGGACGCCTTCGGCTCGGCGAAGGCCACCAGTGCAGCGCACATTTCGTTCAAGCGTCCCGATGTGAACACCGCGGCGAACAGCAAGCCCCCCACGGCGCCGCCGGCCGCCAAGACGCCATAAAGGAGTCGATTATGACCAGCCTGAAACCAAACACCCGTTGCGTGATCGGCCTGCTGCTGCCAATGGCGGTGAGTCCTGCTTTCGCCTATGTGCATGCCAGCGGCGGCAGCGGCTGGGGCAGTGCCTCGGCGGGGCACTACGGCAACTCGAGCTACGCATCGGCATCAAGTACTCGCACGGGCGCTAACGGCGGAACGCTCTCGCGATCGGGCAGCGCTACCGCGACCCAGAATCCGAACGGCACCACATCGTATTCGGGCTCGCAGCATGCCACCTACACTGCGCCCGACGGCCAGAGCGCATCGGCAAGCAAGTCGACCTACGGCACCGCCTACAACGGGTCGACATCCGCCTACCACACCACGACGGGCAGCACCAGCAATGGCGCGTACTACGGCTCGTCTCACACGACCTACGGCACGACCTCTGGCACAACGGCCTATCACAGCAACTACTACGGGAGCACGGTGTATCCGTCCTACCATCCGCCAACCACGGTGAATTACTACGGTTCGAGTTGCTATAACTGCGGCGGCTGGTCCGCAGCCGGGGCGGCGGCGGCGGGACTTGCGGTCGGAGTGGTGGCCGGCGCCGCCGTGGCCTCGGCCAACACAGCAGCGGCAACCTCGAACGCCTACGCCGCAGGCGTCGCCACCGGCAGCGCAAATACGGCTGCGGTATCGGCCAATGCCTACAATGCGGGCGTCGCCGCGGGCGCAAGTTCGGTATACGCCGTGGGCGCCATCTATGCGACGCTGCCCGCCGGAACCATTACCACCAATGTTGCAGGGCAGACGTACTATTTAAACGGGAATACCTGGTTCTACCCGTCATACGGCGCGAATGGAATCTACTATCGCGTGGTGCCGGCACCCTGAGGCCGTAAAGGCCCCTCGAGCGGATCAAGTTCCCGGGCAAGCCGCCTTGATTTGGGCAATTTTGGTGTCGAGCGCCTTGTTGTACTCGCCGGTGCTGACCTCGTACTTGGTCTTTTCTGTACCCGTGACCAGACCAGCGACAAGGCCTATTGGGGCAACCATCGAGATACCATTGCCAATCTTTGAGGCGGTAGATGCCTTCTCCGAGTTGAGCACGCGTAGGTCGCCCGGAGCGGTGGCGCAGTTGACTGGCATCGCTTGGGCGGCCGCTAATTCCTTCTTTTCCTTCACTGCGCAGCCACTGACCAGCGCTACCAAGCCCAATGCGCAAAGACTTGCGCCAAATGCCATCTTGTTGATCATTTTCGCCCCCGCCAAAAGTTGGAATCAATTGATGCCGGCAGCCAAAACCACGGCTGCAGCCTGCAAGCATAGGATCGCAAACCCGTTCCTGTGAATGAGACGTTAGTCCAACTAGCGGGCCGCCGCTCAAATTCACCAACGCCTTACGATGCCTCGATAGGCTAGCGCCACGCCGAGACCGCCCAGCAGCAATAGTCCGATCAGCTGCGCGACGCGCCAGTAGGCATGGTCGACCAGGTCCCGAAGCGTCGCCGTCGCATGGTCGGCGGCGCGCACCAGTTCCGGGCTGCCTTGATCGACGCCGGCGATGAGCTGTTGGAGCTCACCGGCAGCGCGCGTGATCGCGGCCGCCGCGGCCGTGTATTCGGTGATATCGAAAGGACGCCCGGGTGATTGCACAGGCCCGCCGGCCGGCGCCGGCTTCTCAAAACCCGCCACCATCTGATCGAAGGTGCGAATGGTGGTGTTCAGCGAATTGGAGGTTGCCGTGCCTGCTTCGAGTGCGGCTCGAACATCAATGGAGAGCTGGCGTAGTTTCATGGTCTCAACATTGATCGCATCCATGAATTGCCGAATGGCAGCTTCGCGCTCGCCGGCCAATACTCCGGGAAACTCGCCGATGACGCGCCCGGCAATGCTCGCCGCCCCAGAGATGCTATCGGCGTCGGCGAGTAGATGAATCGTTTCCGGCATCGTTGCGAACTCGAAGGTCAACCGTTCCACCTGCATGTCGAGCAGGTTCGGCACGCGCTGAGCATAGTAGATCGTGCGCTCCGCGAGCTCCCGTGACTGCGTGATCTCGCGCACCGCAGGGTCGAGGCTGCTGAAGGGATCGAGCCCAAGCATGTTGAAGAGCCCGCTGAAGGAATCGCTGCCCCCGCCTGTGGGTCGCCCTATCGAACTCGCGACGTCGCGAAAGTGCACATAGGAAATCGCGGTTACGTGCGGATTCTGTGCGCGCCATTCAACGATCGCCCGTTGCAGCGCCGCAATTTGGTCCGGCGGTATGGCGCCATCGGCGAGTTGCAGCGCAATTGGCTCCAAGCGACGGTAGACATCGCGCAGGGCCGCAGCGCGCTCGCCAAAGCGCTCGCCCACCCACTCGTCGTCGATCACCATGCGGCTCAAGGTTGCCAGTACCACCAGGTCGACCACGTTGACGACCGGGCTTGGACCGCTGGCGATGGTGTAGGCGGCAGTGGCCTGGGACAGCATCCAGTTCTGGGAGTCAAGCCGATCCACGGCATTGTCGGTCGATACCTGAAAGCGCCTTATCGGCGGGATGATGGAACCTACGTATTCATCGGCAAACCGTTGGCACCTGAGCTGCAGTAGTTGCAGTTGTTCGGCTTGCTTGCTCGGTTGACTGCCGGTATGGAACACCTGGCGGATCATCGAGCAATCGCATAGGGCCAGGACTGCCGCGGCGGCAGCGAGCGCGCGGGGAAACGAGCGCACCGACCGAGCCAGCATCCTAAGCGCCGTCACGGGGCGAGGACAGCGCCTCGGCCAGCTTCATGCCGACGATGGTCGCGACCACCACCGCCATGTAGAACTGTCCGCACATCACTTCGAGCCAGACCAGCGTGTTTCCCGACGGCCCGGTGGTCGTGATCGCCGCATAGCCGATGGTTGAAATCGTGGTGAAACTGTAAAAATCGAAAAGCGCCAGCAGCGTATTCCAATTATGAAGCTGCCAATCGATATTGGGGCTGATGCTGAAGTAGCTGGGCTCGAGCATCCAGGCGAGTGCATACAGCCGACCCCAGACCAGCGCGATCAGCATATAGCCCGAAAACGCTCCGACGACATCGTCGGTGCGAAGCACGCGTGTGTTGAAAACGTGACTCACGATCACGGACAGCACGAACACATAAAAAGTGGCGGCGGAGACATTCAGCAAGACGCCTGTTTGCAGGCGCAATTCCGTCGGCACGAACAAGCGCGTGAGACTGAGTGCGAGCGTGGTGCCGACGAGGATCGCCCCGATCCATCGGCGGCGTGTTGTGTGGAAGAGTGCACGGAACACCGCGACGCACACCAAGCTGAACAAGACGATGGAGGCGACGCGTTCCGCCAGCTTTGCTTCCGCGAGCAGCGGGTTTATCAATTCAGTCGCCACCAAAGCGGTGAGCAACTCGACGTGCCTCGTGATTTTAAAGGCTGGCGCCATGACGAGCCATTGCAATGCTGTCAGGGTCAAAACCCTCGGATCGCGTCCGCGATGTCCGCGCTCAAGCGGGCGAGGGCCCGGCTGTGGGCGGCGGCGAGAGCCTGGTAGCCCTTTTCTGCAGAGGCCTCGCGGTCGGTCGTGCGACCGGTCGCCGTCTTGCCGTCTTTCACTCGACGCACATTCCACATCGCACTCAAGGTCGCGGCATCGCCCGGCGCCGATTCGAAGATTTGCACGTCGATCGCCACGCGAAAATCGGCATCCGAGGTCAGGACCGACGACACATTTGGCGTTCCCAGCAGCACGATGAGGTTGGCAACAACCACTTGCGCAATATTGTTTCTCAAGGGCGATGCCCAAAGATTGAACTGATCCGGTGAAACCTGATTGGCGCCCTTGCGTACCACGATCTGCGGCATGTCGACGATGGCCGGTATGGACACCGGTCCAACCACGATGACGAGCTTGGAAGAGGCCGCATCGGGCTTGGAAGCGGCTGCCGCACTCGGACTCAAGGTGAAGAAATTCGCAGGCGAGCTCGCGCATCCGGCCGTCAGGCCTGCGAGGGCCAGCGCGGCTGCGATCGCAGCGATGCGGCGTGTCATGGATGTTCCTCTTTCTTTCCGCGAATCAACATTGACGGGTGCTGCTGCAGGTAATTGACAAAGGTGCGCACTGAACGCGCCGTATCGGTCAGCTCCTGCAGCATGTCATGCAGGTCCTGCGCAGTCGGGGAATCCTTACCAAGCAACGCTCTATCGGCATCGGCGATAGCGCGATGCAGTGCCTCAAGAGTCTTGGTCCCCTCGGGCAGCAATTCCGTGTCGACGCGGCTGACCAGGGTATCTGCCTGCTTGAGCGTCTGATTGAGCGAGCCGAGCACGTTCTTGATGTTGACGCCGATGTCCGCCAGGGGCATGTTGTCGACCTTCGCCAGGATGCTGTTGAGTTTTGCCTCGAGGCTCGCCAAGCCGCCCGAGGCGACCGGCAGCTCGAGCGGCTCGCGGCTCCAGTCGACCTTGGGCTTCGGCGCGTTCGGTGTAAATTCGAAGGCAACGTAAAGTTCTCCGGTGAGGAGGCTGCCGGTTTCCAACTGCGCACGCAGCCCCTTGTCCTCGACGAGGTGTCGCAGCACGCGGCCGCCCGCTTCGGGGCTCATCTCCGGCTGCTCCTTGCCCAAGGCGGCCTGATCCTTCGGTGACAACTTTGCTCGGAGCCTTTCCGGATAGAACGTCACCAGTACGCGCGGGCGAAGCGTGAGGGACGCCGGATCGTAGCTCAGGCCCACTTCCGCGACTCGGCCGACCGTCAATCCGAACAAAGTGACCGGCGCCCCGACCGACAAGCCGCGCAGCGATTCGTTGAAGTAGAGCACGAAGTGCCTTTCAACCGGATCCGGCACGGTCATCGCAATAAGGCGGCTCGCGTACAGCGGGAATTCAGCGTTGGCGGCCGCCGGCTGACCCGGCGGAACGAAGTCCGGCACATCGAATGCGATTCCTCCCACGAGCACCGATACGATCGACTCGGTGCGGATTTGAACGCCGTTCGCCCCCGCCGTGACGTCGATTCCGCTGGCGTTCCAGAAACGTGTCGCGCTCGTCACATACTTATCGTAAGGCGCGTTGATGAATATGCTGGCTTCTATGGACTTGCCATCGCCGCTCAGGTTGTAGCTCTCGACCTCGCCGACGGACAGACTTCGATAGTAAATCGGTGCACCCACCCCGATGGATCCTAAGGAACTGGCTGTCAGCCTCAATCGCAGGCCCGGTTGGTCGGTGATAACCGGGGCCACATCGAGCACGGTGAAATCGCGCGCGCGCTTGAGCGAGGTTCCTTTCTGAAATCCGATGTATTGCCCTGACAGCAGTGTATTCAGTCCGGAAACGCCGCTCAGAGAAACGCGTGGCTCAACCACCCAAAACTTTGCATCCTCCACGATCAGGCCGGCAGCGTGCTTGTCGATTTCCGCGGTAACCAGCACTTTGGTGTAGTCATCCGACAGCTGCACGGTGTTCACGTGGCCGATTGTCACGTCCTTGTACTTGATGAGAGTTTTGCCGGCCTCGATGCCCGAAGCGCTTTTGACGATGATGTTAATGGTCGGGCCTGCGTTGCGGATGCGCTGAATCGCGATTCCTAAGGCGACAACCGCCGCAAGGATGGGGATGATCCAGACCACCGATAGGCGGAAACCCTTCTGCCGCACAACCGTGGCCAGCGGCAGATCGTTCAGATCATTTTCATTTGCCATGGGCAGGTTCGTAAGGGTTGGCGGAGTCCCAAATCAGGCGCGCATCGAAGGATTCGGCCGCGAGCATGGTCAGCACCACCACGGCAGCAAAGAACAGCACGCCGAGGCCCGGCTGCACCGACATCAATGGCTGCAGTTGCACGAGGGCGACGGTGAAGGTGTCGACAAACACATCGAGCATCGACCAGCGGCCGATGAATACGACGATTCGATACAGCCGCGTGCGCTCGCGGCTGCTTTTCACGGACCCGCTCTGCACGGTGATGAGCAGATACGCGATCGAGACCAGTTTGCCGAGCGGAATCATCACGCTTGCGATGAGCACCATGAGCGCCAGCGGCCAGGATCCCGACGTGTACAGAAAGATCACGCCACCCATGATGGTGTCGGCATCCGACCCCTGGGGCGTAATCGTGTTCAGCACGGGCAAAAGGTTGGCCGGGATGTAACAGATGGCGGCGGCGCTGGCGAGCGCCCAGGTCGCTTCGATTGAACCGCGGCGACGGAATTCGAGTTCCTCGCCGCAGCGGGGGCAAAAGCCCGGCTCCTCGGCGCCGGCGGGGCGCGATACCAAGTGACAGGATTCGCAGGACACCAGTCCGGCTTGCGCAGCCGTAATTGCAGGGGCTGTCATTTCCGCCCACGCGCCACAGGTGCCGCGGGCGCCGCCCGCGACGGCATTTCGCCGTCGCCCCACGCGACCTTCTGCCAAACTTCGCGTCTGTCGAAATTGGTCATGATGGCCGGAATCAACAGAATCGTCGCACCAAACCCGTACATGCCGATTCCGGGATCCACGGTCGCGAGTTGCGCGATCTTGGTCAATGCAACCAGAACGCCGAGCATCACCACCTCGAGCATGGACCACACTTGGAGATGCCCCAGCCAACGCAGCATCTCCGCGGCCCAGTGCGGCACGGGCGTGCGCCGGGCCGCAAGCAGCAGCACCAACATGAACAAGACATATCCTGCGGGGGCGATCACCGCGCAGAACAAAACCAGCACACTGACCAGAAGTTGTCCCTGCAGCCACATCTCGTAGGCGCCTCCCGGGATGGTGGTGCTCGCAAAGCGCCCCACGACGTGAAGATCCATCAACGGCAGCGTGTCGGCGATGATGAGCGCTATCGCGGCTGTGACGGTGAGGGCGAGGGGAAGATCGCGCGAGCCGGACGGCTGTTTGGCAAGCAACCGGCCGCAGCGCGCGCAGGCTGCCTTACGGCCCGGATCCAGTGGGGGAATATGCTGCAACAAATCGCAATCCGGACAGGCGACCGATTCCGAGAATTTCATTACGTGGGTTCCGCTACGATCTGTATGGGTGAACGGTCGCGTTGACCGAGGAGGTCACCTACTTTTGATGGTATAGGCTGTGTGGCTGCATGGTATTGGACCAAATACCAAGAAGTTGAGGGCAGCACGCCGCGTCTTCGAACCGCGCGATTTTGCCGAGCGGCATCGGACGAGCTGATCTGAAGCGCACAGACCGTCGCCGCTCAGCGGTTACATCAGGTGCTCGACCGAAGGGGCGCAAAAAACCAGCACACAACTATCCGGCGCACGTGCACCGCATAGTTGTGTCCTGGGTCGCTAAATTACGTGGGGGGAAGTACGGCCCACGAATTCGCTGTCGAACCGGGCAACTCCATGGCCGTCAGGCGCTTCTCGGACACCCAAAAGGTCAGTTTCTCACCGACCGCCATGTCAGAGAACTTTCGCAATTTGCCATTCACGTGCACGCCCTGGACGGTCCCCGCCCCCGGCTTGAAGCTGAACGTGGTGACCGTTGCGCCGCTGGCGTCGAGCAACTCCACAGTCATGAACTGTGGGCTGGAGATGTACACCTTGGCCTCAAACTTCGCGTAGCGCAGGCCCTTGTACACCCGCGCGTCGAGACATGCGCCTGGCGCCTTCGGGTATTTCGCCAATATTGCCTTGCCGAAATGCAGCGACGAGCAGGGGACTTGAGGAAGCTTGTCGGGATCGATCGCGGCGAATGCCGTGCTTATCATCAGCGGCAGCGCGAGCGCAGCGAGCAGCCATTTGGCTCTTATCATGACCGGAAACCTCCTAATGTATGAAATGCACGCGTTCTTTGTCCGACGCATGGACGGCGGCGTTTTGCTGCCAGAGGTTGAGAGACTAGTCAGGGTGCAGGCCAGCATCTATATGACCAAAGTCCAATTTCTAGCGGGACCCTGAACGATCCGCTAAAGTGCCCCCAAACGATGCATCTACGATGCATCTACGATGCAGCGCGATATATCAGTGCACACAGCGATATTTCAGTGCACACAGCGATATTTCAGTGCACACAGCGATATATCAGCGCCCGCGGAATTTCCGCCTATGTGTGGTAACGCACAGAAGATTCTCTTATTGACGCGTCATCGTCACAACGGCGGAGTATGCTGAGCCCTGCAGAAACGGCGATCGCGTTAACTAAAAACCGCTGCCGGGCCAAAAGGGATGCTTCTATTCGTTGCAATGTTTACTAGATCGCTAACACTGGTTGCATTGGATGGACCGTCCCCGACGGGACGGCAATAGCAATGCAGACTCTATTTTCACGTTCGCTCGAGAGCGGGGCATTCGCGCTGGGTCTTGCGGCGATTTCAATTGCTGTGGTCGCCTGCTGGATCGTTGAGAGACGGCGCCGCTTGAAGGCTGAGGAATTGCACGCAGCGAGCAAGGAGCGTCTGGCGCTCATCTCGTCTATCGCCAGCTGCGGCTTGTGGAGTTGGGATGCCGCGACGGATCGAGTCTGGGCGAGCAAGCATGCACGCAACATTCTCGCGCTCGACGAGACCGCTGCACTCGAGGGCGCATCGCTGATTGCCGCGATACACCCTGACGATCGTCCGAGCGTCTTGCGGGTAATCAATTCCGCGGGAAGTCCCGCCGATACCCTTGAGATGGAGCTGCGCGTCAATGGACCGGCCAACGAGATTCGTTGGGTCACCGTCAAGACACACACATATCGCGACACAAAGGGGGCGGTGCAGAGAGTCGTAGGCTTTGTGGTCGACGATGGCCAACGCAAACGATCTGCGGCGG
>Ga0210394_10004390_pt1 | contig 16529 bp, 14 predicted proteins | sample IncBWC12MmetaG_FD_160121 | JGI IMG/M metagenome (GOLD analysis project Ga0210394, IMG submission 160121) | Forest soil microbial communities from Barre Woods Harvard Forest LTER site, Petersham, Massachusetts, United States - Inc-BW-C-12-M | ecosystem: Environmental > Terrestrial > Soil >... | reverse complement strand
GCCGACGCCCGGCTCGCGGTGACATTGGCGGCCGCGAACATCGCGCTTGCCGCGGCGCAATTCGTCGAGCCGGTGCTGTTCGGCCGCATCGTCGATGCACTCTCTGGCGCGCTACCGGCCGGCATCAGGCCCGCGGCCCTGGCCTTGGCCCCGCTGCTTGGCGCCTGGGTCGCGTTCGGGCTGTTCATCATCGTCGCCGGCACGGTCATCGCCTGGTTCGCCGACCGGCTGGCGCATCGGCGGCGCAATCTGGTGCTGGCGGATTATTTCGAGCACGTGCTGCAGCTGCCGCTGGCCTATCACACCGGCGAGCATTCCGGCCGGCAGATGAAGATCATGTTGTCGGGGACCGACACGCTGTGGTGGCTGTGGGTGTCGTTCTTCCGCGAGCATTTCGCCGCCTTCGTCTTCATCGCTTTGCTGCTGCCGGCGACGCTCTTCCTCAACTGGCGGCTGGCGCTGCCGCTCCTCGTGCTGTGCGTCGGCTTCACCGCATTGACGGTGCTGGTCATGCAGCGGGCGTTCGGGATGCAGCGCACGGTCGAGCAGCACTATTCGGATCTTGCCGAGACTGCTGCCGACGCGCTCGGCAATGTCGCGCTGGTGCAGAGCTACGCCCGCGTCGAGCTCGAAGTCTCGCTGCTGCGCAGCCTGGTGGACTCGCTGTTGCGGGCGCAGATGCCGGTGCTGTCGTGGTGGGCGGTGGCGAACGTTTTGACGCGCGCCGGCACCACGCTGACCTTGCTGGTGATCCTCCTGGTCGGGACGTATCTCAAGCTGGTCGGGCTCGCCTCGGTCGGCCAGATCGTCAGCTTCATGAGCATCGCGGCGCTGTTGATCACCCGGCTCGAGCAGGCGGTGAGCTTCGCCAACCGGCTGTTCCTCGACGCGCCGAAATTGTCCGACTTCTTCGGCGTGCTCGACACCGTGCCGTCGGTGCGCGACCGCGCGAGCGCCGTCGATCCCGGCCGCATGCATGGCCATGTCGAATTCGAGAACGTATCGTTTTCCTACGACGGCAAGCGCCCTGCGGTTTCCAATTTGACCTTCAAGGCGCTGCCCGGCGACCGCATCGCGCTGGTCGGACCGACCGGCAGCGGCAAGTCGACGGCGCTGGCGCTGCTTTATCGCGCATTCGATCCGCAATCGGGCGAGATCGCGATCGACGGCACCGATATCCGCGACCTCAAGCTGATCGGGCTGCGCCGCAATATCGGCGTCGTGTTCCAGGAGACGCTGCTGTTCAACCGCTCGATTGCGGAGAACCTGCGCGTCGGCAAGCCGGACGCAACCGACGGCGAAATCCGCGACGCCGCGGCCCGCGCCCAAGCGCTCGAATTCATCGAACGCCACGACGGCGGCCTGCAAGCCCCGATCGGCGAGCGCGGGCGGCTGCTCTCCGGCGGCGAGCGGCAGCGGCTCGCCATCGCACGCGCTTTGCTCAAAGACCCGCCAATCCTGATCCTCGACGAAGCCACCAGCGCACTCGACCCGCTGACCGAGCAGCGCGTCAGCCTTGCGCTCGACGAAGTCATGAAAGGCCGCACCACCTTCGTCATCGCCCATCGCCTCGCCACCGTGCGCAATGCGACGCGCATTCTGGTGTTTCAGAATGGACGGATCATCGAGACCGGCACCTTCGACGAGCTGGTGAAGCGCGGCGGTTCTTTTGCTGAACTGGTGAAGGCGCAGTTTGGAACGACGCCATAGCCAACCGCGGCGCCGCCAATGTTGAGGAAGCCGCCGCGGTGGCGCACTTACGTCGTGTAATCGGGCTCGTTGCGGTCGAGGATGCGCTTGAGCGCATTGAAGTGCCGTTGCGCCGGCGTTGGGCCCTCGTAGAAGCGGTTGCCGCCGATGTCGCGCTGGGTTTTTTCGACCACTGCCTTGGGCAACTCTTTGAGCCTTTGTCCGGTCCACATGGCGTAGATCTGAACCTGCGCCGCGCGTTCGATGTAGTAGAGCCGGTTATAGGCGTCGGCCACGGTGTCGCCGAGCGTCGTCACGCCGTGATTGGCCATGAACAGGAGCGTATGCTCGCCAATCACCTTGGCGAGACGCTCGCCCTCCTCGGGCTCGAGCGCAGGACCGGTATATTCGTCGTCATAGGCGATCTGTCCCATGAGCCCGACCTCGGTTTGGCCGATCTCCTTGATGCGCGGATCCTCGAGACGCGTGAGCGCGCTGACGAAGGGCATGTGGGTGTGAAACACCGCCTTGGCTTGCGGCAGCGCTTTGTGAATGGGCGCGTGAATGCAGTAGCCGGACCGCTCGACGTCGCCCGAGCCGCGCTTGACCTCGCCGTCGTCGATGCCGACTTCCATGAAGGTCGAGGCCGTGACCTCCGACCAATGCGTCCCGAACGGAATTTGGTAGTAACGGTCGCTGCGGCCCGGCACGACCAAGGTCAGGTGATTGAAAATCCCCTCGCTGAAGCCGTGCATATAGGCGAGGCGATGCGCGGCCGCCAAATCGACCCGTGCCTGCCACTCCGCGGCGCTCCAATCGTTAAGCGCTTTCGGCGCGACCCTGATTTGCATGGCACCCTCCTGTTGATTCCGATTTGGTCCGCGTCACGACGGCGCAGCTAGCGTAGCCGCTCCAAAATGCTCACGTAGTTCGCAACCGCCGTGCCGCCCATGTTGAAGATGCCGCCGAGGCGGGCGTCCTTGATTTGCATGTCGCCGGCGGTATCGGTCAGTTGCATGGCGGCGAGCGCGTGCATCGAGACGCCGGTGGCGCCGATCGGGTGGCCCTTGGATTTGAGACCGCCCGAGGGATTGATCGGCAGCTTGCCGTCCTTGGCAACGACCCCATCGGCGATGACGCGGGCGCCCTGCCCTTCGGGCGCCAATCCCATGGCTTCGTATTCGATCAGCTCGGCGATGGTGAAGCAGTCATGCACTTCGGCAAACGATAGATCGGTGAGGCCGATGCCGGCTTGCGCCAGCGCGCGCTTCCACGCCACCGCGCAGCCTTCGAACTTCAAAATATCGCGCCGCGACATCGGCAAGAAATCCTGCACGTGCTCGGCGGCGCGGAACACGATCGCTTTTTTCATTTTCAGCGCGGTCTCGACGTCGGTGAGCACGATGGCCGCGGCGCCGTCGGAGACCAGCGAGCAGTCGGTACGCTTGAGCGGGCCGGCGACGCGCGGGTTCTTGTCGCTCTCGGTGCGGCAGAAATCGTAGCCGAGGTCCTTGCGGATCTGCGCGTAAGGATTGCCGACGCCGTTCTTGTGGTTCTTGGCGGCGATGCGCGCCAGCGCGTCGGACTGGTCGCCCCAGCGCTGGAAATAAAGGCCGGCGATCTTGCCGAAAATCCCGGCGAAGCCGCCGTCGATGTCGGCCTCCTCCCGCACGTAAGACGCTTTCAGCAGATTTTGCCCTACCTCAGGCCCGGTCGTGGTCGTCATCTGCTCGGCGCCGACGACGAGCACAATTCTTGCCGATCGCGAAGCGATCGATTTGAGACCCCCGTGCACAGCGGCCGAACCGGTGGCGCAGGCGTTCTCGACGCGCGTGGCGCGCTTGAAGCGCAGGTCCGGCGAGGCCTGGAGCACCAGCGAAGCGGTAAAATCCTGCGCCGAGAAGCCGGCATTGAAGTGGCCGAGCACGATTTCGTCGACGTCGCCCGCCGCAATGCCGGCGTCGGCCAGCGCATCGGTGGCCACGCGCACGATCAGGCTCTCGACGGTCTCGCCGGAAAGCTTGCCGAAGGGGGTGTGGGCCCAGCCGACGATGCAGGCGGTCATTGCTCGCTCCTTACCCCGTGATTGCCGAATTTCCGTCGCTTTTCCTTGGCTTTAAGCTTACGGCCATCTCCGCGGGGGTTAAAGGATAGCCGGATTCGCCTTTGCCTTCGACCCGCCATACCGGGTAGATAGGGACGCGCCCACGCTTCGTGAACCTACCCTTCGCTCAACCGAACGGACCGCGACACGTGTATGGAATGACATCTCTCCGGGCGCAGATGCTCGGCATCGCTTTCGGCTCAATTGCTGCGGCAACATTGGCAGCGGCGGTCCTGGCGGCAACGCCGGCATGGTCGGGGTCCTCGATCCTCATCGATGCCGACACCGGCAAGGTGCTGCGCGCCGATAACGCGACCTATCCGTGGTATCCGGCTTCGACCACCAAGCTGATGACGCTCTACATGACCTTGAGCGCGGTCAGGGATCATCGCATCACTTTCGACACGCTGTTCACCGTCTCGCGCAACGCCAATATGCAGGCGCCGACCAAGATGGGGCTGCCGGTCGGCACCCAAGTCACTGTCGATAATGCGCTCAAGATGATGATGGTGAAATCGGCCAACGACATGGCCGTGCTGCTGGCAGAAGGCATCGGCGGCTCGATCGACGATTTCGCGCAAGCGATGACCGATACCGCGCATCAGCTCGGCATGTCGGAATCGAATTTCGTCAATCCGAACGGGCTGCCGGCCGACGGCCAGATCACCTCGGCGCGCGATCTCGCCATTCTCGCCCGCGCGCTGATCCGCGAATTCCCCGATTACAGTTTCTATTGGCACGTGCCGGCGATCAAGTTCGGTCGTCGCATCGTGCGCAACTACAATCCGCTGCTCGGCCGCTATCCCGGCGCCGACGGCATGAAGACCGGCTTCATCTGCGCCTCCGGCTTCAACCTCGTCGCCACGGCGACGCGCAACAACAAGCACCTGATCGCCGTCGTGCTCGGCGCGCCGTCCGGCGCGGTGCGCGCGATCAAGGCCGCCGAAATGCTGGAAAGCGGATTCTCGCAAAATCCGCTGTCCTGGCTGACGCCGTCGCTGGGCATGGTCGACGCGCTGGCGCCGATGGACGTCGCGCCGCCCAATCTTCAGGAACAGACCTGCGGCAAGCATCGCAAGCGGCCCGCGGCGGAAGACGAAGACATGGACGCCGACAGCGACAATCCCCAGCCGACGGCCGCTGCCTCAAGCGAGACCCGTTCGCTGCTGTTGTCGGCACTGCGGGCGCCGACCAATCCGGTTCTGCTGTCGGATCTCGGTCCGGTGATGCCGGTCGTGGTCTATACCGGGCCGACGCGCTCGCCGTCGCAGCTCGCCACGCTTTCCTCCGACATTGCCGCCGAGCCCGACAACACCAAAAAGAAAACCAAGCACAAATCGACCGCGGCACGCTCAAACGACGATCAGGCGGCGCCCGAGAAGCCGGCAAATAAGAAGTCCATCGTCGCCAAGCCGACCGACGGCAAAGCGACCGATTTGAAGCCGGCGGCGAAGCCGACTGACACTAAGCCGACCGCTCAAGCCAGCGCGTCGGCGACCGCGGCGGCGCCGAAGAAGCAAGCCAAGCCCAAACCAGCGGGCGCGGCTCCGCCTGCGCAGTAAAGCCTGTCATCGGGCCGGCCACTTCGGGCCGGACCCGTTGGCGCGCCCCGGAATGACGTGTGCTAGAACAGCACCCGCACGGGAGCCAACCGCAAGCATGCCTGACAAGATGACCATTGCCGCGCTTCAGCAGATGAAGCGCGACGGCAAAAAGAGCATCGGCGTCGTCGCCTGGGATTATCAGATCGCGCGCATTGCCGACCGCGCCGGCGTCGATTTCGTCTCGGTCGGCGATTCGGTCGGCGTCAATCTTTGGGGCCGCGACGAAGTGCTCGAAGTCACGCTGGACGAAATGCTGATCTGCTGCCAGGCGGTGCGGCGCGGCACTGAGCGCGCGCTGGTCAGTTGCGACATGCCGTTCGGCCCTGTGCAGCAAGGCATCGACAGCGCGCTTGCCGCCGCGTCCCGCCTGATGAACGACGGCGGCGCCGACATGATCAAGGTCGATGCGGCTGCGGATTTTCCCGACGTGGTGCGCGCGCTGGTCAAGGCCGGCGTTCCCGTGTTCGCCCAATTCGGGCTGACGCCGCAAACGGCAGCGAAATACGGCATTCCCTATAGCGCGCAGAATTCGCCGCAGGCGGTAGCCACGGCCGAAGCGGCGGACAAGCTCGTCGCCGAAGCAAAGCTTCTGGAAGACGCCGGCGCGGCGCTGCTCGACTTCACCAATTCCGGCCCGGTCGCCGGCGCCGCAGTCGTCAAGGCAGTGAGCATCCCGGTAATCGGCGGCTTCGGCGGCGGGCCGTGGCTCGACGGCCGGGTGCGGCTTGCGCACACCGCAATCGGCTACGCCGAGAAGTGGATCGACGCCAAGACCGATACCTATGTGAACACCGCCAAGGCCGCGCTCGATGCATTCACCGCTTTGATCGCCGACGCCCGCGCCGGCCGGCAGATCAAGGGCTGACGCTAAGAGACAAGCAATGACCGTGATGCAAGCGCAGAGCACTCCCTCTCCCCAGAGGGGAGAGGGTTGGGGTGAGGGGGTTCGGACGTTGGGGAAAAATCTCGGCTTCCGAACCCCCTCAACCTGTCCTTCTCCCCTCTGGGGAGAAGGAACGCAGCGTCAATGCCGCGAACTCGTTCTTCCTTCAGCCGCAGCCGAGAGGTAATGGAGAGCTAGTCCCGTGCCCATTACTGCTATCGACGGCATCGCGACGCGCTACGAGGTGATCGGCTCCGGGCCGCCGCTGTTGATGTACGCGCCCGGCGGCTTCAATGCGGTGGTCGAGGCGTGGTCGACGCTTGGCAGCTACGCCAGGATAAAACTGCTCGATCATTTGCCAAAGCGTTTTACCTGCATCCTGTTCGACCGCCGCGAATGCGGCCAGTCCGGCGGACGGGTCGAGCGCGTCACCTGGCAGCATTTCGTCGCACAAGGTAAGGGGCTACTCGACCACCTCGGCATCAAGAGCGCGCATCTCATGGGCGGCTGCATGGGCTGCCCGCCGGTCACGGCGTTTGCCGTCGCGCATCCCGGCATGGTGTCGAGCATGGTGCTGTACTGGCCAGTCGGCGGCGCCAAATACCGCATATCGAGCCACCAGCGTTTTGCCGAACATCTTGCCTTCGTCTCGAGCGATGGCCTCGATGGCGTCGTGGCGCTGGTCGTCAAGGACGGCAAGCCGTTCGGCGCCGATCCGCGCGGCGGGCCGTGGGCGTCCGTCATCAAGCGCGACGCCGCCTTTGCCGCAGCCTATGCGAAGGTGGACCGCGAACACTATAAGTCGATCTGCGAGGGCATGTGCCGCGCGCTGTTCGACCGCGACACCGCGCCCGGCGCCGAGCCGGAGGATCTCATGCGCCTGGATATTCCAGCGCTCGTCGTTCCGGGCCATGATGCGTCGCACGCGACGTCGGCGGCGCGCTATCTTGAGGAATGCCTGCCGCGGTCGGACTATTGGGATGTGCCGGTCGAGCGGCAGGACGAGGATGCGACCAACGCTCGCGTCTTGGAGTTTTTAGCTAAGGTCAGAGCATGATCCGGAAAAGTGGAAACCGGTTTTCCGATAAGATCATGCTCAACTAAAATGGACGTGCCTGGGGGCCATGGTTGACTATTATCCGATCCTAGCGCGCGCCATGAGCGCGCCGGAAGCGAATGACCCGCAATGGCGCCGCGGCGTCTACGAGCGCGCGCGGCAAATGCTGGTGACGCAGTTGTTGGCGCGTCGTCCGGCGACGCCGCCGGCGGCGATCGCAGCCGAGCAATCCGGGTTGGATGCCGCGATCCGCAGGATCGAGGCCGAGATGTCGCGGCCCGCCCGCGGCGCGGTGTCACGCAGCGAGCCGCGCGACGAAGCGGACCGCAATATCACCGATCTGTCGGCGAGCGCGCCGGAGCGCGGGCCGCTGCCGACGCCGTTCCGGCTCAGCAGCGTTTCTTTGCTCGCAGCGGCCATCGTCGCCGCCGCGATCTGCGCCGGCGGCTACATGTTCTGGGTGCAGCACGCCCACAAGGCGTCGTCGCCGCCGGTCAAAAACGTCGCCTCCGCCGCTGCCCCGCAAGCGCCGCCCGCCGCCAAAGCCGCAACGCCCAAGCCTGCGACCGCCAAAGACGGCGATCTCGCAGCCGGTATCGACGGCGGCGCGGCCGACAACGACCTGCAATATGTTTTTCGCCGCCAACCGACGTTCTATCGCACCTTGCAGCCGGTCGGCACCATCATCATCGATAAGCTGCAGCATTTTCTCTATCTGATTCAGCCCAACAACGTGGCGCTGCGCTACGGCATCGGGCTCGGCGAGCAATGCACCGAGCTGGTCGGGCTGCGCCACGTCGCCAGCAAGGCGGAATGGCCGTCCTGGCAGGCGACGCCGGACATGATCGAGCGCAAGCTCGCCAAGCCGGGAACATTGGCGGGCGGTCCCGGCAACCCGCTCGGCGCCCGCGTCATGGAGCTCGACGACGGCAAGTCGCGCATTAACGGCACCAATGCGCCGGCGACCGTCGGGACCAATGTGATCTTCGGCTGCGTGCGCCTCGGCAACGACGACGTCGTGGATTTGTACGGCCGCGTGCAGAACGGCACGGCGGTGCTGGTGAACTGACGCTTTCGCTCAATTCCCCTTGTTCGCCGTGCGCACGAGCACGGCGAGCTCGCTGTTGAAGCGCGGCGCGTCTTCATAGAACGGCGAATGGCCGGTGCCGTCGTAGATCGACAGCTTGGCGCCCGGGATCACCGAAGCGGTGTATTTCGCCGTTTCGACCTTGGCGTTCTTGTCCTCGGCGCCATGGCTCACCAGCACCGGGATGGTGAGCTTCGCCATCACCGCAGTGGCGTCGAGCGGCCGGCCGCCGAGCCCGGCGCGCACCTTGGGCGGCACCATCATGTTGAACGCCAGCATGGTCTCGAAGTCGTCGGCGCTCGGCTGTTTGGAGAAGCAGCCGTGCAGGAAGACGCGCGTGGCGTTGATGTTGGTGAGCATATCCTCCGACGCCATCAGCGGCAGGTTTTTCAGATTATCGCCGACATATTCCGGAATGAACTTGATCGAGGCGTCGACGAAGTCGATGCCGGAAATGCCGTCGGCGCCGCGGTTCGTCACATAGTCGGAGATGACGCGGCCGGCATAGGACCAGCCGACCAGCACCGGGCGCTTGAGGCCTGCGGCGTCGATCACCGCCTGCACCTCGTCGGCCCAGGCCTTGCCGTCGCGGTAGCGCGCGGCATCGAGCGGCTTGTCGGAATTGCCGTGGCCGCGCAGGTCGTAGGTGACGATGTGGAATTCCTTGGCGAGATCGCTGTCGGTCTGGCGCATCCACGACAGATGGCTCTGCGAGAAGCCGTGGATGAAGACGATGCCGGGGCCGTTCGGATTGCCGTATTCCTGCGCCGAGATGGTCAAGCCATCGGGCGTGGTGACGTTGAGCGCTTTGCCTTTCATGTCTTCACTGAATCCCGGCTGAACCGTCGCGACCAATAAAGCGGCGGCGCTCAACGCGAAACGATGACGCGCAATCATGGCATCCTCCCTTTATGTTATTTGCTGACAGGGAGGATAACGCCGCCGCCGTGGCAGCGGAATACGAAATCCGTCGGCCCACTTTTTGCTTGGCGCGCGGAGTGGGCAAATTCCTAGATTGCCATGCGCAGCGGCGCGTCGGTCACTTTCTGCAAGTCATCGAGCGTCATGCCGGGCACCATCTCGCGCACCGCAAAACCGTCGTCGGTGACGTCGATCACCGCGAGACTGGTGTAGACGCGCTTGACGACGCCGACCGCGGTCAGCGGATAGGTGCAGCGGCGCACCAGGCGGCTTTCGCCGCTCTTGGTGACGTGGTCCATCATCACCCAGATGCGGCGGGCGCCGGCGGCCAGATCCATGGCGCCGCCGACCGCCGGCGCGCTCTCGTTGTCGGAGGTCGACCAGTTGGCGATGTCGCCATTCTCGGCGACCTGGAAGGCGCCGAGCACGCACAGATCGAGATGGCCGCCGCGGATCAAGGCGAAACTGTCGGCGTGATGCATGTAGGAGCCGCCGGTGCGCAAGGTGATGTATTGCTTGCCGGCATTGATCAGCCAGCGATTGATCTTGTCCGGCTCAGGCGCCGGGCCCATGCCGAGAACGCCGTTCTCGGACTGGAACACGACCTCGCGCTCCTGCGGCACATAATCGGCCACCTGCAGCGGCGCGCCGATGCCGAGATTGACGTACCAGCCTTCCGGAATGTCGTCGGCCAGGCGCTTGGCCATTTCCCGGCGCGCCATCGGCTTCACCGCCGTTTTGACGTTCATGGCTTTCTCCCGTCGCTTAATTGTTACGTCACCGTCGGTTCGCCGTAGGGCACATGCAGCACGCGGTCGACGAAAATTCCCGCCGTCGCGATTTTCTCCGGATCGAGCGCGCCGAGCTCGACGATGTGCTGGCTCTGCACGATGGTCAGTTTCGCCGCCGTCGCCATCACCGGATTGAAATTGCGCGCCGACGACTTGTAGGTGAGGTTGCCCCAGCGGTCCGCCTCCCAGGCCTCGACCAGCGCGACGTCGCCGTGAAGCGCTTCCTCGAGAATATATTTGCGGCCGTGAATCTCGCGCTCTTCCTTGCCGGCGGCGAGCTTGGTGCCGACCGCGGTCGGCGTATAGAACGCCGGGATGCCGGCGCCGGCGGCGCGCATGCGCTCCGCCATCGTACCCTGCGGCACGCATTCGAGCTCGATCTTGCCCTCGCGCCACAGCCGCTCGAACACCACCGGATCGGCGGTGCGGGGAAACGAGCAGACGATTTTGCGCACCCGGCCGGTATCCAGCAGCTTGGCCAAGCCGACGTAACCGACGCCGGAATTGTTGGCGACCACGGTGAGATCCTTGGCGCCCTGCTCGATCAAGCCTTCGATCAGCGCGTTCGGCTGGCCGATGCTGCCGAAGCCGCCGACCAGAACAACGGCACCGTTAGGGATGCCGGCCATGGCCTCGGCCATGGTTTGCACGATCTTGTTGATCATCGTGATGTGTTTACGCGTCGATCATCTCTGACTACTCCCTCCCCCTTGTGGGGAGGGGTGGGGGTCGGGAGGGAAGTCGCGATCGTCGACGCTTGCACATAACCCCTCGACCCCCACCCCTCCCTCCCCACAAGGGGGGAAACAAATTACCCGACGCTGCGCATCTTTGAGCCTTCGGCGAAGTGCGGCATCAGCTCACGGGCGAAGCGGACCAGGCTCTCGTTGGCGTGGCCGATGAGCCCGCCGCCGTTGAGCAGGACATATTCGACGCCGAGCTTGCGCAGCCGCGTAAGCTTCTCCGCGATCTCATCGGGATTGCCGTAGAGCGCGCTCTCTTCGCTGGCCTCACGGGTGTCGGAATAGGTCATGATGCTGGCGGTGTTCTTCACGCCCGGCGCGCTCGAAATCGCCTCGAGGCGACGCTGCGCTTCCATGCGCCGCTCCAGCGCCGCTTCCTTGTCGGCGGCATCCTTGGCCACATAGAAGGCGCGGGCGACGCCGACATTCATCGGATCGAAAGCGAAGCCGTGCTGCTCCAGCGCCGCTTTGTAGATGGCGATGCGCTCGGCAACGGTGTCGAATGAAGCGAACTGGTCGAGCAACAGGTTATAGCCGCGCGCCGCGACTTGTTTGATCGAAGCGGGGCTGCCGGCGCCCATCCAGATCGGCGGATGCGGTTTTTGCGCGGTCGGCGGCTCGACGATGATGTCCTCGAACTTCCAGTATGTGCCGTGGTGCGAGAAGCGCTGCTTCGAGATCCAGGATTTGACGATGACGTCGAGCGATTCGTTGAAGCGCGCATCGGCTTCCGCGATCGGCACGCAGAAGCCGGCGAACTCGTTATGCCGATAACCCTTGCCGGCGCCGAAATCGAGCCGGCCGCCGGAGAGCAGATCGATAGTCGCGGCCTGCTCGGCGAGCAGCACCGGATTGTGCCAGGGCAAGACCAGTACTGCGGTGCCAAGCCGCAAGGTTTTGGTCTGCGCCGCTACCCAGGTGAGCAGCGAGAGGCTCGCCGAGACCTGGCCGAAGCCGGTGAAATGATGCTCGACCAGGAACGTCGAGTGATAGCCGAGCGCCTCGGCCTCGACATTATATTCGACGAATTGCTTATAGCCCTGCCCGGAATCGACATCCGGCCCGCCATGGCGGGCCGTCGCGCTGCCGAAAAGTCCAAACCGCATCACCGGCTCCTGCGTTGCGCCGCCAATTTACCCGATTATGCCGGTTTGAACATCGGCACCGGCGGGCCGTTTTCGGTGTCCTTGAACACGACGGCAACCGGCTGGCCGACGCGCAGCGCGTCGAAATCGCAGTCGACGATATTGGTCATCATGGTCGGGCCTTCGGCGAGCGTCACGTAAGCAATCGCATAAGGCTCCTTGGCGCGGCGCATGACGCTGTAGGTATAGATCGTGCCTTTGCCCGACGCCGCGCGCCATTCGACCTTGTCGCTCGCGCAGAACGGACAGATGGCGCGCGGATACCAATGCGCCTTGCCGCAGGCGCCGCAGGTCGGGACGGTGAAGCGGCCTTGCCGCGCCGCGTTCCAGAACGCCTCGTTTTCGACGCTGACCATGGGTGACGGAATTTTTCTTGCTTCGGCCATCGCTCACTCCCGTTCCATGATCAGCGTCGCGCTGCAATGGCGCGTGCCGAGCTGCATGCCGGTGCCTTGCGCCAGCGCCAGATCGCAGTTGTTCACCTGCACCTTGGGATGCGCCTCGCCGCGCAATTGCCGCACAGCCTCGATCACCTTGGTCATGCCGCCGCGATTGGCCGGATGATTGTTGCACAAGCCGCCGCCGTCCGTATTGAACGGCAATTTGCCGACGCCGGAGATCAGATTGCCGTCGGATACGAATTTGCCGCCGGCGCCTTTTGCACAAAAACCCAAATCCTCGATCTGCATCAGCACCGTGATGGTGAAGCTGTCGTAGATCGAGGCATATTTGATGTCGGCAGGCTTGATACCGGCCTCGGCGAAGGCGATCGGCCCGGTGCGTGCCGCGCCCGACGTGGTGAGATCGAAGGTGCCGCCGGAAAGATGCTTCACCGTCTCGCCGGCGCCGATGATCTTCACCGGCGGGCGCTTGAGTTTTTTGGCGATCTCCGGCTTGACGATGACCAGGGCGCCGCCACCGTCACTGATGACGCAGCAATCGAGCCGGTGCAGCGGGTCGGCAATCACCGGCGAATTCACCACGTCCGCGACGGTGATCACCTCGGGCAGCATGGCATTCGGATTGTGGCTCGCGTGATGCGAGGCCGCGACCTTGATCCAGGCGAGCTGTTCGCTGGTGGTGCCGTATTGATGCATGTGGCGCATGGCGCACATAGCGTAGCCGTTGGCCGTCGTCAGCCCATACGGAAATTCCCACGGCGCTTCCGGCTGGTTCGGATCGCGCAGCCGCGGCGTGGTGCCGGTCGCCTGGCCTTCGCTGCGTGGCCGGCCGGCGAGCGTAATCAGCGCCACGTCGCATTTGCCGAGCGCGATGGCTTCGGCGGCGTGCGCGGCGAGCGCCACATAAGAGGTGCCGCCGAGCTCGGTGGAATCGACGTGGCGGAGCTTTAGATTCATGTATTCGGCCATGGTGGCTGGCCCCGGGCCTGGCGCATCGCCGGCGCAGAAATAGCCGTCGACGTCGTCGCGGCTCAGCCCTGCGTCCTTCAGCGCCCCGAGCGCCACCTCGGCGTGCAGTTGCGCCACCGTCTTGTCCGGCGCATGCCGGGTCGGATGCTCATAAGCTCCGGCGATATAGGCCTTGCCCTTGATTGTCATTCGCGAACGTCCCCTGCCCGCAGCAACGTAACCCGGATTGAGTGCAAGCGAAATCCGGTTACAACTGTCGGCCTATAGGGAGGTTTGCGATGGATTTGGCATTGAAGGGCAAGATCGCGCTGGTGACTGGGTCGAGCCGCGGCATCGGTCGCGGCACAGCCCTGGCGCTAGCGGCCGAGGGCTGCGACGTGATGCTAACCGGCCGCGACGAGAAGGCGCTCGACGAGGTCGCAGCCGCCATCCGCAAGCAGGGCCGCCGCGCCGCCGTCGCGGCAATCGACCTGCGCGGCAAGGACGCGCCGGCAAAACTGATCGAACAGGTCAAGCGCGAGCTCGGCGGGCTCGACATTCTCGTCAACAATGCCGGCGCCACCAAGCGCGGCGATTTCCTCGATCTCACCGACGCCGACTGGGAAGACGGCTACGCGCTGAAATTCTTCGCCCATGTGCGGCTCACCCGCGCCGCCTGGCCGCTGCTCAAGGAACGGCGCGGCTCGCTGATCGCCATCGGCGGCACCGGTGGGCGCAAGCCGACCGAAGAATTCACCATCGGCTCTTCGGTCAATGCCGCGGTCGCTGCCTTCTCCAAATGCATGGCCGACCGCGGCAAGCACGACGGCGTGCAGGTCAACTGCATTCATCCGAGCATGGTCGAGACCGACCGGCTGTGGCGGCGCATCAAGGCCGAGATGGAGCGCACCGGCTGGCCGGAGCAGAAAGCCCGCGAGGAAATGTGCAAGGGCTTTGGCATCACCCGCTTCGGCAAGGTCGAGGACGTCGCCGATATGATCACCTTCCTCGTATCCTCGCACGCCACCTGGATGCACGGCGCGACCATCGATCTCGACGGCGGCGAGATACCGACGTTGTGACCAACATCCTGCTCACCCCCGCCCGCATTGGGCCGGTCGAAATCAAGAACCGCATCGTCATGCCGCCGATGACCACGCGCACGGCGGACGCGGAGGGTTTTGTCACCGACGACTCGGTTGCCTACTACATGGCGCGGGTGCGCGGCGGTACCGGCCTGATCACCGTCGAGATGGCTTCGCCGGAAAAATGCGGCCGGCATCGCCGCCATGAGGTTGGCATCTACGACGATCGTTTCATTCCGGGTCTGACGCGGCTCGTCGGCGAGATTCACCGCGGCGGCGCCAAGGCGTCGATCCAGCTCGGCCACGGCGGCGGCCATACGCGGATCGACATTTGCGGCGAGACGCCGATCGCGCCGTCGGCCATTCCGCATCCGGTCTACGAGACCACGTTCGAGACCATCATCCCGGAAGCGATGACCAAGGCGCGTATCGTGCAGACCATCGCCGCCCATGTCGCCGCCGCGCAACGCGCGCAACAAGCCGGGTTCGATTGCGTCGAAGTCCACGCCGCACACGGCTATCTGATCTCGCAATTCCATGCGCCGTTCGAAAACCGGCGCAACGATGAGTATGGCGGCAGCCTGGAAAATCGCGCCCGCTTCGGTCTGGAAGTTCTGCGTGCCGTGAAGGCGGCGGTGCCGAACTTGGGCGTGATCTACCGGCTGTCGGTCGAAGACTTCTTTCCGGGCGGCCTGCCGTTCGCCGAAGGCCGGCAGATCGCGCTCTGGGCGGCGCAGGCCGGCGCCGATGCGCTGCATGTCACGGCGGGGCATTACCGCTCGCTGCCGTCGGCCCAAGTCGTGCTGCCGCCGATGACGATGCCCGATGGCCCCTTTCTCGACTTCGCCGCCGAGGTAAAAAAACAGATCAACGTGCCGGTAATCGCCGTCGGCCGCCTCGGCGATCCGGCGCTGGCGGAATCCGCCGTCGCCAGCGGCAAGATCGATTTCATCGCGCTCGGCCGCACGCTCATCGCCGATCCGCAATGGGTCGACAAGGTCGCGCGCGGCGAGCCGACCCGCCGCTGCCTCGCCTGCAACACGTGCATCAACGAGATGCGCGGCGGCGCGCGCATCGGCTGTGTGGTCAACGGCGCCGCCGGCCGCGAGACTTTATTCGCCGATGCAAAACCGCCGCGCGGCGAACGCATCGCCGTGATCGGCGCCGGGCCCGCCGGCCTCACCTATGCGTCGCTGGTCGCCGACGGCAACAAGGTGACGGTGTTCGAAAAGACCGAGCGCGCCGGCGGCAGCTTCCGCTATGCCGGCAAGGCGCCGCTGTTCCAAGAGGTCGAGGCGAGCGACGCAAGTTTTGCGCGCTACATCGACGACATGACGGCGGCCTGCAAGAAAAAGGGCGTCGTGTTTCGTTTCGCAACGGATGTGACCGCCGATGCGACTGCGCTGACGTCGTTCGACCGTATCGTGATCGCGACTGGCGCTCCCTATCGCTTCGGCCTCGGCCCCTTCGCTACCTGGGCGCTCGACAGCGGCGCCGCGCGCTGGCCCGGCATCGCCCGCCTTTTGTCCAACGCCAAGTTGCGCGACTGGTTCTATTACCGGGCACGACGCGCCAGCACCGGCCCCTTCAAGCGGCTGACGCGCCCCGGACAGACGACCGTCGTGATCGGCGATGCCATAAAAGCGGGCAAAAGCAAGCAGGCGATTGCGAGCGCGTTCGAGGCCGCGCTGCTGTCTGAGTAGGGTGGGCAAAATCGTTTGCTGCGGGTACGCGTGGGCACCGCGCATCGACGATTTTGCCCACGCGGACGCGCAAAGTAGCGCGGTGCCCACCCTACAATGGCACGGATATTGCTGTATCATCGCCGTGGACAGGGAAGCGTGATGTCCGTGAAGCTTCGCCTCGACCAGGTCGGCATGACCTTTTGGACGCCGAACGGCGCGTTCCAGGCGCTGGCGCCGGTTACGCTTTCGATTTCGCCCGGCCGTTTCGTCAGCCTGATCGGCCCTTCGGGCTGCGGCAAGAGCACGATCTTCAACATCGTCGCGGGCCTGCTGGAACCGACCGGCGGCCGTGTGCTGATCGACGGCGCGGAAGCCACCGGAACCAT
>Ga0210394_10004389_pt1 | contig 16530 bp, 11 predicted proteins | sample IncBWC12MmetaG_FD_160121 | JGI IMG/M metagenome (GOLD analysis project Ga0210394, IMG submission 160121) | Forest soil microbial communities from Barre Woods Harvard Forest LTER site, Petersham, Massachusetts, United States - Inc-BW-C-12-M | ecosystem: Environmental > Terrestrial > Soil >... | reverse complement strand
CACCGCCGAGTCGTGCACCGGCGGGTGGGTCGCCAAGGCCCTCACCGATGTGCCGGGCAGCTCGCAGTGGTTCGAGTGCGGGTTCGTGACCTACTCCAACGCCGCGAAGATGCGCGACCTGAAGGTTGCGGGCGTGACACTGCAGAATTTCGGGGCCGTGAGCGAGCAGACGGTGCGCGAGATGGCCGAAGGGACGCTGCGGGTGGCCGGCGTCACCGTGTCGCTGGCCGTGAGCGGCATCGCCGGGCCCGACGGGGGCCTGCCGGGAAAACCCGTCGGCACGGTGTGGTTCTGCGCCGCAGCGCGCTACGGGGAGGCGACCGACGTCATCGCCGAGCACCGGCTTTTCGAGGGCGACCGTGCCGCCGTGCGCCGCCGCTCGGTCAGCCACGCCTTGCGGCTCATTCTGCGTCTCGACCTGCCGGTGCGTCCGGAAGCTCCCGTGCCTCCCGTGCCTCCCACCGCCGCCTGAGGCGCTCGAAGCGCAGCGCCCCGGTGAGCGCAACGCAGCGGCTGTTCTTTGCGCTGTGGCCGCACGAGGCGGCGCGCGCCGCGCTGGTCTCCGCCACCGCCGGGGCGGTGCGCCACTGCGGCGGGCGGCCGGTGCCCGCACAGAGCCTGCACGTGACGCTGGCTTTTCTTGGTCGCGTGGAGCCGGCGAGAGTGCCGCAACTGCGGAGCCTGGCGCAGGCGTGCGCCGCGGCGCTGGCACAGCCGGCACCGCTGTCGCTGCACCTGGCGCACCTGGCGCACTGGCAGTCACAGCAACTCCTGTGTGCACTCACAGCCGAGACACCCACCGCGGCGCAGCGGCTCGCCGCCGCGCTCAAGGATGGTGCAGCCGCCGGCGGATTCCGCCCGGATCTCAAGCCGTTCCAGGCGCACGTGACGCTCGCGCGCAAGGTCATGCGTGTCGCCCGACTGCCCGTCATGCGGCCGGTGGTGTGGAGCTTCTCCGCCTTCGCCCTGGTGGACAGTCGCACCGAGTCGGCAGGCGCCGTATACAGTGTCGTCGAATCCTATCCACTGGTCAGCGCGCCGAAATCGGCTGAATAGAGCAGAAACTCCCCTGCCGCGTGGCGACCGGCGGCTCGACTTTATGTGATAATTGCGCTCGCGAAATCTCCTCGCCGCTCGCCACATTCCGGGAAACCAAGAGATGGAAGAAAACCGCAAGAAGGCGCTCGCCGCCGCGTTGGGTCAGATCGAGAAGCAGTTCGGCAAGGGCTCGGTGATGCGTCTGGGTGATGCCGCCGCGAGCTACGATGTCGAGACTGTCTCGACCGGCTCGCTGGGGCTGGACATCGCGCTCGGAGTGGGCGGTCTGCCGCGCGGGCGCGTGGTGGAAGTCTTCGGTCCCGAGGCCTCCGGCAAGACCACTCTGGCGCTGCAGGTGATCGCCGAGGTGCAGCGCGGCGGCGGCACGGCCGCTTTCGTGGATGCCGAGCATGCGCTCGATCCGTCCTACGCCGAGAAACTCGGCGTCAACATCAACGAGCTGCTGGTCTCGCAGCCCGACACCGGCGAGCAGGCACTGGAGATCACCGACATGCTGGTGCGCTCCAGCGCCGTCGACATCGTGGTGGTCGACTCGGTGGCTGCGCTCACGCCGAAGGCCGAGATCGAAGGCGAGATGGGCGAGATGCAGCTCGGACTGCAGGCACGCCTCATGTCGCAGGCACTGCGCAAGCTCACCGGCAATATCAGCCGCTCCAACACCATGGTGCTGTTCATCAACCAGATCCGCATGAAGATCGGGGTGATGTTCGGCAACCCGGAGACCACCACCGGCGGCAACGCGCTGAAGTTCTATGCCTCGGTGCGGCTCGACATCCGCCGTATCGGCGCGATCAAGAACGGCGAAGAGGTCACCGGCAACATGACGCGCGTCAAGGTGGTGAAGAACAAGGTGGCACCGCCGTTCCGCGAAGCGGAATTCGAGATCATGTACGGCCAGGGCATCTCGCGCGAGGGCGAGATCATCGAGCTCGCGAGCTCGCTCGGCATCATCGAGAAGTCCGGCGCCTGGTACGCCTACAAGGGCAACCGCATCGGCCAGGGCAAGGACAACGCGCGCGCCTACCTGCAGTCGAACAAGGACGTCGCGCGCGAAATCGAGGAGCAGGTGCGCGCCCGGCTGCTGCCGCCGCGCCAGGAACGCCGCAGCGATCAGGCGGTCAATAGCGCCTGAGCGAGGGCGCTGCGCACTGCGCAGCGTCGCCGGCCGCGCGCGCCCGCGCTTTAGTGGCCCGCCGCGGGCAGCTGAGTGCGCTGCGCGTTGTCGGTAGCCTCGCGCGAAAGCTGAGTCTCAGCGGTGAGCTGGTCGACGGTACCGCAGCGACTCACCATGTCGGTGCGCGATCCCATGACCGTCTCGCGCTTGCAGAAGCGCTTCTCGCCGTGGACCATCTGCGGCTTGTAGCCCATCGACAACAGACGCTTCTCCCGCGGGTCTACCTCCGGTGCTGCTGCTGCTGCTGCGGGGGAAGCGCTGCTCGCCTGAGTCGCAGGCGCGGGTGTCGCTGCGGGCGCCGGGCTCGCTGCGGGCGCCGGGGCGGAGGCGGTCGGCTCCACGCGCTGCGCCGCGGGTGGCGGGTCGGCGAGGGCAAAAGTAAAACCGGCGACGCCGAGACACGCCAGCACAACCCTATTCACACGCATGATTATTCCCTGGGCAGCAGTGGATGACGGGGCGGCCGCTGAGGGTCCGCCATGAGCGCACTATACTGCAAGGCCATGCTCATGCGCAGATCGCAAACAGGGGCGCGGGCGCACGCTGGAGCAGAAGCCGGGGCCGCGCGCGCAGCCGCGGTGGCGCTGCTCGCCCGCAGGGATTTCGCCACCGCGGAGTTGCGTAAGAAGCTGGGCTCGAAGGGCTTTGACGCCGATACGGTGGCGGCGCTGATCGCCGAGCTCAGCGCCGAGGGCGTGCTCAACGACGAACGCCATGCGCAGAACTATGTCAGTTGGCACGCGAGGCGTGGCCAGGGTCCGATCCGCATAGCGGCCGCACTGCGCCAGCGCGGGATCGATACGGCGCTGGTGCAGGCCGCCCTGGCCGCGGGTCCGGACTGGCATGCGCTCGCATGCCAGGTATGCCGCGCCAGATTCGGTGCGCAGCCCGCGGCAAGTTGGCCAGAGAAAGCGCGGCGGGCGCGGTTTTTGCAGTATCGTGGGTTTTCGGCGGATCATATCCGCGCCGCCACCGGTGTGGATTCCGGGCAGGACTGAAGGAACCCTTGAGCAAACCGTCTTACATGAGCGCGGCGGACGTGCGCAGCACCTTCCTGCAGTTCTTCCGTGCGCAGAGCCACATCATCGTGCCCTCGAGCTCGCTGGTGCCGGGCAACGATCCGACGCTGCTGTTTACCAGCGCCGGCATGGTGCAGTTCAAGGATGTGTTCCTCGGCAAGGAGCAGCGCGATTACCTGCGGGCCGTTTCCAGCCAGCGCTGCCTGCGCGCGGGCGGCAAGCACAACGACCTCGAGAACGTCGGTTACACGGCGCGCCACCACACGTTCTTCGAGATGCTCGGCAATTTCTCGTTCGGCGACTATTTCAAGCGCGAGGCGATCCATTTCGCCTGGGACTTTCTCATCTACAACCTCGGTCTGGACCCCGCGCGCCTGTGGTGCACGGTCTACAAGGACGACGACGAGGCCGCCGACATCTGGCTGCGCGACATCGGCGTGAGCCCGCAGCGCTTCGCGCGCCTCGGCGAAGCCTCCAACTTCTGGTCGATGGGCGACACCGGCCCGTGCGGCCCGTGCAGCGAGATCTTCTACGACCACGGCGACAAGATCCCCGGCGGACCCCCGGGATCGGCGGAGGAAGAGGGCGACCGCTACGTCGAGATCTGGAACCTGGTGTTCATGCAGTTCGAGCGCGGCGCCGACGGCGCGCTCACACCGCTGCCGCGGCCTTCCGTGGATACCGGGATGGGCCTCGAGCGCATCGCCGCCGTCATGCAGGGCGTGCACTCGAACTACGACATCGACCTGTTCAAGAACCTGATCCGTGCGGCCGGGCGGCTCGCGGGCACCTCGGTGCTGACCTCGAGCTCCCTGCGCGTCATCGCCGATCACATTCGCGCCTGCACCTTCCTCATCGTGGACGGGGTGTCGCCTTCGAACGAGGGCCGCGGCTACGTACTGCGCCGGATCATCCGCCGCGCCATCCGCCACGGCTACAAGCTCGGTATCCAGCAGCCGTTCTTCTACAAGCTGGTCCCGGTGCTCGAGGAGCAGATGGGCGCGGCCTACCCGGAGCTGATCCGCGGCCGTGCCCATGCCGAGCGGGTGCTGAAGCAGGAGGAGGAGCGCTTTGCCGAGACGCTCGCAAACGGCATGGTGCTGCTCGAGAGCGCCATCCGCAGGCTGCGCGGGGCGAAAGTGATCGACGGCGAGACGGTCTTCAAGCTCTACGACACCTACGGCTTCCCGGTTGATCTGACCGCGGATGTCGCACGTGAGCGAGGACTGACGATCGACCAGGCGCGCTTCGAGTCCGCGATGGAGGAGCAGCGGCGCCGCTCGCAGGAGGCGAGCAAGTTCGGCGTCGACCTGAGCGCCGGCGCGCGATTCGACGAACGTACGCTGTTTCGCGGTTACGAAGGGCTCGCCGCCTCGGGAGGTGTTCTGGCGCTACTGCAGCAGGGCGCGCAGGTCGAAGCGCTGCAGGCCGGGGATGAGGGCGAGGTGGTCCTCGATCGTACCCCGTTCTATGCCGAGGCCGGCGGCCAGGTAGGCGATGCCGGCGAGCTGCACGCGCCGGGCGTGCGCTTCGTCGTGAGCGACACGCAGAAGCGCGGTGCGGCGCACTCGCACGTCGGCAAGCTGGTGCAGGGAACGATTCGCCTCGGTGACACGCTCGAAGCCGAGGTGGACGGCGTCCGTCGCCACGCCACCGCACTGAACCACAGCGCGACGCACCTGCTGCACGCGGCGCTGCGGAAGGTGCTTGGCACGCACGTGCTGCAGAAGGGATCGCTGGTCGCGCCCGACCGGCTGCGCTTCGACTTTGCGCACTTCCAGGCGCTGACTGCCGAGGAGCTGCTGCAGGTGGAGCAGCTGGTGAATGCCCAGATCCGCGCCAACACAGCGGCGGAAACCAGCGTGATGGACTACGACAGCGCGGTCGCGGCGGGCGCCATGGCACTGTTCGGCGAGAAGTACGACAAGGACGTGCGGGTGCTGCGCCTGGGTGATTTTTCCGTGGAACTGTGCGGCGGCACGCACGTGCAGCGCTCCGGCGACATCGGCTTGTTCAAGATCATCGGCGAAACCGGCGTGGCCTCGGGAGTGCGGCGCATCGAGGCGCTGACGGGCGCCGGTGCGCTCGATTACGTCGAACGCAACGACGCGCTGCTGCGCGATGTCGCCGCACTGGTGCGCGGCTCGCACGAGGACCTGAAGGAAAAAGTGCGCGAGCAGCTCGAGCGCACCCGCGCAATGGAGCGGGAGATTCGCTCGCTCAAGGACCGCCTGGCTTCCGGCCAGGGCGTGGATCTGGCCGCGGGCGCAGTCGATGTGCAGGGCGTGAAGGTGGTCGCGACCAAGGTGGATGGTGTCGATGCGGCCGGCCTGCGCACCGCGGTCGATCAGCTCAAGGAGCGTCTGAAGCCTGCAGTGGTGGTGCTGGCGAGCGTGGAGAGCCCCGCCAAGGTCGTGCTGGTTGTCGGTGTCACGCCCGACCAGACCTCGCGCATCAAGGCGGGCGAGCTCGCCGGCGCGGTGGCCGCGCAGGTCGGCGGACGCGGCGGCGGACGCGCCGACTTCGCGCAGGCGGGCGGCAGCAAACCCGAGGCGCTGGATGCCGCGCTCGAGTCGGTGCAGGAGTTCGTGCGCGCCCGCCTCAGCGCCTGAGGGCAAGCGCGCCTTTTGCCCGCCGGGTGCGCTTTCCGTATCATGGCCGCCCCGCGCGATGGTGGCGCTGCCTCAAGTTCGCGGAGAGATGGCCGAGTGGTCGAAGGCGCACCCCTGCTAAGGGTGTAAGGGTCAAAAGCCCTTCGAGGGTTCGAATCCCTCTCTCTCCGCCAGATTCAAACACTTAACTGCTCATAGCGCCAAGTAGTTCAACCTCAACGGTGGTAAAACGGTCGGGTTCGCGTTCACCTGCCCGCCAGCAGGTCCGCCCCCGCGTACGCGCGACGCCGCCGCTATCTGGGGTAGTTGATGATGACGTTGACCCGTCGGTTTTCCTGCCGCCCCTCGACGCTGGTGTTATAGGCGACGCGTCGGCTCTGACCGAAGCCCTCCGCAGAAAGCCGTGAACGGGCGATGCCGAAGTTATCGACCAGATAGGTCACCACGCTTTCAGCGCGGCGCCGGGAGATTGCCAGTACCAACTCCGGCGTCGCGTGCAGGTTGGCAGTATGTCCTTCCACCGTTGCAGTGAGGGTGGGATTTGCTTTGAGGAAATTCGCGAGCTCGCGCAACGCGTCAGCGTATTGAGGTTTGATATCAGCCGCGTTCTCGTCGAACTCGATCATCAGGGCCATGGTGATCCTGGCGGGGACTACCGTGAGACCCTCGATATCGGTGACGCAAGCGATCACGGTATCGATGCGCCGGTTCAACCGCTTGCCCTCCTCGGTGCGGTTGTCGCCGATGGGGCGGGTATCTCCGTACCCCACTGCCGTCAGCCGCGAAGGACTGATGTGCAGATCATTCTCCATATAGCGCACCACGCTGTCCGCACGGCGCTGCGACAATCGCATATTGTCCCCGGCGGCTCCCACGTTATCCGTGTGACCCTCGATCTGTGCCGTCGTGTCGGGATATTTCGTCAGGAAGGTTCCCACGACGCGAAGCTTCTCCTTGTCTTGACGCTGAATGTCGTGCTCGTTGACGTCGAACTGGATGTCGAGAACGCTGCAATACTGCTGGGCCCCGGTCGGAATCGGCACGATGTCCAGTATCGGTTCTGATGCCACGAACGCCGGCGGCACCGCGGCAGGGACTGCTGCTGCAGGTGAGGCCGAGACCGGCGTCTTGCCACCGAACCGGTAGATCACACCGAGCGTGTAAAGATCGACGTCGCCTTTGTTGCCGACCGCATCGTCGACCCGGTAGCGCTCCGCTTCGGCGCGTATTCCCAAAGAGTCCGTGAATTTGTACTGTAGTCCCGCGCCGAACTTGTAGTTTGCGGCGTGCTGACTGCGATCGGGATCGGACACATTGACCGCTCCGGTGCCGGCGAACGCGTCCTTGGCATAAGCGTAGTTCAACCCGACGCGGGCGAGCAGGGCGAACCTTTCGGTCAACGGCAAGGTACCGACTGCGTCGAGGTTCGCACCCTGGAGCTTGATGTTGCCGTTCAGTGCGCCCGCCGGCTGTGTGTCTGCGGTGAAGCCAAACCGACCCAGATTGAAATAGCCGCCTTCGAGGGCAAAATACCGGTTGAACGAGTAGCCGCCAAACAGCTTGAAGCCCAGGTGGCTATCTTGGTCGTGGATCGAGGTGGTGACAAAACCTGTCGCCAGCAGATCGCTGGTGATCCGCGTGTTATCGATTTTCGCTTGCGACCGACCCGCGTTGGCGCCGACGTACCAGCCCGAGTCGTCCGCCACGGCCAACGAGCCGGTGAGCGCCGCCACGCCCAGCAGCGCCAAGCTTCTTGCTAATTTCATGTCAGCTCCTGGAGAAGTTACCGGCCTTGCACTACGGACCAGGCACGTTGATGACCGTGTCGACCAGCGTGACCGATGCACCCAGAGAGAGCACCCGGCCGTTGAGCGTCACGACGTTGGTCTTGCCGACGGTGGAGAAGGTGGCTCCCGCCTGGGAAATGATAGTTCCCACCATAGTCCCGCCCCCTCCTGCATTGATCGTCGCGCTGGAGCCAACCTGCCAGAAAATGTTCTTGGCCTGGGCCCCACCGGACAGGATGATGCTTTGCGGGGCCGCCGCTCCCGGACCTCCCACCGTCAGCGTGGTCGCCATCTGGAACACCCACACGGCATTTGCATTACCTTGGGCATCGAGGGTGAGATCCCCGCCCTGGATCAGGAACGATCCGGCGGGCGCCGTATAGACACCGGGGGTGAGTGTGAGCCCCTCCAGGTTCCCGCCTGGATTTGCGCCGGGGGGCAGTGCCACCAGGGCAAGATAGGCAGATTGCGCGTCCAGACGGGCCTGGGTGGCAATGTTGCAATAAGCGGCATTCGGCCCGGCGTGCGTTGGCCCCGTGGTGGAATTAGTGCACGTGTAGATCGTTCCGTTTACTGTGCCGATGTTAGCCGGCGATTCCGTGTAGATGTCGCCGGCCGTGTCGTGAAATCCGGTGATCGACGAAGTGCCGGTCGCGATGGTCCCGATGTCGCCATTGATCACGGTGAGAATTCCGGTGTTGGTCATGCCGGCGGTGCCGCCAAAGGTTCCGAACGGCGCAGCTGATCGCAGTGGTACTGGCGCCACACAATTGCCGGTGGCCGGACCCACGGTGAAGCTCCACGTGAAGTTGCTCACCATGGCATTCGCCGGGACTGCCAGATCGTGGACTCCGACGGCGCCACCTGTGATTGTGGCCGTATAGTTGCCGCCGGTCGTAAGAGCACTTTGCGGCGTGAAGGTCGCAATGAGCCCGGTAGCGGCATCAAGCACCACTGATGCTGCGGTGACGGCGGTCACTGCGGGCGCCGGTCCCGTGAGGGTGAACGTCGCCGCGTCGACCGTGCTCGGGTCCATCCGCAAGCCGGAAGGCACATTGAATGTCGCGTTGATGGTCGCGTCGGGACAGACGTTCATCTCACCGGCGGTGGGGTTGGTGGAATGCACCGAGACATCTGCCGCCGGGACTGCCGCTCCGGTGGTGAAGGTCCATACATAATCGCTCGCCGCGGGCAAGGCGGCTTGATTGCCCGCCAGCGCGTTGCCCGAAAGGTCAGTCGCGACGGAGGTGATCGTGGCGGTATAGGTCGTGTTGGCTGCAAGTGCTGCCGTTGGCGTGAACGCTGCGGCCTGCGTGCCGAGCGCGTAACTGACATGGCCTGCAGGGGCGACGCACGGTGCGGCACACGTCACCGTGAAACTGGCGGCGGTGATCGTTGCCGGGTTCATATCCTCGCTGAACGTGGCGACGATCGCGGTGTTGGTGGGTACGCCGGTCGTCGGCCCGGGAATGCTCGTGGCAGGCACCGTGAGCGTCACGCTGGGTCGGGTCGTGTCCGTAGCTGCGCCGGTGGTGAACTTCCATACGTAGTCACTCGACGCGGGCAATGCGGCTTGATTGCCGGCCAGCGCGGTGCCGGCTACGTTCGTCGCCGCGTCGGTGATCGTGGCGGTATAGGTGGTGTTGATCGCCAGCGCCGTCGTCGGTGTGAAGACGGCGGCTCGGCTGCCGCCGACGTAGATCACATTGCCGTGGGGAGAGACGCAGGGCGCCGCACACGTCACCGTGAAGGTCGCGGCGGTGATCGTCGCCGGGGCCATATCCTCGGTGAAGGCTGCGACGATCACCGTGTTGGTCGCTACACCGCTGACAGCATTGAGCGGCCTTACGGCAGTCACCTGCGGTGCAATTGCAGCTACCACACCCCCGCCGGCAGCGCCCAAACCCAGGATCGGATCTCGTCCTGCGCCACATCCTGCCGCCAAAGTACTCAGCAGCAGAGCCATGAGCCAGGTCGCGCGTCTGGAACAACTGGCGAATTTGATCACGTTGCTTTCCTCATGATTCCGATCCAAACAAGTATCGTTGGCACAAACGCTGGCTCCGGCCGGCCCGCCGCTGCATGCGAAAGCTCGAGGTGGGAAATCTCAGGAGCGATGAGCTCGCGTTCGGCGCTGCGCGCGAGACCGCCCGAAGACTAAGCAGAGATGAGCGGGAATGATGTCAGGAATGTTGGACAGATTCTGTCGTCAGGAACTTGACATAACTGCTGTGGCCCGCGGGCAGCCGGTCGCCGGATCCACGAGTGCCGAATTTGCGGCACACCCCTCACTTTCACGGCGCAGCGTCGACACGTACCGCAGCCGCTCGATGGGAGCCGCGACGAGGTGGTCACCGACGACGGTCTTGCCCACGCCAGGGGGCGCTACGAACACGCCGATATCGCGCGCACACAGCGTGTCCGCGGCCGCCTGCAACGCGAGTCGTTCACCGCCGACGCGCTGGTCTTCGACCTCGACGGCAACCCCATGGTCGCGTAACAACGCTTCGAGCTCGTTCTGGCAACCTCGCGGCAAACCGACGAACTGCGGCAAATCTTCCGCGCATGCGATGACTCTCGGTGTCGTGGCCGTCGAGAGACGCATACTCTGTTGAAGAACTCGGGGTTGTGAAAGGCGCCCAGTCGCTTGATCTGGTTGATCAAAGGTGACGGCAGGCCCGCCTTATCGACATACAGCTTTGCGCGAGCACTGCGCGCACTACCCGCGGGAGTGGCTCGGTAATGACGGCCGGAGTGCGTTTCCGCGACGGCAGCTGAGTCCACGGTGCGGCATCTCCTCCGTCGATCGTCGCGATGCGCACGCCGACCACTGATCCCCGGTCCGCCGCCTCGCGGGCGATCAGCTCCACGGTCGCCGTATCGATGCGCGGCAGCGAGGCGAGATAAGACCACTGTTGGTCATCGGGATAGGGACGAAATTGGTCGTCGAGGAAAGCCGAGTTTCCCAGCGCCCTTGGCCCGTGTTGCAGCGGCAGCGCAATGAGATTACCGAATCCACCGCGCGGCATCGTGTCCTGACTGGGGAAAAGCCGATCGTAGGATTCCATGCTCAGCTCGTGCCTCCGTGACATGGTTTCGGTGATCAGGTAGCAGCCCATTGACGTGTTGAGAGTGTCGATCTGGATAGTTAAGCAAAATCATATGCTTATGATAGCATCATCGGTTCAGCGCGTAGATTGCTGGATGGAAGAATCGGGCGCTCTCGTACGTGGCGAAATCCAAGCGACAACCTCGATGCGTGCTGATTACGGGCGCCAACGGTTCCGGGAAGACTACGTTTGCGCGCCGGTATCTACCCGAAGACGCGGGCGTGATTCACTTTGTAAACGCCGATCTGATTGCGAGTGGTTTATCGCCGCTCAAACCGGAGCTCGCAGCCATCGCTGCGAGAGATCGATCGTTTGGCGGCTGAACGAATGGATTTTGCCTTCAAGACGACGCTCAGCGGGTTGACCTACGTGCGCCGGCTCCAGGCTTGGAAGCAAGCCGGCTACCGTATCGAGATGGTGTACCTTCGGCTGCGTTCCGTTCAATTGGCGCTGCGGCGCATCGCTGCTCGAGTGCGCCAGGGTGGCCATGATGTGCCGCGGGCTGACGTCGTCAGGAGGTTCTCAAGAGGCTGGCGGAACTTTCAGCGCATCTACCGGCCTTTGGCCGACAGCTGGGCTGTGTACGACAATTCGGGCCATGCACCACGACTATTGGAGAAAAGTCCGTGAAGGCGAAAACGCGAACGAAGGGAAGGCGACCACTGAGCTTTGCCGCTGGAGTAGGCCATGCCTTGCGTCGTGCGGCAAAGGATGCTCGGAAGACTGCGCGCATGTATGCCACGCCGCTCTACGTGTGGGAAAACGGCAAGGTTGTGGCGAAGAAGCCGTGAGACTTTCCCATCGGCAGCCGCCAGCGATGCAATCGTATGCTTGTTTGCCGCCCGACGGGAGCTGAATATTTTGTTGACCAAGCACGACATCTATCTATTTAAAGAGGGAAGCCACGGCGAACTCTTCTCGAAGCTCGGGTGTCACCTGCAAGGCAACGGGGGGGCCTCATTCGGCGTCTGGGCGCCGAACGCCGCCAAAGTAACGGTCATCGGCGATTGGAACGGCTGGGGCGCCCATGAGGATATGCTGGCGCCGCGTTCGGATGGATCGGGCATTTGGGAGTGCATCGTGCCGGCCGCTCAACGCGGTCAAGCCTACAAATATCGGATTACCTCCGGCATGAACGGTTACGCCGGAGAAAAAGCCGATCCCATCGGCTTCTACTCCGAGCTACCACCGGCCACCGGCTCGAGGATCTGGTCGCTCGAATGGGAGTGGCAGGACGCGAAATGGATGGCTTCGCGCGCCGCCTGCAACGGGCTCGACGCCCCGATGTCCATCTACGAGTTGCATCTCGGCTCATGGAGGCGCAAGGACGGACATCTACCCAATTACCGCGACATTGCCCACGAGCTCGCGGATTACGTGCTGCATTTGGGCTTCACGCACATCGAGTTGATGCCGGTGACCGAGCATCCGTTCTACGGCTCGTGGGGCTACCAGACCACCGGATATTTCTCGCCAACCGCGCGCTATGGCACGCCGCAAGATCTCATGTACTTCGTCGATCACCTGCATCAGAAAGGCATCGGCGTAATCCTCGACTGGGTTCCCTCGCATTTCCCCACGGACGCGCACGGTTTGATCTATTTCGACGGCACTCACGTGTATGAGCATGCCGATGCGCGCCAGGGCTTTCATCCCGAATGGAACTCCGCCATCTTCAATTATGGGCGCAACGAAGTACGCAGCTTCCTGGTATCGTCCGCGCTATTCTGGCTGAAGCATTACCACATCGACGGCCTGCGCGTCGATGCGGTCGCTTCGATGCTCTATCTCGACTACGCGCGCAAGGAAGGCGAATGGATTCCGAACCGCTTCGGCGGCCGTGAAAATCTCGCAGCCATCGAGTTCCTGCGCGCTTTGAACCGCGCCGTTTACCGCGACCATCCGGACGCGACGATGATCGCCGAGGAATCGACCGCCTGGCCCATGGTGTCGCGCCCCACCGATATGGGCGGCCTCGGCTTCGGCCTGAAATGGAACATGGGGTGGATGCACGACACTCTGAAGTACATGCAGGAAGACCCGATCTATCGGCGCTATCACCACGGACAGCTGACGTTCTCGTTGATCTACGCCTTCCACGAGAACTTCGTATTGCCGCTGTCGCACGACGAGGTGGTGTACGGCAAGGGCTCGCTGATCGGCAAAATGCCCGGCGACGACTGGCAGCAGTTCGCCAATCTGCGCGCGCTATGCGGCTACATGTGGGGGCATCCGGGAAAGAAATTGCTGTTCATGGGCGGCGAGTTCGGTCAGCGGCGCGAATGGACTCACGAGGGCGAGCTCGAATGGTGGGTCACGGGTCTCCCCGAGCACGCCGGCATGCAGCGCTGGGTGAGCGATTTGAACCGCGTGTACCGCAGCGAGCCCGCGTTGTATCGGATCGATTTTTCGCCGGACGGCTTCGAATGGCTGGACGTCGACAACGCCGACAACAGCATGATCGCGTTTCTGCGCAAGGGCGGGGGCGATGTAGCGCCCGTACTCGTCGCCTGCAACTTCACACCCGTGCCGCGCACCAATTTTCTGATCGGCGTTCCGAAGCGCGGAATCTGGCGCGAGATCCTGAACAGCGATGCACGCGAATACGGCGGCGCGGGCTGGGGAAACCTGGGGGCGGTGGAATCCGTGCCCGTGAGCACGCACGGCCGCGTCGAATCGGTGAATCTCACGCTGCCGCCGCTATCGACCATCATGCTCCGCTGGGAGCCCCATGGCTGAACGGCGAGGCAGCGTGGGCAGCGTGGGACCACCCGGCGACAAGGCCACAGAGCCGCGCAAGCGGACCGGACCGCCGCCGTCGCCACCGCCGTCCGCCTCGGGGACACCACCGGGCTCGGGTGAACCGCCGCTCGCCACGCCGGCCCCAATCGCCGGATCACCCGTAGGGGCCGCCACGGCGTCGCCGCACGCCGCGCCGGCAGTCGGCGACGGCCGAATCCGCGCCGTCATCGATGCGCTCTCACCGAGCGTCGACGGCGGACGCTTCCCCGCCAAGCGCATCGCCGGCGAGCCAGTGCGCATCGAGGCCCATTGCTTCGCCGATGGGCACGACCGACTCAGGGTGACGATGCGCTGGCAGGCGCTCGGGAAATCGCAGGCGCGGGGAGCCTTCGAGCTCGAGGAATCAACGGCGCACGAGTCCGACATGTCGGCGCAGGGTAACGATGTCTGGATCGCCGAATTCACCCCGCCGGCGCCGGGCCGCTATCGATGCGAAGTCTCGGCCTGGGTGGATCACTTCGAATCCTGGCGCAACGAGCTGGAGCGGCGCGAGGATCTCGCCGACGTGCGGGTGGCGCTGCAGGTGGGAGCTGTGCTTGCGCTCGAGGCCGCCGCGCGCGCTCGCGGCAACGATGCCGCCATTCTCGCCGATTGGGCCGCGCTCCTCTCCGATCGCGCCAAGGACGAATCGGTCGGGGTGTCGGACACGGCATCCCTCAAAGCGCTTGCGCTCGATCCGGCGCGGGCGAGCCTCGTCGGCCGCTACCCGGATCGAAGCCGCGCGGCCGCCGCGTCGCTCGAGATCGTGGTGGATCGCAAGCGCGCCGGATTCTCAAGCTGGTACGAATTGTTTCCGCGCTCTGCCGCGCCGGATCCCAAACGTCACGGCAAGTTCAAGGACGTCGAGGCGCTCATCCCCTACGTGGCCGAGATGGGCTTCGACGTACTGTACCTTCCGCCCATCCAACCCATCGGTCGCGTGAACCGCAAGGGCGCCAACAACGCGCTCCAGGCGAGGCCCGGCGATGTGGGCAGCCCCTGGGCCATTGGATCCGCGGAGGGCGGACACAAGGAGATTTTGCCGGAGCTGGGATCCTTGGAGGATTTCAAGAGCCTCAATGCGCGGGCGCGGAGCCGGGGAATGGAGATTGCCCTCGACATCGCGTTCCAGTGCGCGCCCGATCACCCCTACGTGAGCGCGCATCCCGACTGGTTCAAACACCGGCCCGACGGCAGCGTGCAATACGCCGAGAACCCTCCGAAGAAGTACCAGGACATCTATCCGTTCGATTTCGAGACCGACGACTGGCGCGCGCTGTGGGAGGAGCTCAAGAGCGTGATGGAGTTCTGGATCGAACAGGGTGTACGGATCTTTCGCGTCGACAATCCGCACACCAAGGCGTTTCCCTTCTGGGAATGGGTCATCGACGAGATCCGGCGCGAGAACCCGGATGTGATCTTCCTGGCGGAAGCCTTCACCCGGCCGAAGGTGATGCACCGCCTGGCAAAGCTCGGTTTCACCCAGTCGTACACCTATTTCACCTGGCGCAACACCAAGCAAGAGTTGACCGAGTACTTTACCGAGCTGACGCAAGGACCCGGGTGGCAGTACTTGCGGCCCAACGTCTGGCCGAACACGCCGGACATTCTGCAGGAGACCTTGCAATCGGGGCTGCGCGCGGTGTTCGCGGCGAGGCTCATTCTCGCGGCGACGCTATGCGCCAACTACGGGATTTACGGGCCCACCTTCGAGCTCATGGAAAGCGCGCCGCGCGAACCGGGCAGCGAGGAATATCTGAACTCCGAGAAATACCAGCTTCGCCATTGGCGCCTCGATCGACCCGACAGCCTGCGCTCTCTGATCGCCCGAATGAACCGCGCACGCCGCGCGAACGTCGCGCTGCAATCGGATCGATCCTTGCATTTCTGTCCGGTGGACAACGAGTATCTCATCGCCTATCGAAAGAGCGACGAGGCGACGGGCAACATCGTCCTGACGGTCGTCAATCTGGATCCGCACCATGTCCAATCAGGGTGGGTCGAGCTCGACCTCAAGGCCCTCGGGCTCGACCCGGACCGGCCTTACCAGGTGCACGATCTGTTGAGCGAGCAGCGCTATCAGTGGCGCGGCGGCCGCAACTTCGTGATGCTCGATCCGGCGCGGCTGCCGGCGCACGTGTTCGTGGTGCGCCGGCATCTGCGCAGCGAGCACGATTTCGACTACTTCATGTAAGTCCGAGGCTTTCATGAACGACGGCGCCGCTCCTGCCCTCGATCCCGCGACGCTTTCCGGGCTCGATGTCGATGATCCGCTCTGGTACAAGGATGCGGTCCTCTATCAGCTCAACGTCAAATCCTTCCTGGATTCGAACGACGACGGTATCGGCGATTTTCAGGGCTTGACGTCCAAGCTCGGCTACATCCGCGACCTCGGTGTCAACACCATCTGGCTCATGCCGTTCTATCCGTCGCCGCTCAAGGACGACGGTTACGATATTGCCGATTACAAGAACGTGCACCCGCAGTACGGGACGCTCGATGATTTCCGCGCCATGCTGCGCGAGGCGCACCGCCTCGGACTCAAAGTGGTGACCGAGCTCGTCATCAACCACACCTCCGACCAGCATTCCTGGTTCCAGGCGGCGCGCAAAGCCGCGCCCGGCTCGCCCGAGCGCGACTTCTACGTCTGGAGCGACACCGATCAGAAGTATCTCGGCACGCGCATCATCTTCCTCGACACCGAGACCTCCAACTGGACCTTCGACCCGGTCGCCAAGGCGTATTACTGGCACCGCTTCTTCAGCCACCAGCCGGACCTCAATTTTGACAATCCGCAGGTCATGAGCGCGGTGCTCGAGATCATGCGCTTCTGGCTCGACATGGGCGTCGACGGCTTCCGCTTGGACGCCATCCCGTATCTCGTGGAGCGCGAGGGCACCAACAACGAAAATCTGCCCGAAACGCACGAGGTGATCAAGCGGCTGCGCGCGGCGATCGATGCGAACTACAAGAATCGATTCCTGCTCG
>Ga0210394_10004388_pt1 | contig 16531 bp, 11 predicted proteins | sample IncBWC12MmetaG_FD_160121 | JGI IMG/M metagenome (GOLD analysis project Ga0210394, IMG submission 160121) | Forest soil microbial communities from Barre Woods Harvard Forest LTER site, Petersham, Massachusetts, United States - Inc-BW-C-12-M | ecosystem: Environmental > Terrestrial > Soil >... | reverse complement strand
CAACCATCTCGCAAGATAGTTGTGCTAAAGAGCATAGCGTTTTCCCCGGTAATGATCAAAGTACTATTTACCTCTCTTTTCAACCCGATTTTTGTAAAAAGCAAAACGTCATTAAATGGACGGCTTATACCAACATGGTTACCGGCGTTAAAAATTACGATGTTTATTGCTCCATTAATTTAGGACCTTTTGTGTGCATAGGTGATACTACGGCCACCACTTTTTTTCATCGGGGGCTTAGCTCAACGCCCGGCATTAATTACTGTTATTATGTGCGTGCCCATTCAAACGGTAAAACAGTTGCCGGTAAAGATTCTTCTTCATCTACCTCCAATAAATATTGCTATACAGTAGTAGGTGCGCAAAAACCCACATTGGCTTATTTAAGCAACGTTAGCGTTAACCCACAGCAAACAATTGATATTAGTTGGTACGTAAAACCCACCGATCCCATTGGTGGTTTCAACCTGTATAAATCTTCTATCAGAAGTGGGGGGTACAGCCTTGTACAAAGTTTTAGTTTTACCCGTGGCACAGCTAATTATCTCTACACCGATGCCGGTGTAAACACCAACACCACCGAATATTTTTATTACGTATCAGTTTTAGATAGTGCTTGCTTACTACCTGTAATGAATACAGATACATCAAACAGCATTCTTTTAAAAGCAATTCCTACTCCAAATTTAACGGCTACTTTAAACTGGAATGCCTACTCCAAATACTCGGGCAATGTTTCGGCTTACAATATTTACCGTAGTGTAGATGGGGTTTTTAGTGCAGCACCTATAGGTACGGTAAGTGGCGGTACTTATACGTACGTCGATGATTTATCGCCCTATGCAAATCTCGAAGGCATGTTTGTTTATTACGTAGCAGCTGTTGAAGGCAGTGGCGATTTTTATGGCTTTACCGAAACCAGCACCAGTAATTACGATACTGTTTATATTGATGCCAACCTCTATATCCCTAATGCCTTTGTTACCTACGGGGTAAATAAAATATTTTTACCTATTGGTGCTTTTGTTGATAATGCCGATTATATATTAGACATTTACGACCGTTGGGGCGCAAAAATTTACGAAACCACCGATGTAAACAAGGGTTGGGATGGTACGGGGCATCCTGAAGGCGTGTATGCCTATACCGTACAATATAAAACCTCGCTGGGCGAGTATCGGCAACGCAAAGGCACCGTAACTTTAATCAGATAATAATTAACATATTTGTAAAAAAATCCGTTTATGTACACAGGCAACTTAATTTTTTTAATTCTCGTTCTTTTATCGTGGGTAGGTTTGTACAAATGTTTTCTAAAAACAAACATTGCTGCCTGGAAAGCTTTTATACCTGTTTACAATTACTACGAAGCCTTTAAGCTGGTAGAAAAACCAAAATGGTGGTTTATTTTAATGATTGTACCTGGTGTAAACATTATTATGTATGGTGTGCTTGGTTTTAATTTGGCGCGCTATTTTGGCAAACGCAAAACTTCTGATTTAGTGTTGGCGTCTTTTGTTCCTTATCTGTATTTTATTTACATAGGTTTCGATGCTAACATAAAATTTACAGGTGCTGATGATATAAAAGGCAAAGAAATCCCTTTCATTAAAAATTGGATCGACCCATTAATTTTTGCTGTAGTAGCTGCCTCTGTAATTCGTACTTTTTTTCTCGAAGCTTTTACTATACCAACTTCTTCGTTAGAAAAATCTTTACTCGTGGGTGATTTTCTTTTTGTTTCTAAATTTAGTTACGGTGCTAAAGTACCTCAAACACCTTTAGCGTTTCCGTTTGCACATCACACCATGCCGTTTACAACAGGTACTAAATCGTATTTAGAGTGGATTAAGTTGCCTTACTTTCGTTTACCGGGTTTAGGTAAACCAAAAAATAACGACATCGTTGTTTTTAATTACCCTGATGGAGATACAGTGGCTATTGGTGCACAAAACGTTAGTTACTACCAATTAGAAAGAGGGGTGGGTTATCAAAATATGCAAAACCCCGATTTTACATTTAACCCAAATTATCCACCCATAGGTAAAATTGTAGCTCGTCCTGTTGATAAGCGTGAGTTTTATGTAAAGCGTTGCATTGCCATTGCTGGAGATAAACTGCAAATTAAAGATGGACAAGTTTACATAAACGATAAAATTTTACCAACTCCTACACATGCGCAACATAATTACGATGTAAATATTAAAGCGCAAATAATTGAAGGGCAGGATGGGCGAATTTTAAACTCGTATTTTGGTTCGGTTGATTTAACCAGTGGCAGTACAACCATGAATAAAACTGCTTTGGATAAATTTGACATCTATGTGGACGAATCGGAATTTGTTACCGTAAAAAACGATACCTCAGTAGTTTTTAAACTCAATATGCCGGTTGATGTAATGGAGCGTGTAAAGAACATTCCGGGTGTTATATCGGTAACAATAAGAAACGGAGTTGCGGGCGATTACGATGCCAATATTTTTCCACATAACCCACGCTACCCTTGGAACAATGATAACTTCGGACCACTAACCTTACCTAAACAAGGCGCAACCATACATATAGATACATCAAATATTTGTTTGTACAACAGGGTTATACAAGTGTACGATGAAAATAAACTGGAAATTAAAAATGGAAAAATTTTCATTAACGATAAAGAAACTGACACCTACACCTTTAAACAAGATTATTATTTTATGATGGGTGATAACCGCCATAATTCTGCCGACTCTCGTTCGTGGGGCTTTGTACCGTTCGACCACGTAGTAGGTAAACCCATATTTATTTGGTTCAGCATGAAAGATGCTGACAAAAACCCAATCTCAGGTAAAGGTGTAGTATCTTCTTTATTTAAAAACTCTAAAGAAGGGAAATATCGTTGGGAACGTTTCTTTACTTATGTAACTGATGATGGAATTTCTAAATCATACTTCGGGTATTTTGTAGGCATTGTTATTATTTGGGTGGGTTATAGCCAGTATCGAAAGAGGAAAGAAAAAAAATCAGCTGCATAAACACGTATGCCCATACTAAAACGATATAACTTAAAAACGCTTGTAGCTTGTATAGTTGCAAGCGTTTTTGTTTTTTTAGTTTGTAAATTTTATGTAATCGATATAGCTAAGGTTACTTCCCTATCCATGTCGCCTGTCGAAAAACAAAATGAGTGGGTGTTTATACGTCCTTATACTTTTTTATCGTCACCTGTTAAAAGAAATGAGGTTGTACAATTGGCAATGCCTGTTAGCGATGCCGATTCGATAACCAAAATAGATTTCTTGTTTAAACGTATCATCGCCTTGCCACATGATACTGTAAGTATAAACCAGTCGGTAGTATTTGTAAACCACCAAAAAATTTCCCTCAACAACAACTTATTGCACAACTACGTTATAAAATTTAAACAGCAAAAAGATACTACCTTGTTTGCCCAAGAAACGATTAACGAAAAATATTTGGTAGATGATAGTTGCGTGTATATAGTTACCCTTACTAACGATAAATTTTTCGAACTGAAAGGTAAAGGCATTTCTATTCAGGAAAATGCGGAAGATTCTGGTTTGTATGATGAAAATATTTTCCCTCAGCAGCCAAGTATAAAATGGAATAAGGATTTTTTTGGTCCGCTTTACATTCCGCAAAAAAACGACACCCTGCATTTAGATACCGTAAATATTGTATTGTATAAAAAACTAATTTCTGTTTTCGATAAAAATAGTTTAGAAATAAAGGATGGCAAGTTTTTCATAAACCAACAAGAAACAACTTACTACATTGTAAAACAAAACTATTACTTCGCCATTGGCGATAACTTTGATAATTCCATCGATTCCCGCTACTGGGGCTTCATCCCCGAAAGCGCCATCCGTTCAAAGTTGATTAAATAGTTTTACTTAGTTGATTAACAAAACTTCTACTTATACTTAAGCAACACTAATAAATTTTTATTCAAATCTCCTACTTTATTACCAAGCAAAGAAAAAAACTCAACATCAAATTTTTCGACTGTTACAACGGCTTTCTTTATTATTTTTTTTCCTTCTTCGGTTAATCCAACCGTTTTAGCTCTTGTATCTGTCAAATGCTCTTGCCGTTGTAGTAAACCTTTTTGTTGCAGGGTTCTTAAAACAGTTGAGGTTGTCATGGGGTCAATTTTAGTGTGGTTCGATAAAACCACTTGAGTTACCTCTTGTTTGTGCTGCGTAAGCCAATGTATACTTGCCATTAATACAAATTGTGAATGTGTAAGCCCAAACTGCTCTAAGGCTTTTCTAATTTCGCGTTGCCAAAGGTTGGTAACCTGCCATAATAAAAATCCTGAGCTTTCTTCCGGTTTATCTACACTAAAGGTGTTATCGGCCTGCTTCATAGTTTAGAAGCGGCTTTAATCTGGTCTTGCATATCGGTAGGTAAACCGTCCACAATTTTTTGAGCCACCAATTTAACCCAAACAAAACGTAAAGGCCCTTCAACCTTCATAGTGGTTGTAATTTTAAGTCCGTTAGGTGTGTCTTCAAAAGTATGGTGCCCGTACATTTTTGCCAGCGGAAATTTAGTAAAGTCGGTAAATTTTTTATTCTCTTCAGCTTCAACAATTCCAATTTTTAATTTCGGTCCGCCTTTAGGCTGAAACATAAAATGGTTTCCTTTTTCAAATTTGCCTTCAATGCTGGCAAATTCAACACCTTTGTCCCAAGTATGCCAATTGTTTACATCGGCAAATAGTTTCCACATTTGTTCTTTTGTAACTTCTTTCGTTACGATTGAGTGAGTTTTTGTCCACATACGTTTATTAATTTAATATTATAAGTGCGAATATAATATGTATACTTATAATATGCAAATTTATTTTTCTTTGGCTATTGTTTATACCACTGCCAACAAAAAATCTCATCAAATACTTGATGGGATTTTTTCTAACTTCTAACTTTTTTATCATTTATCAATAACTGTAAGTTTAAATGTTTGCGGCGCGTTATTTATAGTTGCCCTAATAAAATAAACACCTCTGTTTAATTGTAGCACCCCTAAATTTATTTTTAAAGTTTGGCTGCCCTGCGACATGTGTTCGTTGCACAGCGTGGCAATTTTATTTCCCGTTATGCCATACAGCTCCGCACTTATAAGCGATGATTCCGTATTCGTAAAATCTATATACGTAACATCACTGGCAGGGTTAGGGTATAATTTTATGTTACTGTTATTTGCTTTGCTCGCCACAAATATGCCTGCCGTTTGGCCGGTAGTATCAATATATATGGTGGTTGAGTCTACATGGTAGTTATTGTTTATACTAATAGTATCGGCCGGGTTTACCACTACATTGCGCACACTATCCATGCCATAGTTGGGTATATCTACATAAATTTTGTAGCTGCCTGTATCAATATGGGTAAACACATACTGTCCGCTATCGTTACTGGTAGTACGTGCAGCACAACCGCCGCCGGGGTTTCTGCCCAGTTTCACATCTATGCCTTTTAACGGCGCGCCCATAACACTATTATTTCCGCCAAAAGCTAAACGTTGCCCAAAGCTTGGGTCTTTAAATATAGTACCCGATATAGTTCCGTGCCCTAAATGCGCTGTTATTTCTATTGCCTTAATCGATAATGTATCATTAGTAGCCAAACAAGTATGGTGTTTTATAACCGTTGCCGAATCCCATTGATAGGCATTGGGGTTTACAGGGTGTGTATAATAGGTACCCACTGATGTTGGATAGGTAGCACTATCTGCCACAGCTTTTATATAATAATCGCCATAAAATAAATTAGGAAACGTAAAGTAACCTGCCGGACTTGAAGTTAGTGTATAAAAATCGGTACTATCTGCCACGCCCACATGGTTTGCTTTTTGTTTGAATAGATATACCGTACCCTTTGCTATTAAATTACCATTGGGCTCTTTTATTAAGCCCGATAAACTGTCTGATTGGTTTACGTATAAAAAAAGCTGATTAGATGAGTAAGCGTAACAACCTGTTGCATTATCCTTAACCTCTAAATAAGTATAAAAAGGTGTTTGTGTAGTCACATTGGTAAACGTAGCTATGGCTGGATTTCCGTAAAGCGTATCGTTATTGGTAGAACTATTAGCTCCCCATATATAGGTGTAATTGCCTGTAGGGCTAATAACGGCCTTCAGTGTATCGGCTTGCCCTTGGCAAACCGTATATGATGTAGCCATCATTGTATCTATAGTAGGCGCTTTATAAATAGTTATGTTGTGCGATATAGTATCAAAAAGCGATGTAGTGTCTGGTGTACTGTATGCCCAAAGTTTTATCCTGTGAGAATTCGGTTGCGAAAAAAAGTATGTTAGCGGATTTACGGTGCTTCTTAATGTATCATCTATAAACCATTTAAAAAACGATGCGTTAGCAGATGTGCTGTAAAATTCTATTTGGTTGCCGGTACAAGCGCCATATTTGGCTGAGTCAATAAAATTAGCCACTGGTATACCTAAACGGCCAATGTTTCCGTTTGTAAAACTTGTATCCGGACTGTAATTCATAGTACCTGCTGCATATATATAGTTATTAAATAGCTCAAAATTTTCGTAGCTATCTGTATAGTTGCCTTCTAAATAGGTGTTACCCGATGAATGGTGCAAACCTTGGCTTTTTGAATAAGCATATACACTTGGACTGGGATTACTGGCTTGCAACCACAATTTACCCAATGCCGACTTCATGGTGTTTACTCCTTGAGTCCATGTTGTTGTAAGTAGTGTATCGGCTGGTTTTACACCTATGTAGCCTGCCCAGGTTGGAGCGCTGGTGCTATCGGTAGTGTACCAAACGGGTATCTTACAGGCAGCATATCCACCTATTGATACTAATAAAGTGTCTGCATTCTGTATTTCAAATTTATTAAAGTAATGGTTAGTTGTAGTGCCTAATCCTAAATTATTGTATGCCGTAGTAATGCGTGTTATGGTGTCCCAGGTTATGCCATTTACTGTACTTACTACACTCGAAAACGTGTTATAATTAACATCGGTAATAGTAGTGCTAATATATAAACGGTGTTTCCAAACTATAGCATCATTAATACTATTAACACCCGAACCTGCCGAAAACCTGCCCGCATTAACCCAATGCGGGTTGCTTACTGACGATTTGTAAATAGATGACATTAACGTGTTACCGCCATTTTGGTTGGGGTTTATAAACGCGTAAATGCTATCATTGGTTCCCATTGGCGAAAACAAAGCTAAAGCGCCTATTGATGAGGCAGCAGCAAGTTTATTGATACTGGCCGCCGCTGTATCATAATGTATCGTATCATGTATAGCATATGTAGTTCCATTAAAACGATATACTTGCGGAGTAGTGGCTGCGTTGTTGCCATTAGCGCCTGTAGCAATAAACATAAAATTACTGTTAGCGGTAACATCACATATAAAATCGCCGCTGCGTACTACATTATAAAACCCTGGAGTCTCGGTAAATGTAGTCCCGTTTGCCGATGAAAATATGCGTAACCCATCTATATTGGTAGCATTGTTAACTCCATTATGCGTGTTTGCATATCTGCCTAACGAAGGTGCGGTGCTATCGCCGCCCACATACAGCTTGCCCTGAAACACTTTTATAAAATCAAAATTGGCGTTTAACCTAAAACCATTGTGGTTAATTGTGTCCCAACCATCCTGTGCTTGTAAGCCAAAACCAATTAAAAATAAGGCTGCAAGTAAAAGTTTTTTCATTTTTATAATTTTTTAGTTTAAAAAGCGCGCTAAAGGTAGGGCATTTAGCATAAATAAGGGTAAAATTTTGGCGCATCAACCTAAATTTTAACGCATTTTCATCCATTTTCAGCTACCAATAATTTATTTTGGCAGAAAATCTGTTAAAATATTTTAAAGGAAACTTGCAAGACAAAATAAGTTTCCATAGTTTTGCTTCCGATTTATACAAAATGGAAGTAAAAGATAAAATATTAGAAACCTCGCTAAACTTGTTTTACAAGTATGGTATCAAAGCCATTACTATGGATGACATCGCGAAGGAGATGGGCATTTCTAAAAAAACAATTTATCGTTTTTTTAAAGAGAAAGATGATATTGTAAATCAGTTAAGCGAAACCGAGTTGAAAAAAAGTCAACTCATGATGGATGAAATGCGCAAGCAGGCTAACGACCCCATTCACGAAATGATTTTAATTTCTGCACACATTCAAAAAGTGTTTGCTGACATTAATCCGGTTTTTTTCTATGATTTAAGCAGACAATTTTCTAAAGCACAGGGCGATTTTAAAAAATTCAGAACTGAATGCGTTTTTAGCAACATTAACCGAAACATTGTTGAGGGGGTACAACAAGGTTTATATCGTAGCGATTTAGACATTGATTTTGCCTCGCAGTATCGCTTATTGCAAATGGATATGTTTATGGGTGGCTCCGATTTTGAGTTTAAAAACATATCAATGGCTAAAGCGCACCAACTTATCATGGATATTTTTATGCATGGTATCTCAACGGTAAAAGGGCATAAGCTTATTAATAAATATAAAAACAAACACGAAGAAGAATAAATATATGAACACTAAAAAAACCATGCTAATAGCCATAGCCTTACTATGTGTAGGGCAGCTAAAAGTGTACAGTCAGGCAGATACCGCCACCAAGCAATTTTCATTGCCGGCCGCTATTGACTATGCACTTAAACACAACAACACCTATCTAAATGTGGAGAACGATGCCCAGTACAACAATTACAAAAAGAAAGAATTAGTTGCACAGGGCTTGCCGCAAATTAATGGTACGGCGGATTTTCGTGATAACGTACTACTCCCTACATCGTTACTACCGGGTGCGTTTGGCGCACTTATAGGTGCACCCACCAATCAGCCTATTCCGGTAAAATTTGGGGTGCAATATAACGCTACAGCAAGTGCATCGGCAAGTCAGTTAATTTTTAGCAGCGATTATATGGTAGGCGTTAAGGCGGCTAAAGGCTTGGTAGATTTGTCGCAGAAAAACATATTGCGTAGTAAGGTCGAAACCGCTCAAAGTGTATCAAAGGCTTATTATGGAGTGCTTATATATAGGGAGCGCATTAAAATTCTCCAATTAAATATCGATCGTGTAAAAAGCTTAAAAGATAACACATCAGCATTAAACAAAAACGGTTTTGCCGAATTGATTGATGTACAACGCTTAGAAGTAAACTACAACAACCTGGTTACCGAAAAAGAAAAAACACTTCGTTTGGTTGAGGTAAGCGAGCTTATGCTAAAATTTCAAATGGGTTATGATTTAAGAGCGAACATTGAACTTACTGATAACCTAAGCAAAATTGAAAATGGTCAGGATGCACAAAATGTAAACGCTGATCAAGTTGATCCAAACAATCGTCCTGAATATATGGTGCTTCAGGCACAACAAAAGCTAAACGAATTAGATTTAAAAAGATACCGCATGTCGTATCTACCATCTTTAAATGCGTATGGTTTGGTGGCTGAGCAGTTTCAAAAAAGCACCTTAGATTTTGCTTCAAAAAGTTGGTTTCCTTTCGCTTATGTTGGCCTTACGCTTAATGTACCCATTTTTGATGGCTTGCAAAAAAACTGGCGTGTGCAAGAAGCTAAAGTTACCTTGTTAAAAACGCAAAACTCACTTACACAACTAAAACAATCTATTGATTTAGAAGTACAAAGCACTACCGCTAATTACAAAAATGCTTTAGTATCGTTACAAACGCAAAAAAGGAATATTGAACTGGCACGTAATGTGTATGAGGTCACTAAACAAAAATACGACCAAGGCATTGGCTCAAGTATAGATATGAACACAACCGAAAACGATTTACGCACAGCTGAAACCAATTATTTTAATTCCTTATACGATTTAATAATTGCGAAAATAGATTATCAAAAAGCAACCGGAACATTAGTAAAATAAAAACCAGAATTATAAAAACACCAGATATGAAAAACAAACTTTTATACATCTCAATCGCTACATTAATGATGGCTTGTGGCGCACCCGATAAAAAAGCCGAATTAGAGAAACTGAAAAAACAAAAAACAGAATTAGATTCAAAAATCTCTGCTTTAGAAGAAGTGGTGGCTAAGGCTGATACAACTACTAAAAAAGAAAAATCTACCGAGGTGGTTGCTTCACCTTTAGTTCCTCAAATTTTTAAAACCTATATCGAAATTCAGGGTAGGATAGATGCTGATGAAAACGTGGCTCTATCAACCGAAATGCCGGGTACTATTACTAAAATAAATGTAAAAGTTGGTGAAGAGGTTACAAAAGGACAAGTGCTTGCTGAAACTGATGTACGTGCAACCCAACAACAAATACAAGATTTGCAAACCAATTTAGACTTGGCGAAACAAGTTTACGATCGTCAAAAAAATCTGTGGGATCAAAAAGTTGGTACCGAAGTACAGTACTTGCAAGCTAAAACCAATAAAGAAAGTTTAGAAAATAAAATAGGTAGCATGCAAGAGCAAGTGCGCATGAGCAAAATTATTTCTCCTATTAACGGTACGGTAGATATGGTAAGCATTAAAGTCGGTCAATCAGTTGCACCGGGCTTAAACGCTATTACGGTTATTAATTTTTCTAACCTAAAAGTAAAAGCCGATGTGGCGGAGAGTTATGCTAACCGTGTAAAAACAGGTAACGAAGTGCAGGTGTTGTTTCCCGATACCAAAGATTCTATTATGTCAAAAGTTTCTTATGCATCCCGCGCTATTAGCAGCTTAAGCCGTACGTTTAATGTGGAGGTTAATTTAGATAACACTAAAGAGTATCACCCAAACATGGTAGCTAAACTTCGCATCAATGATTTTCAATCGGCTACACCCGAAGTGGTGGTACCTGTAAAATACATTCAACGTGGTACATCTGATAATTATGTGTTAGTAGCCGAAAACGGCAAAGCGGTTAAAAAAGTTATTAAAACAAACCGTGAGTACAATGGTCTTATAGAAGTTATAAACGGCTTAAAAGCAGGTGATATGTTAATTACCGCAGGTTATGATGTACTTAATGATGGCGACCTTATTACCTTAAAAAAATAAAATAAAACATTTATTATGTTAGATAAATTTAAAGAATTTAAACCATCCAGTTGGGCGATAGACAACAAAATGACTGTCTATCTTATCACCATCTTTATATGCATCGTAGGTGTAATGACTTACAACTCGCTGCCTAAAGAAAACTTCCCCGATATAACCGTGCCAACCATTTACATTAATACGGTTAACGGCGGTAACTCACCTACTAATATTGAAAACACAATAACTAAGCCTATCGAAAAAAAGCTGAAAGCTGTTTCGGGCATTAAAAAGTTTACCAGTACGTCGTTACAGGATGTATCGGTAATCGTAGTAGAGTTTAATACAAACGTAAGTGTAGCCGATGCAAAGGTAAAAGTAAAAGATGCTGTTGATGATGCTCGGTCTGATTTACCACAGGAGCTTACCCAAGAGCCCATGATTAAGGAGATTGCATTCTCTGAAATTCCAATCATGTATATAAACATTGCGGGTAACTACGATTTAAAAGAACTTAAAAAACACGCCGAAGATTTACAGGATAGAATTGAAGGTTTAAAGGAAATCAACGAAGTAAAAATTGTTGGTGCTTTAGATAGAGAGATTCAGGTAAACATCGATATGTATAAACTGCAAGCCGCACAACTTACGTTAACCGATGTATCTCGTGCTATCTCTGCCGAAAACTTATCGCTTACAGGTGGTAACGTTCCGCTAAACGGAATGAAACCAACACTTTCTATCAAATCAGAATTTAAAGACCCAAAAGAAATTGAAAACATTGTGGTTACATCCGCATCAGGTGCTAAACTTTTTATTAAAGATTTTGCTGAGGTAAAAGATGGATTTTTGGAACAAGAAAGTTACTCAAGCACACACGGTAAAAATGTAATTACACTAAACGTAATTAAACGTTCGGGAGAAAACTTAATCGAAGCATCCGATAACATTTATAAAGTTATCGATGATATGAAAAAACACTCGTTTCCTAAAGGATTAGAAGTAACTGTGAGTGGCGACCAAAGTTCTAAAACAAAAGTTACATTGCATGATTTAATAAACACCATCATCATTGGTTTTATTTTAGTAACTGTGGTGTTAATGTTTTTTATGGGTGTAACTAATGCCTTGTTTGTTGCATTATCAGTGCCGCTATCTATGTTCATTGCGTTTTTAATAATGCCAAGCATAGGCTTTACCTTTAATATGATTGTGTTATTCGCATTCTTACTTGCACTCGGTATCGTGGTAGATGATGCTATTGTGGTAATCGAAAACACACACCGTTTGTTTGATAACGGTAAACGCGATATTAAAACTGCTGCTAAAATGGCTGCCGGTGAGGTGTTTATGCCTGTACTATCAGGTACCATTACAACGCTTGCGCCGTTTATTCCTTTAGCATTTTGGCCCGGCATTATTGGTAAGTTTATGTACTACTTACCCGTTACCTTAATTATAGCATTACTTGCCTCTCTATTTGTGGCATATATAATCAATCCTGTGTTCGCTGTCGATTTTATGAAATCGCACGAAGAAGAATCTAAAGAGCATGGTAAAATTACCAAAAAAGCACGCTTACAATTAATCGTATATGGTATCGTTGCTTTACTTTCTTATGCAAGCGGTAGTATATTTGCAGGTAACCTGGTTGTGTTCTTAGCTATGTTTTTAATTGTAAACCGTTTGTGGTTATACAAAGTAATTGAGTACTGGCAGTTTAAAGCATGGCCCGCATTTCAAAATGTATACACAAAGGCTTTAAAATATTCATTAAAATCTCCTTGGGTATCGTTGTTTATTGTGTTGGGTATCTTCATAGGTTCTGTAATGTTTTTTGGTGCACGCAGTCCTAAGGTGGTGTTTTTCCCGCAAGGCGATCCAAACAACGTTTACGTATATGTAAAACTTCCTACAGGCACTGATCCTGCTGTTACCAATGCACTAATGCGTAAGGTTGAACATAAAGTATATTCGGTAGTTGGAGAGAACAACGATATTGTAGAGTCTATCATCACCAACGTAACCATTGGTACAACTGACCCACGTGATAACGACCAAAACAAATATCCTAACCGTGGTAAAATTGCCATCAATTTTGTTGAATTCGAAAAACGTCATGGCATTGCTACTAACGATTACTTGAAAAAATTACAGGATATTAAATGGGATTTACCCGGTGTAGATATAACCGTTAACAAAGAACAAAGCGGACCTCCAACAGCTAAACCAATTAACATCGAAGTGTCGGGTGATGATTTTGATGATTTGGTAAGTAATGCATCTACATTTAAAAAGTTTATCGATTCACTTAAAGTAGGTGGTGTTGAAAGTTTAAAATCAGATTTTGAAAGCAACAAACCAGAAATTGTTTTTGATATTGATAGGGAGCGCGCTAACCGTGAAGGACTTTCTACCTATAGCCTTGCTACCGAAATTCGTGGTGCGGTGTATGGTATCGAAGCTTCTAAGTTTCGCGATGTGGATGATGAGTATCCGATTCAGTTACGTTATAAATTCGATCAGCGTATCGATATCGAAACACTACGTAACTTAAAGATTACATATCGTGATATGAATATGGGCGGGCAAGTTCGTTCTGTGCCACTATCATCAGTTTGTAACATCCGTTACGATTATACATTCGCCGGCATTAAACGTAAAAACAATAAACGTGTTATTACTTTATCATCTGATGTAAAAGAAGGTTTTAATGCAAACGAAGTAGTTGCTAAACTACAACGTGTAGCCGAAGGTTACCGTCCACATGGCGATGTAACTATTAAATTCACCGGACAGCAGGAAGACCAAAAAGAAACTGCCAGTTTCTTAGGTAACGCTATGCTTACGGCTGTTGGTTTAATGTTATTAGTTTTAGTAGCATTATTCAACTCACTGGGTAAACCACTAATTATTTTATCAGAAATTGTACTGAGTATAATTGGTGTGTTACTGGGTACCGCCTTATTTAAGATGGATATGAGTATCGTTATGACTGGTATTGGTATCGTAGCACTGGGCGGTATCGTAGTACGTAACGGTATTTTATTAGTTGAGTTTGCCGAGTTTGCACGCCAAGGTGGTATGAGTTTATATGAAGCAACTGTTGAAGCAGGTCGCACTCGTATGACTCCTGTGTTGTTAACTGCAACTGCTGCCATCTTAGGTTTAATTCCATTAGCAGTTGGTTTAAATATAGATTTTGAAGCCTTGTTTACACACTTAAACCCACATATTTTCTTTGGTGGAGATAATGTGGTGTTCTGGGGCCCTTTATCTTGGACAATGATTTTTGGCCTTTCATTTGCAACCGTACTAACCTTATTGTTAGTGCCTGCTATGTACTTAATTACTGAACGTTTAAAACGTAAATCAGTTATCATTGTTCAGCATTTTGAATTACCAACTGCAGTAATGTACGTGCCTTTCTTAATTTTAATTTTACGCTTGGTACTTCGCATACAAGGCAAAAAATTAGACTACGGAAACCTTGATGCTTAGTTAATTTAGGGTTATTACTAAGCAATAAAAATCCCTGCCACTCGGTAGGGATTTTTGTTTGTATACATTTTTATATTGCATATACTTACTATAATGAGAAAACACTTATTCATAATTATTTCCTTAATTTTTTTACTTAAAAAAATAGATGCACAAACCAACGTGTACCACCCTTTTCCTGATTCAAGTGCTTTGTGGAACGAAACATCTTGGTGGGCAAGTACCCCTGTTGGAAACAATCCACAAATTGAATTTTTTGGAGGAGATACTATTATTTCAAACATACACTACAAAAAAATTATGGCAAGTGGGTATGAGTATGCTTCCGGTAATCAAACGTGCTGTAATTATGTTAATCGCTACTTAGGTGCTTTAAGGCAGGATACCGCCCATAAAAAAGTATATTTTTGTAATGCATCTACAACAAAAGATACACTCTTATATAATTTTAATTTGCATGTGGGCGATACACTTAAACTAACATATATAAACCACATAGCAAATACAAACTATGTTTCTTCCATCGACTCTATTTTAATTGGTACAACATATAGAAAACAGTATAATATAAATGGTTTATCTGTTAGTAGTATTAGCTCCAGTTTCGTTTCTCTAATTGAAGGCATTGGTAGCACACTTGGTTTATTAGAACCACTTGTAGCCCCATTTGAATCAGGCTCTGCTCTAAACTGTTTCAGTCAAAACCATGTAACACTTTATCCTGCTGGTACTGATAGTTGCAGTTCAACGGTTTCAATAAAAGAGATAAAAAATAATTCATCTATAATTTTAACCATTTACCCCAACCCCGCACAAAATAATTTTACCATTAAAACAAATACAAACGAAAAACAAAACTTACAAGTATTTGATGTAAATGATAAGCTTGTTTTAACCCAAACCATAAACGGCACAACCAATATAGATGCAAGCACATTAGCACAAGGTGTTTATAACGTTAGCCTAACAAGTAATGAGGGTGTTGTAAATAAGAGGTTGGTTGTCGTTAAATAAACGAAGCCGCAACGCTCCTTGCTTCGGTGTTATAATTAAAATAATCTTCCAGCGTAGGTTTTACCTTGTTGTTTATTTTGTGCATAGTTTTTTCAACCACTTCGCTCATTTGCAAAAAGCCAATCTTCTCTTTCAAAAACGCATCTACCGAAATTTCGTTGGCTGCATTTAAAATGCAAGGCATAACGCCACCCATATCAATTGCTTTAAACGCATGAGCAAGGTTAGCAAAAGTTTCGGTATCGGGTTTTTCAAAGGTAAATGAGGGGTACTTAGTAAAATCAAAACGCTCAAAAGGTGTAGCAATTCTATCGGGGTAACTAAAAGCATAATGTATAGGCAGCTTCATATCAGGCAAACCAAGTTGCGCTTTAATGCTGCCATCGGTAAACTGTACCATGCTGTGTATAATGCTTTGCGGGTGCACCACCACTTCAATTTGCGAGGGCTTTACATTAAACAACCACTTGGCTTCTATAACCTCAAGCCCCTTGTTCATAAGCGTGGCAGAGTCTATGGTAATTTTTGCACCCATGCTCCAGTTAGGGTGTTTAAGTGCCTGGTGTTTAGTAATGTTTAGTAAATCGTTTTTTGTTTTACCTCTAAACGGACCACCACTGGCAGTTAAATAAATTTTTTCGATTGGGTTATCAAATTCACCCACCAAACATTGAAATATAGCTGAGTGCTCACTATCAACCGGGTAAATGTTTATACCGTTTTCCATAGCAAGTCGGGTAATTAATTCTCCCGCAACAACCAAGGTTTCTTTATTAGCAAGTGCAATTGGTTTTTTATGTTTAATAGCATGTATGGTAGATGGTAAACCGGCAAAACCAACCATGGCAGCAAGCACCACATCAATGGTTTCCATTTCTACAATTTGCTCTACCGATTTAGCGCCTGCAAAAACTTTTATATCATATGATGCAAGTGCTTCTTTTACCTGTAAGTATTTTGTATCATCAGCAATAACAACGGCGTTAGGTAAT
>Ga0210394_10004387_pt1 | contig 16540 bp, 15 predicted proteins | sample IncBWC12MmetaG_FD_160121 | JGI IMG/M metagenome (GOLD analysis project Ga0210394, IMG submission 160121) | Forest soil microbial communities from Barre Woods Harvard Forest LTER site, Petersham, Massachusetts, United States - Inc-BW-C-12-M | ecosystem: Environmental > Terrestrial > Soil >... | reverse complement strand
TATTTGTGGAATTCAGCGGATTTGCCGCAACTCCCGAATCCATGGCCAACTTTCTGGCTTACTTGCAAATTGATCTGAGCGACCCAGAATTTCGCGCAGTGCTGTTGGAGCAGTTCCTGACGATGCGCGCTGAAACCAGGAAGCTGCTGGATGACGCCGTCGCGGCTCGCGAGTTGCGACCCTGCGACAGCGGCGAGCTTGCTCGCCTGGTTCAGCAAGTCAACAGCGGCGCGATGCTCGACTGGGCCGTTTATCGCAAAGGTCCGCTGGCCGCATGGATTCGCCGCGCGCTGGAAGCCCTGCTAGCCCCCTATTTCGCAGGAAAGCCGCGGAAATCGGGAGGCGCTCGGCGCGCCCGCTAAAGCGGCCGCGACGATTGAGTGCGGGCAGGCGCCTCAATGCTCCGTAGCAGGTTCGTTGCGTGGTTGACGCACTCGCCGAACGCGGCTTGACGCGGGGGGAGGGCCGCCCGGGGAGGCGGCCCTTCGCTAGGCTGGCCTTTACAGACGAGTTTTCGCTACTTGGCGTTAATCACGCCGAACAATCCGGCGAAATTATTGTTGGGGCCAGCGGTGAAGAAGAGCTGATTGGTGTTGCCATTTGAGCCGGTCCCGTCGCCAAACTGAATTCCCCAGAGCTGATCAATGTGGATGATCTCGCCGCTGGCGTCGCGCAAGGCTCCGACGAATTGGCCCGTAATGGCGTTGAAGGCGTTGATGGAGCCGTCGTTGACGTTGTTTGAGACCAGCAAAGTATTGCTGAATTCCCCGAAATTCTTGGGAGCGATGGCGAAACCCCAAGCCTGATTCAATACACCGCCGCTGATGAGCTGCTTCAGGCGCGTTCCGTCTTCACTGAAGATATCAACGAAGCCACCGTTAGAGCCGGAATTGGCGGCAAACGAGACATAGACGAGGCCGCCGAAGTCCTGAATGCCGAAGGCGGAGAAGCCCGCGGGAAGCGTGGTGTCGGTAACGGACCTTAGCAGCTTGAAGGTGTCGTCGTAGATATCAATCTTGTTGTTGGCATTGTCCACGGCAAGCAGAACATTACCGGATGGATTGGTGGAGATTGCCAAAGCGGTATAGGACGCGCCCGGAGTGGTGACGGCAATCATGGCGGCGCTGCGATTCACCGAAGGGGCCCAGCCGCTGATCGTGCCGTCCAGAGTGGCGAACAGGAAGACCGCCTGCCCCCCTTTTATCTTAAACTCTGACGAATTCGCGTTGAAAACGATGCCCGTGGGCATCCCCGGACCATCTCCGCTCGCCGTGGGAATGAATACGTCCAGCGCTACCTTGGTTCCATGGTTGTCATAGAGCGTGGACCAGCCGGAGTTTTCGTCGCTGATCCACCAAGGACCGCCCGGGCCGTGAGTGAGCCCCCAGGCATTTATCAGAAGCGGATCCGGCGGATTTGCGGTTTTCTGCTCGTCTGTGACCAAACTGGTGACCTGATACTGCGCGCGGGCCAAGCCGGGAACGATCAGCTGTGCGACGGCGAGGCACGCAGTAAGAGCGATGTTGCGGACTTGCATGCGAGATTCTCCTTTGTAGCGGGCCAGTGCGCGATGTTCTACATCGCCTGAGAGGAAATGCTGACCTGCCCGCTGCGAATGTTGCCAGTCGGTCAGGAGCGGGTTGCAACCAGCGCGTCTCTTTTTTGTAAACTTCTTGTGAAGAGATTGTAAGAGCAGGATCCCGGGACTGAGATTAAATTGAGTCGGCTCAGGGGGATCTGCGCTCAACTCGCCGTTTCAACGGGCGCGGTTGGATGCGGAATCGAGCGGCGATTCGTGCATGCTGAGGATGTACCAGTGATCATCGGATTTGCGGCAGAGCATCATGCCGCGGCCGGTGGTGTGCACGGATGGGGATTCGATGGCGTAGTCGTACAAGCTCCAGACCACATTGCCGACCGCGCGTTGCTCGTTCATGGTCATGGAAAGATGGGCGCGCGGCGCCATACCGAAATACATCTGGCGAAAGTGGTTGGTCGCCTGCTCGCGTCCGCGCAATTCTCCGGCCGGGGAACTGAGGACGAAATCGGGATCGAAGCAAGCGGCCAGTTTGGCGGCGTCCGCGTCGTTGAAAGCTTCCGAGCAGGAGTGCATGGCTTGCTCCATCTCCGCGATGAGGGAAACTTCCGAAGAACTGGGCGCAGCGATGCCCAGGCGCGCGACGCTGCGTTGCAGATCGATGGTTACGCCGAGCTGTTCGAGGAGGTCAACGCCGAGCACTCCGTCGAGCGGGCCGCCGCAGGCTTTGGCTAGTGCGGTCAAGTCAATGGCGGGGAGCGTGACGTCGCGCAACGTGTGACTGCCGAGCTTTAGCTCGCCAAGGGATACGACGCGGGCACTGAGCGCCGTAGTCTGATTCCAGGATTGCACGCGGATCTGCTTCGCATGTCCCGAGGCGAATGATTTTTCGTTGAGTATGGATGTGGCGGCGGTGTCTATCAGGAAGCGCTTGTCGGCGTTATTGACCCGAACGACCACTACGGGCAGGCGATCGCAGCGTTGCAGCGGAATCTCCGTGGTGTTGGCCGGGGCTTGCGCCTGCGCCGCGAGCGAAAACAGCAAGCTCGCGAAAGCGCCAAGGAGCAGACCGGGCCTGATGCGCATCACTTCCTCGATTGCACAGGGATTGTGACATCGTCAATGCGTCGCAGAATCGCCGCTTTGGCGGAGCGAAAAGCAGTTCGATCGCGGAACAGGCGCGAGCTCCAATTGCCGCCCATGGCCAGCGCCTGGATTTCGAAGGCCAGCTGCTGTACGTCCACTTCCTTGCGAATTTCGCCGGCGGATTGCGCGTCGCGCGCCGCGTTCTCCAAACTTCCCAGCCATCTTTTCATCAGGCCCACGATGCGATCGCGGACGGGTCCGGGCCGGTCGTCGAATTCCAGCGACGCGGCGGAGAAGAAGCAGCCGCCGGGGAAGATATTCTGTTCGCCATAGGAGAGCCAGTTCGCGCAGAGCGCGCGCAGCAGGGGAAGGCCGCGGAATTGTGCGGCGGGAAGCACGACTGCTTCGACAAAGATGTCGCGCGCTTCGTCCACGACGGCGCATTGCAGATCTTCTTTGGAACCGAAGTGGGCGAACAGGCCGCTCTTGCTGATGCGCAGGGTAGCGGCGAGCTTGCCGATGGTGAGGCCTTCGAGCCCTTCCAGGGAAGCGATGTTGACCGCTTTGCGGAGGATGGCGCGGCGGGTTTTCAGGCCGCGCGGGCGTCGCGACGGATGCTTCGTCCCGGGCGCGGCAGGGCGCTGCGGATGGCGTGCAGTTGCGAATGGTAGCGCTGCGTTTCTCATGGCGACCGCGAGATAATAGCACGACCGTTCGTTCTATTACAATGCGTTTGTGAAGCGGAATTATGCGTGCTGACCTCGGCGCTGCAGCGCCTTGCAGATGGGGGCGGGATGCGTGCACGGAAGGCGCCAGAAACTCACGGGAGATATCGCTGCGCCTTACGCGCGCTTGCGGTAGCGGGGTCCTTCTGCGGGAGGGGAACTTAGGAGTTGAGATACCTGAAAATTGTGTGGCGGCCTACAGCGTTTGACCTATAGCCGGTTTAGCCCTACTAAATTAGTTTTCATAGTGCACGTGGTCCGGACGGCTGTCGCAAGGCGCCGACGTTCCAGGCGGAGGGCTCGAACGGCGAGGTTTGTCTCGCGACTGCAGAATCGGTGCTCGAGTGGCGCACTAAGGTGCGGCGCTCACCTGCGATCCGGCGCCGTCGGATTTCAGGGTGAATCTCCCCGCTGGGCGATTCACAACAGCAAAAGCGAAGGCGCCCGGCTAAAGCTGGACGCTAGAGAGTCAAAATCTTGGGATTTATCACGGGAGAGAAAAATGAAACGGGCCACGGGCTTAGTCTTGGCGGTCTTAGCGCTTGCGGTGGTTGCTCATGCTGACAGAATCGAGTACGGCGGCGGGGAATACGCCGCGCGCATCGGAGCGGACTTCAGGTCGCAAGTGCCATCCCCAGAGGCGCTGCAGAGCCCGGAGCTTTTGCTAGCGCCGGGCGGTGTTGTGTTCCGCGCGGGCCCGACCTTCCGTCTGTCGGACGATTCCGAACTTTTGACTGATGATGTTTTTTACTCGCACTCCGCTGATTCTGAAAAAACTGCCGCAGACCCGGTTGAGTTTGATTCCCTCCGGCGCAGGCTGGACGCCATTCTCGGAGAGCACCACGACGGGCGCGGAGAGCACCTAGGGGTCGAGCATTCGGATCCGTTCCGCCGCGCGCTTGGGGTGCAAGAGGTTCCCGAGCCTCAGTCACTTTTGCTCACGGGATTGGGCTTGCTGGCGCTAGCGATCTGGAAATCGCGCAGCGCCCTGCATGCAGACGATTCCGAACGCGTTCGTTAAGGGACTTGGCAAGTAACAGTGAGTCGCCGCAATGCGCCCCCTGGCCAACCCTCGCTGGGCAGATGAGTGAAGTACAGGTAAAAAGTGCTGCCCAGGACGTGAGGATCTTCGCCTAGTCCCACGGCGGTGGGATAAGCCGCGATGGGTCCGAAAACGCCGAGTGGTACAGGCAAAGTCCAAGTGAGACCATTCACGGATTCGGAATAGGCGAACGTGGTGTCGTTGGAAATGATCATTACATAGCGTTGGAGTGCATCGCTGTAATGGATATCGAGATATCCCTGGTATGCGGATTTCGGATTGAGATCGGTGGACGCACCACCCAGTGCGGGTTGCAAATGCCAGTCGCCCTGATAGAACTTCTGGAAGGGGACGGCATGCGGGTGCGGCGAGACGAAGGCGGCGTCGAGAACGGACGAGACTAGAGCGCGCGCTACGGAGACGCTGGTGGTGGTCGAGACACCGGCGGACGTGGTGCTGTGCAGCGTACCGTTGGCGAGCCAATCTGGAAAATACAAATAGAAAAACTTGCGATCGGGCGAGAGCACGAGCGGCCCGTCGCCGATTTCGAAGCCGTCAAGGCCGACCGCGTAGGCCTGGTTAAGGCGAATGATCTCGCCCAAGTCCGTCCAGTCGAGGCCGTTATCCGTGGACTCGGCCAGGCCAAGAGCTGCATAGAGGGCGTCATTGGGAAGCTCCGCGTGATACACGACCAGCAGATTACCCGCGCCGGGCATGTCGGCCGGAACCCGATAAACCGGTCCGCCTCCCATGTAGCCGTAGCTGGTGTAGTTGGGGTTCACGGCGGGATCGGGATTCGGAGCGATGCTGACGTTCTGGGGATCGCCCGAGCCGAGTGGGTTCGCAAGCGTGCCAAACGTGGTGACGACGGATCCAGACTTGTTGTTTCCGACCCACTCACTCCGCCACATCTGCCGTGCATGCGAGCCGCCATCACTGGCGAAAAACTCGTAGCCGTTTTCCGTTTTGAGCACACCCATGGGCGTGTCGGGCCACGCGAAACCGTTATAAGTGTCGGTGATCGGAGGCTGAGAACGCTGACCAGCGTCGTAGCGCTGTTGGGGTGAAGCGACCACTATATTTGCGGTGATTTTGGGTGTGCAGAGCCGAGTGATGGCGGGCTCGGCGGATTGAGCGGCAGCGAGTTCGGGCCACAGGGCCAAAACGCTGCACAATAGGAAAAGCGGGAAAGCGAGTTGGAGCTTTCGCGACACGGGGTCACCTCTCCACCGCTACTAACACAGAGCAGGAGCAGAAGTCGCTCGGGCGTTTCCGCTCCCAGTTCCGGAACTTGGGTTACGCCACGACAGCTTTACGTGTGGCCGAACAAGAGTGGCTCACCGAGTTTCGAGGTGTAATTGGGCCTGTAGCGATCGCTGTTGTAGAGCGCTGCCACATCGAGCTTGCGCGCTCCGGACGTGGGGCCGGGCAGGGGCGCGGAGGCGTAGCAACCGTTCTGCACGCCGACCATGCGTCCGGTGACGCCGCTGCGAATCAAATCCAGCGCGATATTGGCGTAGGTGATGGCGACGATCTGGTCGATGGCATCGGGTTCGCCGCTGCGCAAATCATAGGTGAGGTCGCTCTCGATGGTTTCCTCGCCTGTGCGACGATGCAGTTCGTCGGCGAGAGCGTGGCCGATGTCCACCTTCTTGCGATGGCCATAGGCATCGGCTTCGCCATATTCGTCGACGACGCGGTTGGTCCAGGTGGCGCCTTCAGAAACGATCACCAGCGAATAATTGCTGGAATTGTTGTGCTTGTCTTCCATGAGGAGTTTGGAGACGCGGTCCAGATCGAAGGGAACTTCAGGAATCAGGCAACGGGCGGAAGTGATGTAGGCAGTGTAGAGCGCGGTGAAACCGGCATCGCGCCCGAAGATGCGGAAGACGCCAATGCGTTCGTGAGAGCCGAGCGTGGTGCGCTGGCGGTTGATGGCATCTTTCGCGCGCGTGATGGCCGTGGAAAATCCGATGCAATATTCGGTGCCGTGGACGTCGTTGTCCATCGTTTTGGGAATGCCAATCACCGGAAAACCGTGGCTGGAGAGAACCGAGGCGAAGCTGAGCGTATCGTCGCCGCCGATGGCGATCAGGCAGCTAATGCCGAGGCGTTCGAGATTTTCGATGACGATCGGAGTGAAGTCGTAGAATTTTCCGTCGAAGGCAAGTTTCTTCAATTGTTCGGTGGAGATGTGCGCGGGAAGCTTGTTGCCGGGGACCTTTCGTGGATTGGTGCGGGAAGTGTGCAGCGCGGTGCCGCCGCTGCGGTCAATGGTGCGCGTGTTTTCGCGGGTGAGCTGACGATCGAGCCGCGCTTCGCCGGTGTCGGCGTGATTCATGTTGGTGAGGCCTTTCCAGCCTTTGCGGATGCCGATGACGGTACGACCCATTTCCGTGGCGCGGTACACCGCGGATTTGATCACGGAATTCAGGCCGGGGACGTCGCCGCCGCCTGTCAAAATGCCGATATTGTCGCCTTTCGCCATCGAATTATTGCTCCTTGGGATGCCGGCGCTGCCCCCGGGACACCTGGATCCGTTTGGACGTTCTGCGTTAACGCGGATGCAGGGACCGGGCGCCGGAAGATTTCCTGCTGCCACGACTACGATTTAAATTATGTGTGCAATTCTACTAGTACACTAAAATCGCAAAAAGTTGAATGGGGAAAGGGAAGGGATGGCGCGGAAGCGATAGGCGAGTGGCGTGCGCATATGGTTGGCGCAGGCGTTGCGGTGGAAGGAGGAGATATGCACGATTTTCCGGAATTCATGAAGCGGCCCGCGAACAGGATCGCGACGAGCAGCCAGGCGACGCCGGGAGTGGAAGGTTACGTCTTCGACGGGGCGGATGGGAGTCAGATGGCGTTCTGGACTTGCCGGGAAACTGCGGTTTCCGCGCCGCATGCGCACGGCTTCGACGAGTACATGCTGGTCGTGCAGGGTTGTTACACCCTGCTCATCGAAGGGCGGCGAATTCCCGTGCAAGCGGGTGAAGAGTATTTCATTGCTAAGGGAGTTTGGCATGGCGGTGAACCTGCCGCTGGTACGCGGACGATTCATGCGTTTGGAGGGCGGCGCCCCAGCAGGGCCGAGGAAGCACGTTCTTAGTTTGCACAACCGCCTGCTGAACATAATTATTCGGACAAATGGGAGGGAGGTTGATAGCATCCGGGCCGAGCGTCGAATTCTGGTTCGAGAGAAGCGCAGGGCATTCAAGGAGATGATGGAATGCTGACACTTGCCGCGCAGCCGCATGTCCAGTTGCGGACGGCCGCATGAGCCGGGAGCAGTATCAAATTCTCAAAAGGGTGGTTCGTTGGGTGTTGATTGTCGGCGCGGCTATCGTGATTGGCGGCGTCGTGGTGGACACCTTTCGATTGCATTTGTATTCCGCGCGCTTCGCCGGTGCCAAGCTGGTCGTTCGCGAAAAAGTTGCGTCGCTTCCCGGGAAATGGCAGTTCACGCAAACCGGGCCAATCGGCGCGGCGCTGGCTCTGGGCGATGACGGCACTTTGTACGCGGCGAGTGAGGATGGGTTCCTGTACGCCGTGGACGCGTCGGGCAACTTGCGATGGAAATTTAGCGCGGGGCCGATGCAGGTCGCGCCCGTGCTTGGCGCCGACGATACGATCTATGTCACGAATGAAGATCAATTTATTTTTGCCGTCAATCATGCGGGCACGCAGCAATGGGTGGCAGGAGGCGGTCCCTACGCGGATAAACGGATGGGCGCGATCGCTGCGGCCATTGACCAGAACTATCTGTACACGCCATGGCGCGGTCTGCTGCGCGCGGTGCGATTGACATACGGAACGTTCGCTTGGCCTGCAGGCTACGGCTACCAGAACGGCGGCTCGGTGATCAAGCTTGCGAACGGTCTGATCGTTTATACCGGCGCCGGAAGACTGGATGCGGTGGATTCGACCGGCAGGATCCAATGGCAATATCCGGTGATGAATCCTCCCCTCACCGTGGACGCGCTCACCAAAAACGGCGGACACATTCCCGTCGGGAATTTCTGGCTGGATTCGGCGATGGCGGCCGGAGACGACGGCACGCTTTATTTCTGCGCTGTGGATTCGCGCTTGATTGCGCTGACCGCGGACGGGCACCTGAAGTGGGAATTCAAAACGAAGACCCATTCCGTGAATCACGCTTCTCCGGTGATCGCCGTGGACGGCACGATTTATTTTGCCAGCGGCGATGGGTTTTTGTACGCACTGCGGCCGGATGGCACGCAGAAATGGGCGTTCGATGGCGAGAACGGGGCTTTTTCGGCGACGCCAGCGCTTGCGGAAGACGAAACAATTTACGTGGTGAACGACGGTGGACTCTTCGCTGTATCTTCCCAAGGCAAACTGCTGGCGCACGCTATCATCGGCGGAAGCGTCGCGTCCTCGCCGACGATTGCGCCTGATGGAACCGTTTATGTTGCGGGGCGGGCTGGCAAGATCATGGCGTTCTCGGGAACGCACGGCGGATTGCTCAACAGCGCGTGGCCGAAATTTCAGGCTGGCCCTGCCAACAGCGGACGCGCGCGCGGGTTCTGAACGGGAGCGGGCCTTTCCGGCGGCGCCTCTAGAACCTGAAGACGATTCCGGCCTGAGCGCGGAGATTGTTCTGGATGCTGTTGCCGATTACCAGGCTGTTGCCGAAGCCGGTGCGAACGTAATCAATCTGCGCCAGGCGGAAGGAAATATGTTCGCGGAAGGGAAGGTCGAGGCCGCCGCCGATGACGAAGTCGAACGCATTGTTGTTCGGCAATTTGCTTAGGTTGATGCATTCTCCTTGAGCGGCGCAGGCGTTGTAGATGTTCCGGTAGATATTGTTGTGGGCCCCTCCGATCATAATTTCCGCAAACGGCTCAAAGTGCTTCACGTGGAAGCGCAGTGCCGGGCCAATCGTGTAGGTGAACACGGTGCCGCTAACGGATAGCTGGCAATCCGAGAGGTTGTTGCAGCCCTGGGTGCTGGCGGGCACCGAAATGCTCTGCGCGTAGCTGCCGTAGTCCTGAAACTCGGCCTTGATGCCGACGTGCTTGAAGAAGTAATAGGCCACCGACGCGCCGCCCCCGTTCAGAGAGGAGCTCGGGACGAAGCCGCCTTGCGGGGCGCGAAAGTAAGAATAATCTGCGGCGACTTCTACTTTCGGCGCGTCCTGCGCGAAGGCTGCGGTGCCGAACAGTGTGGCCAGCGCGAGCAAAAGCAATTTCTTCATTTCGAGGGCTCCCGGAAATCCAGTCAAGGGACGGCTGCGGCGCCTGGGCGGTTACAGGGTGCAAAAAACTGCGGATGCCGCCGCGGCGCGCGCTGCTATTTTAGCCACAATTCGGATTGTAAGAACTGAATATCGAGAGAAAGGTTGGATTTGCGGAGCGGGCACGAAGCCGCTGTCGTTTTCAAACTATAAGTTTTCAGGCCGAGACTCTGGCAGGCTTGGTTCTTTTTTCGAGCAGCGCCAGCCTCTGGGCGTGATCCATGGGTTCCCAGGGGACGAGTTTCTCGGCGAGCACGTCCATTCTGCGCAGGAGAGTCAACTCGAGGAACAGCTCCATAAAATCCAAGTCGCGGAACACCAGCGAGCCGGACTCTTTCATCTTGCCGCTGATCCGCTCCAGATGGGCGGGCATCTCGGTCCAGTGCAAACCGGAACGATGATGATGGCAGAGGTGGTAACCCTCGTTCATGAAGTTCACTTCGTCATATACAGTGACGGTGTTCGCGAAATAATCCTCCGGCCGCTCCTCGTCGTAGAAAGCATGCTGGACCCATGCGGTCATGGCCATGATGAAGTTCATGACCAGAAGCGGAACGAGCACGTAGAGGAGGCCAATTCTCCAGTCGTAGATAAAGGCCGCCGCGAAGAAAACTGCGTACAGCGTGATTCCCCATAACATTCGCCGGCGATTCTCATCCTCGCCTCTGGCTTTGAAGTAGAGGTAGGGCGTAAGACCGAGGACCGTCCAAATGTTGTCCGAAAGATACCAAAGGAAATCGAGCTTGCTGGTGCGATCGTAGCCGATGGTGGAGGTGGTGTCGTCTGGGCCGCTATTTTCTTTGTGGTGGAGGCGGACGTGAACGGTGCGATCCAGTTCCGGAACGTTGCCGTACAGGAATCCGAGGAAGAATTCGACGTAGCGGCCGAAGACCTTGTCGTACTTCTCCGAGAAGTAGCCTTGGCGGCGGTGCGCTTCCAGGTGTTTGGCGCTGAACATCCTCACGAAGCGCTGAAACTTGAGACCGTACAGAGAAAGATAGAAAGCCAGCACGAGCCAGAGGCGCGGTTTCCCTAAAACGAGTTGGACCACGAAAATCGGCACGGTGGTAAGGGTGAGCGAGACCATGAGTCGCAGCGCGGGAGTGTCTCGCGGGTCGCGCAGAACTTTTTGGCCGAGGCGATCGAGGAGCTGGTCATACCCGCGCGAGAAAAATTGATAGGCGTTGCGCAGGCGACGAATTTTGCCGAGAAGCGTGGCGGCGCCATAAATGGAGAGGGATGGCAGGGCGACGAGCGTTACGGCGGCGACGCTTGCCAGAGCCACGGGGACCGAGAACCAGCGAAGCGCGATTCTGGCTTGGGCTCCCAGGTTCTTTGCGGAGTCCTGCGCATTGGAGCGAGCGTCCTTAGGCGCTTCGTTCAACTCCGCTTCGGCTAACTTGCCAGCTATCTGCATGTTCGTCGTTATACCAGTCGAGGGGCTTGGTCCGGCGACTTACGCAAAAGGAATTTACACCCAAGGGGAGCAAAGTTCCAGTAGGCAACAGAGGTAGATGATATGGCGCGCCCAAGGGGACGATTTTAGAACGTTTCTGACCGAGTTCGTGTCGTGTCTGCCACAGATTGAAGTCTCGTTTGGATTAAGCCCGTAGCCTGCTCAGGAACCAAGAAGGCACTCGTCCGGTAACGCGATAAATCAGGAGTTAGCGGCTAGGCGGGCGGCTACGAGGGAGCGAGATCTTGATCCGACGAATGCGTAGTAGGTTATGAATACATAGCAGAGCAGCGGAACGATCATCGCCGTGGCCATGCTGTGCGTCGCTTCGAAAATCCGGCCCATGATGGGCGTGAAGACGGCGCCACCGATAACGCCCATCACGATCAGCGAGCCGCCGATCTTTGTGTTCGGACCCAGCCCCTTTAGACCCAACGCGAAAATTGTGGGGAACATGAGCGACATGAAAAAGCTCGTAAGAAAAACCGCCCAGAGGCCGATCCAGCCTGGCAGCAGCACTCCGATGGCAACCAAAACGACGTTGATGAGGCTATACAATCCCATCAGCTTGCTGGGCGCTATGAACTTCATTAGATAGGTCGCCAGGAATCTGCCGATGGTGAAGACGACCAGCGTGCCCGTCAGAAAAGAACCCGCGGTCTTTTCGGGAAGGTGCGTGTAGTCCTGGACGTAGGTGATGAAGTAGCTCCAGGTACCCACCTGGGCGCCAATGTAAAAGAACTGCGCCAGTACCCCTTTAACAAAGTGCGGGTATTTGAGCAACTCCCGGAAGCTTCCTTTGGATGTATCGCCGGCTGAGCCGGACTCCTCCGCGATCTGCGGAAACTTCGTGCTCGTGAGCACCACTGCAAAGAGAAAAACAATGCAACCGAGCACGAGGTAAGGCGTGACCACACGCAGCGTTTCGTGTTGCAGATAAGTTTGATATGTCCCGGCAATTTTCAACGCCGCGACCTGCGCCGGATTCAATTCGATCCCCGAGAAGATGAAGATCGTGCCGACGACAACTCCAGCGATACATCCCAATGGATTGAATGCCTGCGCGAGATTCAGGCGCTGCTCCGATGTTCTGGGGTCACCCAGTACCGAGATGAAGGGGTTCGCGCCGGTTTCCAGAAATGACAAGCCGCCGGCGATAACGAAAAGCGCGAACAGGAAGAATCCGTAGCGCTGGACTACGGCAGCGGGCCAGAAGAGCAGCGCGCCCGTGCCGAAGAGTAGCAGTCCGATCACCAGTCCAGTTTTGTAACCGTATTTGCGCATGACGAGCGCCGCGGGCAAAGCCAGCAGAAAATATCCCAAGTAGAAAGCGGATTGAATCAGGCCGGCCTGAAAGCGGTTCATCTCGAACGATTTCATGAACTGCTTGATGAGCACATCGTTCAAGTTGCTGGGGATGCCCCATAGCAGAAACAACGTCGTCACCAGAACAAAGGGCAGCGTGTTGCCTGGCGAAAAAAGTCGGGCCTTGCTGAGAGATTGCAGCTGAAGATCAGGCAGAGCGGCCAACCTGAGTCCCCTTTGCGAGCGCCTCGGTAATCCCAAGCTGTGAACGGCCCAGTTCGGTCAAGTCTCCAACTGTTCCCCGCCCAATAAAATCGACTTCAAAATCATCCGACGCGAAGTCCGGTGGGGTCCTGCCCGCCACAAAAGCCTGCGCTTGCTGCGGCAGATAAGCCGAATTCTTGGCGCAACCGGGCGTCGAAGCGATATACATCACGTTGCTGTAGCCCGTTCCACGATGCTCGTTTTCAACGGCGTGTACCACATCGGAATGCCAGAAAACAGTGTCGCCGGGTTGCATCAATGGAATTGAGGAAAGAGCTTCGATCAGCAAGCTGTGAAACTGCGGATTCACAGAGAGCGCACGGCCCGGCTGCGCTCCGCAGAGATCGTCTTCGGCGACATCATCCTGAAGAGCGCGGAGCAAGATGTACACCATCGACTCGGCGATTGGAATCAGTTGCAGCGTGCCGTCTCCCTTTCCTTGACGAGTCAATGCAGTCCATCCCTGGAACGTCCGGAACATTGAGCAAACAGCAGGAGAAGGAACCTCACGCACCTCGGGGCGGAAGGCGGCATCAAAAGCGTCGTACTGCTGCACGTTGCCGGAAAAAACGTGACGGTACACTTTGCGGAAATTTTCGTCGAGCCAACGCTCGACGGACCCTCCATCAACATGCGGGGATAGGCCCAACGATGCGGAACCGGGTGGCCGTCGCCGAATACGATCGGCGTAGACGGGCACTTCGTTCGGATTGAAATGCCGCCGTCCTTCACTCTCCGCTTTCCACAGATTATTCATGAAAACGCGGACACGGGTCAGCGATTCGGCTTGGCGAGCCTTCACCTGGGGGCGCGACCAATAGATTCCGTAAATCTGCGGCTTCGCCGACGCCAACGTTCCGAAGTATTTGTCTTCGGCGGCGTTAGCCAGTTTGGCGTCGAGACCGTTTTCTTCAACGTAGGTAGTGACTTCGTCGTTCCATGCATTTGCCTGGGAGGGAGCGAACGTCTCGCGGATGACGCACGCGCCGCGCTGCTTGATCTTGGCGATCATCTCGGCGGGTACGCTACCGTCTTCGATATCCGAATAATGCACGATTGGGACAACCGCTTGGCCCGACTCTCGTTCCTTGATGATCGCGTCCACGCGACTGCGCATCTCGGATTCGACGTTCTGGAAAGCCTCGGCATAGCCAGGCAGCGCTGCGCGCAGCGATTTTTTTGTTTCGCGCACGAGTTGTGGCAGGTCTTTGATTTCGAATTTCATGAAATTCTGCTCCTTCTAGAACTAGCTCTAGCAGCGAGGGCTCAGCCCAGATGCCGCGACGCCGAATCTACCAAAGCGCAGAATTGTCGAGTGATGCAGAACGGCCAACTACTGATACAATTCGGCCAAGACCAATTGGCCGCGATAAGGCGACGAAATGAAGCCTCAGTTTGAATCGGTTACGTTTCCCAAAGGCTGCTCGCTGCGCGTCTACCACCGGCGCGTAGCAGAGATCCCTTTCGAGTGGCACCACCACCCGGAATACGAGCTTACGTTGACGTTGAACAGCAGAGGTTGGCGATTCATCGGTGATCACATCGGGAAGTACCGATCACCAGATTTGGCGCTCGTGCCGTCCGACATGCCTCATACTTGGGCCTCCACCGCCACTCTCCATCGAAACGAACCGCATACCGCCATCGTTATTTGGTTTTCGGGACATTGGGCGCTTCAGCTGGCGCAGGTATGTCCGGAATATGCGGCCATCCGGCGGCTGCTGCGAAACGCTGCGACAGGTCTGGAATTTCCTCGGGCGTTCGCCAAACGCGTTGCGGCCCGTCTCGACCAGATTCTTTCGGAATCCCCGCAGTCACGTCTTCACGCGACGCTCGAAATTCTTGTTGCGCTCGCCAACGTCAACGCCGTAAGTCTTTCGAAAACGGCCATGACTGTTCCCTCCGCCGCGGACAGCGAGCCGGCGCAATTCACGCGCGTGCTGCAATATCTTCACCGGCAGTTCCAAGAGCCGATACGGGTCGCAGCGCTCTGCAGTGTCGGGAATATGTCCGCGAGATCGCTACACCGCCTTTTTGTGAAACACACCGGCGACAGCGTCAGCGAATATCTATGCAAGCTTCGAATTGGGCGCGCCTGCATGCATTTGGCGGAAACCGACATGCCGGTCAGCATGATCGCGTACGAAGTTGGCCTCTCGAATCTTGCCAATTTTAACCGGCAGTTCCGTCGTATTCGGAACATTACCCCAAGTGCCTATCGCCGATCCTTCCAGCACGGCGCACGATTGCCGGAAAAGACGAGCCGCGCGGAACTACAGGTCCGCCCCAGGTCGCTCGAAAACCTAGCCGCCGCGACTTCCTTCCGCAGGGCGCTATGAATGACACGCTATCCCACATCCAGCCCTTCGAAGCCACACATTTGAATAAGTAGCTGTCAGTGCCCGATTAACGCTTAAGGGCGTCGTCGCTCTATCCCATGCCCCTCAATTTTCCGTGGGTTATCCGCAGGCGGCACAACGATTTGCCATCGAATATGGGAACGAAGGGATCCCACGCGTGGCGATCTGCTTAGACGATACATCCAGAAAGGCTATCCTGTTGCTTGTACTTGGCTCCGCGTACTTCTTGCATCACGGTTCGCCAAGATGTTCGGACCGCTACGGGTTTCTGGGAACCGGCATTGGCAGCCAGGCCGCTGCCGCGATTTCGGAAGCGGACGAGAAGGGCACCGCCACCCGAACGATTTCCTATCCGCTGGCAACACCGCACGCGTTGAGATTTGGAAAGTGCTCCGACGCCCGCTCCCGATGCTGAGCGCATAGTTCGAGTGCAAACTCCTAGACTCCTCGTCCCTCGAGGGACTTTCGGTCTAGAGCGATTATCGATGCAAAGCGGCGGTCGTAGCGCGCTTTGCTCTCAGCGAGCCTCGCCGCCGGCTCGCGCGTATGGCAGGAGCCGCGGACCGAACTTCGAAATGCACGCCTTCCGCTCGCTGCAAATAGGCAACGATTTCGAATAAGTTGCGGGCCTGAGGGTTGCCACGGGGACCGAGCATCCGCATCAGACTCTTCGCTGAGCGATGGGTAACGTCGCTCAGCTTCGTGAATCCAACTGTCGCATTGATGAAATCGCGAAGAATAATCTTCCCGGTTTCCACGTCACCGGAAAGAAAGTTTTCGATTCCTTCTCGCAGAAGTGCCTCCCGGAAACCAGGATCGCGTTTTACGCGTGCCCGAATCGTCTCCTTGAAATCTCGTGTCAGAGCCATTGTTGTCACCCTCTTGCCGCCTTTCGTTGTTTGTAGTCTTGCCACCGGGCCAACGCCGTCGTGATGTCTTCCTGCTGGCGTTTCTTTGTTCCTCCGCCAACTAGGATTACAAGCCTGTCTCCGTCTTTGCCGAAGTAAATCCGATAGCCCGGACCAAAATCAATCCGGTACTCATACGCACCAGCCCCCACGCCCTTTGCGTTGGAAAAGTTACCCTACTGTATGCGCGCTAAGGCAGCCGCGACCTTAGCTGCCGCTTCTCGGTTCAGACGGTCAGACCACGCGGCGAACGGACTGTGTCCGGTACGGTCAAGATATTCGCGTACTTCGACCATAACGAATGGTAACACATACGATACCATTGTCAATAGGCCAGCTTTTGGGATCTATATACCAGACTGCCGCGCGGTCTAGGTCACCGCCGGGTGGAGACCGGCGACTGCGACCGTTTCTGGGAGGGACAGCTCAACCGCCGAATCCTGTGTCCGCGCCCTTTCGCACGTCGTCAGGGAGTTCGGTTATCTGTCGGGCCGTAAAACCTCGCCCTGCAGGGCGGGGATATAAGGCCCGTTAATTCGGTGTCCGTTGTTGCGCGATGTACGTTTTCAGAATCGCCAGCGGTGCTCCACCGCACGACGC
>Ga0210394_10004385_pt1 | contig 16544 bp, 13 predicted proteins | sample IncBWC12MmetaG_FD_160121 | JGI IMG/M metagenome (GOLD analysis project Ga0210394, IMG submission 160121) | Forest soil microbial communities from Barre Woods Harvard Forest LTER site, Petersham, Massachusetts, United States - Inc-BW-C-12-M | ecosystem: Environmental > Terrestrial > Soil >... | reverse complement strand
CTACCATCAGGTCGTGGTGGCCGAGAGATCCGTGGGCCGAGCCAATCGCTTGGTACATAACCGCAAGGTTAGGGTCAAGTTCAACTGCTCGCTGATAAAGTTTGAGTGCTCCCTCAACGTCGCCTGCCAGGTAGAGTTTGGGTCCTTCAGTGCCGGCTTGCAAAGCCTCGAGCGAGGAACTGAGCGCCTTTTCCAGCGGCTGATTGAAACGCGCCAGCGAATCTGCAGGCTCTCCCAGCCTCCCGCGAAGGCGTGCGGCCGTCGTTCCCAACTCATGGACCACCTGACTACGAGCGCTAATGTCGTTCCTTTCCTCAGCCAAGGTCGCTCCTGATCCGCAGTCAAGCGCCTTGATCTCCAGGTGATATCGGTTACCGGCGTCGGCGATTGAATCAGAGATCACCATCTTGCTGTTGGTCTTACTACAAATCTGGCGTGCGATCTCTGGGGTGATCTTCGTGGTCGGCGGAAGTTTCATTTGCCCCATGGTGGCGTACGTTTTATCCAATCCCAGCAGGCTTAGGTATGGCGTCTGCTCCATTTCATAGCGCAATGCAGTGTTTAAAGCACCGTCGAAAACAGGGTCGCCGGTTCGGTTGTCGGCGTCGGCCAGCACGATTGTGTCGGTGGGAGCGAGAGTGATGCGATGGCGATAAACTTCGTAACGCCAGACACTGAGCGCGCCAACCGCGAGCAGCGCGCCCGCCGCGAACGCCCGCCGCATCCGCCGCCTTGTTGGATGGACCTCCCGCGTGATTCGCGCGAGATCATCCTTCATTGCGGTCGCTGATTGGTAACGCCGATCGCGATCCTTCTCGAGCGCCTTCGCCAGCACGAGATCAAGGCTGCGCGGCAGGACCGGATTGCGGGCTCTGGCCGGAGCGGGAGGCTGATGCAGGATGGCCTCGTGAACATCCACACGCGTTTGCCCTGTAAATGCCCGCTGTCCGCAGGCCATCTCATAAACCACTAATCCGAACGAGAACAGGTCACTTCGTGTATCGAGTTCCTCATGCCGTACCTGCTCGGGCGACATGTATCCTGCGGTCCCCGCGGCAGTACCTGTGCGGGTGAGGGCCTTCGTTAGACTTTCGGTCGAAGTTTTGGGTACAGCAGTGCTCGCTGCTTCCGCTCTCTCCAAGGCCGCATCACTGCCGGCCAACTTCGCCAATCCGAAGTCCAGTATTTTTACCGTGCCGGACTTGCACAGGAAGATGTTGGCCGGCTTGATGTCACGGTGAATGATTCCTTTGTCATGCGCGGCCTGCAAGCCATCGCAAATTTGGGCCGAAATCTCTAACAGTTCACGGAGTGGCAGCAGCTTTTGCTTCCAGGCAGACAAGCGATCACGCAGGTTCTCTCCTTGAAGAAACTCCATGGCAATGAAAGGCTGTCCCTCATGCTCTTCAATTTCGTAGATTGTGCAGATGTTGGGATGGTTCAGGGCCGACGCGGTTTGGGCTTCACGCTCAAAACGCTTGAGCGCAACCGCATCTCCGGCGAACTCTCCTGGCAAAAACTTCAACGCTACCAGCCGGCCCAGCTTGAGATCCTCTGCCTTGTACACCATCCCCATGCCGCCGGCCCCAATGACATCGAGTACGCGGTAATGCGAAACCTTCTTCCCAGTAAGCGAGCTTGATTGAAGGGGCGCCTCCGCAGTCACCTCTCCGGGTGCGATTCCCGGCGCTGACTCCAGGTACTGTATCGGGAGCATCACACGATAGCCACGCCGTGCCAAGGTCTCGATGTACCGAGGATTATCGGCGGAATCCCCCAGGGCGCGGCGTAGGGTCTTGATCGTTGCATTGATGCTGTGGTCGAAATCCACGACTGTATCGTTCGGCCACAGCCTGCTCTTGATTTCCTCGCGGGTGACAATCTTGCCCTCACGTTCAAGGAGCATCCGCAAAACCTGAAACACTTGTTCTCTGAGGAGAACCTTATTGTTAGGATCGGGCGCCTCAATGGATCGTAGTTCGCCAGTGCTGAGGTCGAGCTCAAAGGCTCCGAACAGAACGCGTCCTGAGGGAAGGGTATGCATGAGTAAGAAACTGTACCAACGCGACTCGAAATTGTGAAATAAAGCTGAGTGCAGCATCAAAGCTGCTCGGCACATCTCTTGAAGAATCCATAACTTCCTGGCTTCACTCCTATTTCATCGCAAAATCACCGCAGTGCCATTTACACCCCTTTGCGGCTACGGTAAACGGACAATATGGGCGTGGCGGGTACTTTACGAGTCGGCCAGGCTGCTGGAATCCCGGATAAGACAAGGGGCTCGGATTTATGGTGACATCAGCGGTAGCTTTCCCGGATGAGCACGCCGACACTCTCCTTAGATTCGTTGGGACAAGGACGAATGTCGCTGAAGAAGAGCAATTAAGGAACGAACTCCGACGTCGAGAGTCATATCTTGCCGAGGCACAAAGGCTCAGCCATACAGGCAGCTTCGGGTGCAAAGCCTCATCGGGTGAGATGTTCTGGTCAGAAGAGACCTTTCGCATTTTTGGATACGACCGTGACGCCAAACCAGCCGTGGAAGCGATCCTTAAACGGGTTCATCCGGACGACAAGGCTATGGTTCAAGCGCAAATCAGTCATGCAACGAGTCAAGGGAAGGATTGCAATCTGGAATATCGGCTCTTGTTGCCCGACGATTCGGTCAAGTATGTTCACGTCGTGGCTCACGCAATGAAAGATAAGGCGGGTAACCTTGAGTTTGTCGGGGCGGTGATGGATATCACCGAGCGCAAGGCTGCCGAAGAAAGGATCCGGAGGCAGGAAGCAGAGTTCCGGCAGATTCTGGACCTCGCGCCCCAACAGGTGAGGGTATATGGACCCGGTGGTGAACGTCTTTATGCCAACCGCATTGCGCTCGATTACTACGGCGTTAGTCTCGAAGAGTGGCAGCAAACAACCGGACTTTCTTTTCGCTCCAGTTTGTTCGTTCATCCTGATGACCGGGAACGAACGACGCGCGATTTCGATGCTAATCGCTCCAGTGGCTCCGCTTACGAGTCGGAACTCCGTGTGCGGGGAGCGGATGGGAATTATCGCTGGTTTCTGGCTCGTCACAATCCGCTGCACGACGACAAGGGACAGGTCAAGCGTTGGTATGTTGGGTTAACGGATATTGATGAACGCAAGAGAACTGAGGAGAGGCTTCAGCAGGAAAACGGTGCCCTTCGCGAGGAAATTAACAAGGCATCGATGTTTGAGGAGATCGTTGGAACCTCACCGGCTTTGCAAGCGGTACTCTCGCGTATTTCCAAGGTCGCACCAAGTGACTCCACCGTTCTCATAACGGGTGAGACGGGAACCGGCAAAGAGCTTGTTGCTCGCGCCATCCACCGACGATCACATCGTGCCTCACGCGCCTTCGTCAGCGTGAACTGCGCGGCGATCCCCCGTGATCTGATCGCTTCGGAATTGTTCGGCCATGAGAGGGGGGCCTTCACGGGCGCGACTCACCAGCGCCTGGGCCGTTTTGAATTAGCAAATGGCGGCACGCTCTTCCTGGACGAAGTCGGAGAGCTGCCAGTTGAGACTCAGATCGCGCTCCTGCGTGTTTTGCAGGAGCATGAGTTTGAGCGTGTCGGCGGCACTCGTCGAATCCGGGCGGACGTCCGGGTGATCGCTGCGACCAACCGCGACTTGCAGGCCGCCATCCGCGCTGGATCTTTCCGGAGTGATTTGTTTTACCGCCTGCATGTTTTCCCGATTGAGATACCTTCCCTTCGAGAACGACGAGCGGACATTCTTCTGCTGGTCGAATACTTTATCGATCGCTATGCGCGAAAAGCTGGCAAGAACATAAAGCGGGTCAACAAGAAGACGCTCGAATTGCTTCAATCATATCCTTGGCCGGGCAACATACGCGAATTACAAAACGTCATCGAACGATCCGTAATTGTGTGCGAAACGGAGAATTTTTCGGTAGACAAAAGCTGGCTGTCGCAACAGCCTCGTGATACGAGACTAGGATGTAAGCTGCACTTTTCGCAGATGCTGGCAGCTACAGAAAAAGAAGTAATCGAAGAAGCTTTGCGAGAAAGCCAAGGACGGGTTTTCGGACCGTCAGGCGCGGCAGCCAAGTTAGGGCTTGCGCGCTCCACACTCGAATCAAAGATTCGATCATTAAACATTAACAAGAAGCGCTTCAAAGCGGAGCTTGGAAACTAAGACTCCCTGCCAGCATCGCGTCAGGAAACGACCCTGGGATCGATCCGTACACAAAAACAAAGCTCACACTATCCGATCGGCCGTCAAGAAACACTCTCGCCTTGCGTAGCTGATCGGTTCGATCGTTTCGCTGTTTTAGGGCCTTTGTTCAGCCGCTGCTTCAGACGTTACCAGCGCTTGTCGTGTACGAACTTTCGTCATTGTTGAAATACTAGACATTTTTGCCGGCGGCCAACTCTTTATTGTCAGTAACTTACCGTTGGCCGTTCACCTGCCTTACTTCAATTTGATTTTCATTCGATAAGGCCGAAGGAATGAAATGAGGCTTTCACGAATTGAAGGGAGAACTGAAATCGTATGGCTCAACAATCATCAAACGGCAATCGCCCAAAACTGAGTGAGAAGGGACTCTTGACTCCGGACAATTGCGTCGTGGCGCTGATCGACCATCAGGGCCAAATGCTGTTTGGAACAAGCAATTTCGACCGCCAGGGAATCATCAACAACACCGTGGCGATCGGAAAAGCCACAAGAGTGTTCGATGTACCTGTGGTTTTGACAACAGTTGAGACGAAGTCCTTCAGCGGGAATATGTGGCCGCAGCTGCGAGCCGTATTCCCGGGGCAGGAACCCATCGAGCGTTCGTCCATGAACTCTTGGGACGACAAAAACTTTGTCGCTGCGATCGAAAAAAGCGGACGCAAGAAAATTCTTATTGCCGGCCTTTGGACCGAAGTCTGTGTTGCGTTTCCGACGGTGCAGGCGATTCATGACGGCTACGAAATCTACGTCGTGGAAGATTGCTGCGGCGACGTGAGTCAGCTTGCTCATGACAACGCAATGAAACGCGTCGTGCAAGCCGGGGCAAAGCCAGTCACGTCCATGCAGGTCATGCTCGAATGGCAGCGCGATTGGGCCCATCGCGGAACCTACGATGCCGTGATGGACATCGTAAAGAACCACTACGGAGCATACGGGATCGGCGTCGAATACGCGTACACCATGGTGCACGGTGCTCCCGCCACAAAGTTTCCTGAGTACGCGGTTCCCGCTGCACTTGCAGCTCACAAGTAAACCCCGGCGGGCGGAGCCTCCTCCGCCCTTCTCAATCCATTTGCAAAAAACTCGAAACGGAGACTGCTGTGCCTGCCGAGCTCATATTGCACAACGCCAAGATCGCCACGAACGGGGTGCCCTCGTTTGTCGAAGCGATCGCCATAACGGCCGGAAGAATAGCCGCTGTGGGCAAGGATGAAGAAATTCTGCGCCTGCGGGACCCGCAAACGCGCGTAATTGATGGACGCCGACGAACCGTCATTCCTGGTCTCAACGATTCACACATGCATCCGATCCGGGGCGGGCTCAACTACAACCTGGAATTGCGCTGGGATGGCGTCCCTTCGCTTGCCGATGCATTGCGTATGCTGAAAGAACAAGCTGCACGAACTCCAGCGCCTCAGTGGGTACGGGTGATCGGAGGCTGGACCGAATTCCAATTCGCCGAACGCCGGATGCCTACGCTCGATGAGATCAACGCAGTTGCCCCAGACACACCCGTGTTCATAATGCATTTGTATGACCGAGCCTTATTGAACGCAGCGGCGTTGCGTGCGGTGGGCTATGACAAGAACGCACCGAATTTCCCGGCTGGCGAGGTTCAGCGTGATCGCCACGGGAATCCTACAGGCCTTCTCATCGCCAAGCCCAACGCCAACATTCTCTATTCCACCCTCGCCAAGGGACCAAAGCTCAGCCGTGAAGATCAACTTAATTCTTCCCGGCTCTTTTTCCGCGAGCTCAATCGCTTCGGCATCACCAGCGCGATCGATGCCGGTGGCGGATTTCAGAATTATCCGGACGACTATGGCGTAGTGAACGAACTGCATCGCAATGGCGAACTGTCGATTCGCCTCGCATACAACCTTTTTACGCAGAGGCCGAAGCAGGAACTGGCTGACTTCCAGAGCTGGACCAAGATGACAAAGCCCGGCGACGGGGACGACTTCTATCGCGTCAACGGCGCAGGGGAAATGTTGGTTTTTTCCGCTGCTGACTTCGAAGACTTTCTCGTGCCGCGCCCGGACATGCTTCCCGTTATGGAAAGCGAGCTGAAAGCCGTGATTCGCCATCTTGCGGAGAACCGCTGGCCGTTTCGCTTGCACGCTACATACAACGAGACTATCGAACGGGCGCTGAATGTCTATGAAGGAGTGAACCGGGAAATCCCTTTCGACGGATTCCATTGGTTCTTCGATCACTGCGAAACAATCTCCGACCGCAACATCGAGCGCGTGAAGGCGCTGGGCGGCGGTATCGCCGTGCAGAACCGCATGGCTTTCCAGGGAGAGTATTTCGTCGAGCGATACGGCTCACAGCAAGCCAAACGCACGCCGCCGATTCGCCGGATGCTGGAGATGGGTGTTCCTGTTGGGGCCGGCACCGACGCAACTCGCGTTTCAAGCTACAACCCTTACCTTTCTCTCTATTGGCTTATCACTGGCAAGACTATCGGTGGTCTAAGTCTTTACCCGCTAGAGAACCGCCTGGATCGTGACGAAGCGCTCAAGCTCTACACCATGGGGAGCAGTTGGTTTTCCACGGAAGATGGAAAAAAGGGAGCTCTCGCTCCGGGCCAGTTAGCCGACTTGGCTGTTCTCTCTGGCGATTATTTCTCCATTCCCGAGGAGGAGATCAAGCGTCTCGAATCGGTACTCACTATCGTTGGTGGAAGGGTCGTCTATGCCACCGAAGAATTTTCAAAGCTTGCGCCGCCTCCGCTGCCAGTGAGCCCAAGCTGGTCGCCGATCAAAGAGTACGGCGGCTACGCGAATGCCTCAAGAGGAGCGCTGGGCGCGTCACATTCTAGAGCTCTCTCTGAGGTTTGTCCCGAATCGGGCACCAAGAATCACCACGTTTCAGTGTTGGGTGATCTTGGGTTCTGGCATCTGGGATGCGATTGTTTCGCCTTTTGAAAAATGGAAGCCGAATTCTTAACAAAGAGAAAAAGAGAGAACGGGAATGTCAAATATCACCGACAAGGTTGTAGTAATTACAGGGGCCAGCAGCGGTGTTGGCGAAAGCACAGCTCGCCTTCTCGCGGGGAATGGCGCGAAAGTCGCGCTCGGAGCGAGGCGAAAAGATCGGATCGATGCCCTCGTCAGAGACATCAGGGCTAAGGGAGGTTGCGCTCTCGGTTTCAAGACCGATGTGACAAAACGCGGAGATGTCGAGGCTCTCGTCAAAGGCGCAATTGATAGGCACGGCCGAATCGACGTGATCGTGAACAATTCCGGGATCATGCCCATCGCGCCTATGGCGGCGCTCAAGGTCGAAGAATGGGATCGAATGATCGATGTGAATATCAAGGGCCTCTTATATGGGGTGGCCGCTGTGCTTCCGATCATGCAAAAGCAAAAGCTGGGCCACATCATCAACATCGCTTCTGTCGCGGGCTTCAAAGTCTTCGCGCCGGGCGGCACCGTGTACAGCGCGACGAAATTCGCCGTGCGGGCGTTGACTGAGGGTCTGCGCTTGGAGCACAAGGCCGACAACATTCGTTGCACCATCATCTCTCCTGCCGCGATTGCTACGGAGCTGCCTGAAAGCAGCTCGGAGGAAGCCACCAGAAAAAATTTGCGCGAGTTCTACAAGATAGCGATTCCGGCCGGCTCAATCGCTCGCGCGATCACTTACGCCATCGAGCAACCAGCCGAGGTCGAAATCGGAGAAATCGTCATTCGGCCCACAGCACTCGAGTTCTAACGCGGAGGCAAACTATGCACCCTTTCTGCTCGTCACGTTGGCCCCAATTCCTGGCGATTTCCAGGCTGATTTGGTCAGGAGATATGCAATGAGAGTCTTGCTCATATCCTTTGTAGTTGGTCTGGGTGTAGGGATTTTGTACGGTCTGATTCGGGTGAAGAGTCCGGCGCCGCCCATCGTCGCCTTACTCGGCCTCTTGGGAATGGTGATAGGCGAACAGTTCGGGATTTGGGTCCAGACAAAAAAGCTGAACGTTTCGCACGCCGCATCGGTTTGCCTTGTCGGCGAGCGCTACGACCGGCCACGTCGATCGGAAGCACTTTAACTTCCCAATCGCGGGAATTTGCAAATCCGGGAGAGACGAATGGATTTGAAAAAGATACTCGCAGGAACTTCTGTTGCAATCTTTTTGACGATTGCGTTAACGAGCGACTCGCAGCACTTCAACACGTTCGCCCAAACGGCGCGACCAGCCGAAACCAAGGGAATTGCTGTCGGCCCGCAGTACGACACGACGCATGTCTACGTTGCTCCACAGGACTTTGATCGTTTTGTCGCGAGCCTGATTACCACATTCGGTGGCACAGCAACCAAGCAGGGCGTTTTCACCGTAACTCCGACACCCAGCAGCACCATGTCACAGCTGGTCCTAACTCCTGCTGGGACGGTGTCCGTCTTCGGCTTCAAAACACCGGTTCCGCATCCATTTGGGTCGGAGCGGACGGGCTATCTGGTCACTGATATGGACGAGGCGATCCGTGCCGCCAAGGCCACGGGCGCGGACGTCTTAGTTGCTTCTTTCAACGATCCCATCGGTCGGGACGCAGTCATTCAATGGCCCGGTGGCGTAAACACACAATTGTATTGGCACACCACCGCGCCATCTTATGCCCCGCTCCAAACTATTCCGGAGAATCGGGTCTATGTCTCGCAGGACCGAGTGGATGCATTTGTGTCCAGCTTTCTCGCGTTTTCCCACGGGAGCCTCGTCTCTGATGAACCGCGCGCCCCGGGCGTCGAAATCGGAAGGCCCGCGGAAACCTATCGGCGAGTAAGGATCGAATCGAAGTTCGGGAAGCTGACCGCGCTCGTTACCGACGGTCACCTTCCGTATCCGTATGGCAGGGAGATGACCGGATATGAGGTGATGAATCTGACGGACACGCTCACCAAGGCAAAAACGAGCGGCGTCGAGGTCCTCGTACCTCCTTATAAGACCGACGAACGAGAGGCCGTTGTCGTGCAGTTCCCGGGAGGATACATCGCGGAAATCCACTCGGCAATAAAGAAATAAGAAGTGCAAACGACTTCTGACAATGATCCGCGAAGCGCAGTGCCACCCCTCGAGTTGGAACGAAGAGACACATGAGAACGTTGATGATCTTAATGGTAGTGTCTCTGGCGGCGCCGCCACTCTCGCGAGGGCAATCAGTTCCCACCGCTGAATCCCCGGCGTCTGCCCGGGTCTACCACTTGCTCCGCGAGGACGACGACTGGAGTTTTCTGGCCGATTCGGCTAAGCGGCAGGAGTTCTGGGATCCCATCAAATACGTTCATCTACGGCTTAGTCGGAATGACTGGTTCCTGTCCATGGGCGGCGAAGCTCGCGAGGTTTGGGAACAGGTCGGAAACGACAACTGGGGCCAACAGCCTTTCATGAACGCTTATTTCAACGAACGATACATGCTTTATTTCGACGTTCATTACGGCAAACACGTTCGCTCGTTCGTTGAGTTCAAAAGCGGTTTGAATTCTTACCGAATCGGTGGTCCGAGGCCGATCGACGAAAAAAAGCTCGATTTCCAAGCAGCTTTTCTCGAAGTCGGAATGGGGGATGAACGCAACTGGATCAAGTTCAGAGCCGGGAGACATGAGATGGAGTACGGCTCGGGACGGCTGATCGATGTTCGCGAAGGGCCCAACGTGCGCTTGAGCTTTGACGGGTTCAAGGTAAAAACAGGCATAGGTTCCTGGCAGATTGACGGCTTCGCCGTGCGCCCAGACCTGGACAAGCCGGGATTTTTTGACAATGCACCCAATCACGCGGTCGGATTCTGGGGCATATATGCGGTCCGGCCCTTGACGAAGACCATCACGTTGGACATTTACTACCTTGGCCTCGATCGAAAAACAACCGCATTCAACCGGGGAGTAGGCCACGAAGTGCGACACAGTATCGGTACGCGTCTTTCTCATCCCATCGCGGAGAGGAAGCCCAGCTGGGATTTCGACTATGAAGCGCTTTGGCAATTCGGAACCTTCGGCTCGGCAAACATAAGCGCCTGGACGGTGGCTTCGGAAACCGGTTACCGGTTACCGAACGTTCCGCTCAAACCGCGATTCAGCGCTAAGGCGGATATCTCCAGCGGTGACGATCCGAGAAAAAACACCCTCGGCACATTCAACCCGCTATTCCCCAAGGGCAACTATTTTGGTGTTCTCGCCACGGCTGGTCCTGGTCCCATCAACTTTATTGACGTACACCCTCGTGCGGAAGCGACGCTGCCCCGCAACGTGACTGTCTCGGTCGACTGGATCTTCCAGTGGCGTGAGAATTTGCGAGACGGAGTGTACTCCGTCCCCGGATTTCTGATTATTCCTGCAGGCAAGAGCGATGCGCGGTTCGTCGGGCATCGTCCAGGCGCGGAGGTGCGGTGGCAAGCGAATCGTCATCTCTGGTTCCAAGCCGACTATGGAATTTTTTATGCAGGCAAGTTTGTGAAAGAAAGCCAGTCAGGCCGCAACCTCAATTACTGGGCGCTGTGGGCCGGCTATAAATTCTAGGGCATTTGTGTGACTCAGCGGACGCGCTCTTGAAAGCTACAATGAGTTTGGACGCCAAAGCTAAAGAGCGTTCGAACATGTTGTTGGAAATCGACGATCCGAAGAAGACCGCCATGCAAATGGCATGTTTCGAAAGGGAGGGCCGACAATGAACAAGAGTGAATGTACTCGGTTGACTAGTTGTTCATGACGAGCAGTCCAACCGCCGAAAAGACCATAGTGTACGCCCTGCTCGGAATGACGGTTGTCACTGGCCTCGTGGACGCAGTCAGTTATTTGTCGCTCGGACGCGTATTCACGGCGAACATGACGGGGAATTTGCTGGTTCTCGCGTTTTCGACAGCACGCGTGTCTGGACTGTCCATCGCACGCTCGTTGACAGCGCTTTTGTCATTCCTTATGGGGGCGATATTTGGTGGCCGAATCATGGCCCGAGCCACCGCCGAGGCACAGATTCAATTCGCGGTGCAAACATTCCTACTGGAAGTCGTGTTTCTGTTTGCTGCCTCTTTTTGCGCCATCGGATATCGAGGACATTTGTTGGAAGATTCGTTTCAAATGTTTGCGCTGATTGCCTTGATGGCGCTCGCGATGGGCACGCGGAGCGCCGCTGTCCGAAAGCTCGCAATCCCCGATCTGACTACAACGGTCTTGACGCTAACGATCACAGGCATTGCCGCGGACTCTTCGATCGCGAACGGCAACAACCCGAGAGTGGCGAGAAGGGTTGCGTCAGTCGTTGCGATGTTTTTGGGTGCGGCGTTGGGTGCGGTCATCATACGTTACTCCATCTCAGCGGTTTTGTGGCTAGGGGCAGCGATCTCCGCCCTGTGCAGTGCTGCGTTGTTTCGCTCATTGCGCACGTCCGATAGGCTGTGACTCTGCGTCGGGAGCGGCCTAGGGAACCGATGTTACTGGCGCCTATTCCTCCACTGCAGAAACCGCTGGCGAATGCTCGCGAACAGCCGGGGCAACTTCCGCTCCGAGCAGTTCGATCGCGTGCATGCGCTTCGCGTGCGGCAGAGAAGCGATGCTCATTTGAAAGCTGAGCCTTTCGATTCCTCCGAGTGCTTCACTGACCGAAAGGATCTTGTCAGCTACCGTTCGAGGATCGCCGACGAGCAATGCACCTTCTGGCTCAAGAAGCGCGTCGAACTGACGACGCGTAATCGGCGGCCAGCCACGCTCTTTGCCAATCTCGGTGAAGGCCCGGGCGTAACCAGGAAAGAATTCGTCCGCGGCTTGCTGATCGGTATCTGCAACATACCCCAGCGCGTGGATTCCGACCTTCAACCAGAGGAGCCTTTCGATACGGGAATTCGAATGGCAAGGAGTCCCTTTTCCGGTTAGGGCGCTACATGGCCTTGTGGCGTCGGAGATCTAAATTTGGCAGGATTATTTCCGAGTTGCCCGTGATCCGTCCAGAGTCAATGCCAAACACGGAGATCACTTCCCACAAGCCGACTTTATAGGTACTGACGGGGACACACGTCCTTAACAAAATGACATCAACCTGAATCCTCACTTGCCGCTTCGCACCGACCTTTCACGCGCAGACACTTTCTTGTTGGCCCTCTTTTTGGTGGGCTTGATTCGGAGTGCATCTACTGGCTTCCCACGCGTAGAAACAGCCATCAACCACGCCTCAAACCCGAATTCAAGGCCGCTTGCCGGTTTGATCTCGCCTAACACTTGAGCGGCTTCTAACCCCACGGCTCCATGTAGGAACGCCCAAAGCGCGACGGACGCCTGCGCAGCTCGGTCCGACCCGGCAATTCGTTGCACCTGCTCGACAGTGAACGTCCAAAGGCTTTGGTGGGAGGTCGCATCGCGCTCTGGCGCGTGGAGACTCATCATCACCTCGTAGATGTGACGGTTGTCCCTTGCGAACTTAATGTAAGCAGATGACATCTCGCGGATTGCGGCAACCGGTTCGCACCCGTCGGCTGCCTTCCTCAGCGCCAGTTCCAGTTGCCGGGCAGCTTCGTTTGCTAGGGCAGCTTCGAGTGCCCGGCGATCTGAAAAGTAACGGTAGATCGCATTGGGCGCGAGGTCGAGGGAAGCAGCGATGTTCCGTAGCGATAAGTCGCGGATACCGCCGTGGGCTAGTTCCTTAACCGCAGCCGAAAGGATGGTTTGACGGTTCGTTTTCGACGGATACGGCATACAGAACACTGTACACCTTGACACGCCGCGCACCAAGATGTACGCTGTACACATTGAAGATGAACAGTGATCATCTTAGGAGAAATGCGATGGCGAACAGCAAAGATGTCGTGGTCACGGGGGTCTCCACCGGAATTGGTTGGGGAAGCACAAAGGTGCTTGTTTCAAAGGGATTTCGCGTGTTCGGTTCTGTACGCCAGCCGGCAGACGCCGACCGTTTGCAAAGAGAGTTCGGTAACAGCTTCGTGCCTCTCATGATGGACGTTACGGATGCCGACGCTGTACATCAAGCTGCCCAGAAGGTCGGCTCTATGATAGGCGATAGGAATCTGGTTGGCCTGGTGAACAATGCAGGAGCTGTCGTGAGTGGGCCACTGCTTTATCTGAGGCCCAGCGAGTACCGGCGGCAGTTGGAGGTCAACATGATCTCCCCGCTTGTCGTAATCCAAGCCTTCGCTCCTCTCTTGGGAACGGATAAGAAGAGGCAGGGTCCCATTGGCCGCATCGTGAACATCAGCTCTACCGTCGCAAACGTTGCTATCCCGCTTATCGGTGCTTACAGCTCCTCCAAAGCTGGTCTTGAAGGAATGTCGGACGCGCTGCGGCGAGAACTAATGTTATTTGGCATCGACGTCGTGATCATTGAACCGGGCACCGTGAACACGGCGATGTACGACAAGGGCGAAAAAGAAGATCTGAGTGAGTTCAAGCGGACCGAGTATTGGGAGGCGGTGCAGAACTTTCAGAAGTTCATCGTCGCCGAAGCCCGTAATAACGGCTTATCTCCTGAGCGTCTCGGCGAAGCCGTCCACGTGGCACTCAGCACGGCGAAACCGAAGGCACGGTACGCGGTCGTTCCGCAACGTTTCAAGAACTGGACTCTGCCCAGACTTCTTCCTGTGAGGATGCTCGACGCCGCGGTCGCAAAGCAGATGGGACTCAAAAAGCCGTAGCCAAGCTCGAACGGCGGGTTCTCACAGCTCATGGCAAGAGAAACCAACGCCAAAAACAGTGTTTCGTCGGTAACGGATCGCTACTGAGAAGCCGACTTCTGATTACCGATCCGCATGTCCCAATCTGGATTACTTCCAGCTTGCGGACAGCACGGAAGTTAAGGCGTGTTCACGCTGAAGTGGCCGCGCGGCTGGTTAATCTGGCAAGCCCCGTGCCATCCATTCCAAGGCACGCCACGCGCTAACGGAACTTGGCTTCAAGATACAGCGAAAGCATTTTGGTGAATTCCGCTGTCACGGGCGCGCGTCGGTTTGGAGGAGCCGCAGCGATTACCGACAGAAAACCCTTTACCGTTTCCACGACGACGTCGGCAATGAGAAGCGCTTCCTCCTGTGAAAGCGTCGGCTTTTTTGCCTGAAAGGCTTGCACGAAAGCCTCTCGCAGAGTTTTTCGGGCCGCGGCGCTACGAGAAACTTTGATCGGGGCATCGCGGACGATGAAATAGGCTGGCCGTTGCTGAGAGAATTCCCTTGTCCGCTCGATCAGCGACTCGGCGAACTTGGCGGTGGTTAGGGTATGCGCGGCCTCGATCAGCGGCGCCCAGTGTTGCTCAATTTCGACGGTATACCTGGCGCGCAGCGCCGCAGCCACTGCCGTTTTGTCGGGGAACCAACGGTATAGCGCTCCGATGGAAGTCCCCGCCCGTTCAGCTACGGCCGTCATGGTCATGGCGTCGTAGCCGACTTCGACAAACAGCCGTTCCGCGGTATCCAAAAACAACTGATGCGTTCGTGCGGCCCGCTCCTGTTGGGGGGTCGGTCGATTGGAGTTTGACAAAAGCGAGGACACCCTCGTATTATATACTAAGAAAAGCGAGGATGTCCTCGCTTTCTGGAGAAGCTTATGGACAAAATAAAACTCGACCCCAAAACGTCTGCCCTGATTCTCATCGATCTGCAGCACGGCATTGTGGCGCTAAAAACGAGCCCTCATCCGGCATCCTCGGTCGTCGCAAAAGCAGCGTCGCTTGCAGCGACATTTAGAAAGCACAGTTCGCCAGTCATCTACGTTCGGGTGGACCTCGCCAACATGCTGCAGGTTCACGCCGATCGCTCTCACGGTGATCCCAAGAATCCGCCGCCCGCAATCGCTTCGGAGTTGGTTCCGGCTTCGGGAGTGCAGGCGGGCGACCTTGTGGTGACCAAGCGGCACTGGAGCGCTTTTTCTGGAACCAATCTCGAAGAGAGACTCAAACGGGCGGGCGTGAAGACGGTTGTAATTGGGGGGATAACAACCAATTACGGAGTCGAGTCAACCGCCCGTGCCGCTGCGGGTTTGGGCTTTGGCATTGTGTTCGTTGAAGACGCGACGACCAGCATTAGCGCAGAAGCACATCAGTTCGCGTTCGAGACGATATTTCCCATGCTGGGACGCGTTCGAAAGACTTCCGAGGTCATTGAAGCTCTTGCTTAAGGTACTCACAAGAGCGACTCGACCAGCGTCGAGGGCCGAAGAATGGCCATCGTCGCGACGCTTGAGCCAATCTGGTCAGACGAGCCAGCCACTCTGCGGCAGCATGAGCGGACTCTTTGAATTGTGCGAGGAAGTATGGGCGTAGCAATCGAAACGACAGTTGTGGAGATTCGGTCTGCCAAGGGATCGTTCGGATTCCGTTTCATGGCTCCTCTCTGCCTGGGATCGATGCTGAATCCCGTGAACTCGACGATGATCTCGACGGCCTTGGTGGCAATCGCGAGGGACTTTCAGGCGACTGTTGCCGAGACTGGGCTGCTTATCGGAGGGCTCTATATTACGAGCGCCATCGCGCAGCCAACGATGGGGCGCCTGGCTGACCGCCTCGGTGCGCGCCGTGTGTTCCTCGCGGGTCTCTATCTCGTTGCCCTGGCTGGCGTGGCGGGAACATTCGCGCCCAGTCTTCGCGCATTGATCTGGGTGCGCGTTCTCTTGGGAATCGGCACGTCGGCGGCCTATCCAACGGCGATGAGAATTCTGCGCAACCGGGCGGCACAGACAGGATCTGTCGAACCGCGCATGGCGCTCGGCATTCTCTCGATGTGCGCTCTCTCCACCGTGGCGATCGGAGCGGCGCTCGGCGGAATACTCACAGGCCTCGGTGGCTGGAGGATGGTCTTCACGGTGAACCTTCCTCTGGCGCTCCTCGGAATCCTGCTCGTATTTCTCTGGATTCCCGAAGATGAAGCAAAACCAGCTGGACTCCGAAAGCTCGCCAAGGAAGTTGATGTTCTGGGAATCGTGCTCTTCGCGGGGTTGCTTCTCACTGGGATGTTTTTCCTGATGAGTCTTGGCCATCCAAACTGGCCGATGCTCGCGGTGTCGGTGCTGCTTGGATTTGTGCTTGCGCGTCATTCACTTCACACGAAACAACCGTTTCTCAACATTCGGATGCTCGGGAGCAACATTCCCCTGAGCGTAACGTATCTGCGCTACGGTGCCATAAACTTGATGACTTACTGCATGCTGTACGGCTTTTCGCAATGGCTGCAGACCGGCCCGGGTTTCAGCAGCACGAAAGCCGGCCTCATCACACTGCCCATGTCCGCCCTTGCTGCTCTCTCCGCTCTCGCAGGCGGACGGATGAAAAGCATACGTAACCCTCTGATCCTCGGAACCCTGGGTTTTCTTTTCGCCGCTGGCTGCATTGTACTGATTAC